>Ga0307507_10003904_pt1 | contig 27631 bp, 14 predicted proteins | sample 7_EM_MG_FD_207223 | JGI IMG/M metagenome (GOLD analysis project Ga0307507, IMG submission 207223) | Populus trichocarpa ectomycorrhiza microbial communities from riparian zone in the Pacific Northwest, United States - 7_EM | ecosystem: Host-associated > Plants > Roots > Unclassified | place...
GTACACGTAACTATGCGTGGTTGATACAAAGACATTGGATGAAGAAGAAGAGTCTTCGTGTGCCAGGTACGGGTATAAATAGGGGTTGTAGGGGAACGTGCGTAGGTGTCTCGGGACGAACATGAGCACGGGTCAAGAACGTCAAAGACGCGCAGAGACGTGAGAACGAGTGAGTCCCGTGACAGTGTTATATAATCGCGTTATAAGCGTTATAGTGTATTTTAAGTTCCTTTTAATTTTAAGTTTCCTGCTATTATATTTCGTGTATTTATATTAGGTGGTAATTGTTTACCTTTATATTGTGTCCATCTAGCTAGAGCAGGCCATAAAGGATGGTCCTTATAGAATTCTTTTACTAAGGAAGGCGCGTTGGCCTTAATTTGGTTATAGATTTCCTAGGTTTATATTTTATATCCTTCCCACTTAATAAGAAGTTTAAATTGTTTAGATTATGTTTTCTATTATATATTATTAATTAAGTTAATAAAGTACGAACTGTTACTATTGTCGACGATTATAGGAGGTAGTGGCGGGATTTTGCGAGTTATAGGGTTATCTTTTAAAGGTTGTAACAAGCTTATATAAAACGTTAGGTGTATTTTTATCTTAGTTAGCAGTTTGAGCTTATAGGCGTATAGGCTTAGTTTTTTTTTTAATTTAGTACGAACCCGTAAACTTCTAATTAAGTTTCTTTAAGGGCCGTTAAGTCCGCAGGTTTTGTGTATTTAGGTAAACTATATTACCTTCTTTAAAGTCCTATACGGGAGCTCGTCCTTTATTCGTATACCATTCTTATACTATTTAAGTGTACGTTAATTTACTTTATAATAGTTCCGTTAACTACTTTATTTAAGGTCAACAATAATCATACACCCCCCAAATGATACGCGTACACCCCCCAACCAATATGCATACACCCCCGTCTAAACAGGCTTAGATCCTGCCCGTTCAGGTTAGAACATCACGTGAATTTGACTTGTTTGCATCCGCATCAGCGCGTCAGCGCGCGTCAGCGCGCGCCTATACCCAAAACATCACCTCGCATTTGCCCTACCTTTCCCCACACTAACCATGGCTCTCAACCCACCCCCGTTAAAGCTGTACGACTCTGCAGGGCTTGCCCTTAATAATATCCACGAGTTCGTCAAAGAGCAAGGCTATGCGGTGTCAGTTTTCCGTTCAAAAACTGACAAGCAGGTACCACCGGCTGTGCGCAAGATGTGGCTTCGGTGTGCCAAAGGAAATGACTACACTAAGACTGCTAGGAAGCGGCTAACTAGCTCTCGCATGACCGGCTGCCCCTTTACCCTTACACTTACTCGTACAGCAATTGGGTGGCAGGTAGAAGTACAGGATCCTACTCATAACCACCAGGCGTTTGCCCATACTAGAGCTCTACCGCATTACCGACAGCGTACTGAGGAGACAAAGAAGACAATTGCTGATATGTCGGCCAGTAGTATTAACCCAAGCAAAATACTTACAAATCTACTTAAGAAGGACATCACAATTAGCATCCAAGATATCTACAATGAACGGCAAGCAAACAAGAAGAAGCTGCTTGGTAGGCTTTCCTCCGTACAAGCATTACTCAAGGCTCTTAACGAACACGGAGGCGACGATCCTGAATCAAAATACTACTTCGCGCATAAGGAAGACGATCGCGATCGCGTCAAATACTTATTCTTTACTCACCCGGAGTCTCTCAAGTATTTCCAGAAGAATCCTGACGTTCTATTGATTAATTGCACCTATAAAACAAACAAATTCAAGATGCCTTTTCTACACGCCGTAGGAGTCAGCAATACTGGGCAGAACTTTAAGCTTGCTTATTGCTTTCTACCAGGTGAAACAGAAGCCGATTACAACTTCGCAATTCAACAGATCTATCTTCTCTACTGCCGATACAATGTTACTCCAAAGGTTGTAATCACTGATAAAGAATCAGCTCTCAAGAACGCATTACGCACATACTTCCCTTCAGTACCTCAACTCCTCTGCCTATGGCACGTCGCCAAGAACGTTCTTACGCATGTACAGGATAACTAGGTAGTAAGGGCAGATCAATCGGATAAGGGAAACAAGAAGGCGCAGGAGCACCGTGATAACTTTATAAAGCGCTGGGTTGATTGCTACAGCCAAAAGTCCTCAGAGAAGTTTACCGCAGCCTGGCACCAGCTTATGGAGGACTACCATAATCAAGAGCGGCTTACTGACTACTTACGCGACAAGTGGTGGCCATATAGGAGGGCGTTCGTGACTTGCTATACTAATATTTGGATGCACTTCGGAAATCGGTAAGTAAAAAGTCACACTGTATAAAGCATCCGCGCAAGTCGACACGCCTTCAGAACACCACAACGCCTCAAGATATCTTTAAGCCCCTTTCAGAGCCTCAAGATCTATACATTTAAAAGCGCCTCCACTATTTGTATTACTAAAATTTATTATAGTTAAAGCTCACCGTAGTCGCGCCAATGGGCGCAGATAAAGCCACTAGTTCTTTATTTTCTCAGCTAACTAAAATTACTTCTCCTAGTGTTACATCGCGACTTAAGGGCGCCCATACTAAATTAAAAGCCTTCCTTCAGGTATCCACCGGCAACTTATTTAACGTAGTTAGGAACATTGAAAACCTCATTAAGAATGAGATAAACAACCATACAATAACCCTAGCAAAGCACCGAGACCGCCCACCGCATAACGTTCGCGAGCCAGAGTTTGACGATATCCTATACAAAGTGACGCCTCAGTGCCTCCGCCACCTCAAGGCCCAACTAAAGCTTGCAAAGTCTCCTAATTACCAGCCAATCTGCAGCGGCGCCTGGACCGCAGTATACGGCCTCCCATACTGCCACACACTCTACCGGCAGCTGCACCGAAGCGCCACCTCCGTACTTAAGATTCAGCTTACCGAAATCCATGAACACTAGTGGTTTAATCGCCCTTAATCAAATCCTCCTCCTAGCCCACCTATTAATCCTCTACTCTATATTCGAGAGCCTGCAATTGTTAAGCGCCGCCGTGGCCGCCCAGCTGGCTCTACAAATACACATCGCATTAATACCTCAACTCGTCGTGAGCCATCAGCATTTAAACGAAATACCGGATACACTGGGCGCGGGCGTGGACGTGGGCGCGGGCGTGCCCGCGGAGGCAGTTCGCAGGCGTCAAGCAGAGGTGGCAGCACCCAAGTCAGCTCACGCGGTGCCTTACAGGCCACTGCGCAATCCAATCAATCAACTCAGGAGCAAGTAGGTAGTATCATAGGTCGTGAGAACGGTGGTAAGGGTAGTAAAAGTCAAGATGCTACTACAGATGACTTGCCTAGTGTTGGCGGTAGTATTCGACAGGCTTTCAGGGGTCTCGGGGCTTTAGCCTTTCAGGAGGATTTTGCTAAGGGGTCCTTCGGTGCATTCCAAATTTAACTTAAAGTCTACTAGTTATACTATAGTTCAAATCAAGACTTAATTGTGGTGTTGCAGTCACAAAAGTTACATTTTAACCTTTTAATTTTCGTGAGGGAGATGCAAACAAGTCAAATTCACGTAATATTCTAACCTGAACGGGCAGGATCTAAGCCTGTTTAAACGGGGGTGTATGCATATTGGTTGGGGGGTGTACGCGTATCATTTGGGGGGTGTATAATTATTGTTGACCTTATTTAATTAGCAAAGTTATACGCGTTAATTAACTGGATCCGTTTAATCGTGGGTCCTATTATGTTAATTTTAGGTTATAGTTTAAATCTAAGTTAAGAGTCTTATCTATAGGTTGCGTAGAACGGCGTTACGCCCATTAATATATTTATTATATTATTTATAGTAAACTTGGCTAAGGGCAGCTATTTTTTCTAGTCGTCTTATAGGTAGGAGTAGTATATTTATAGGTATTGTTCCATAATCGCGGTTGTAATTTTAGTTTAACTATCTATCTCCAGATAGAATGCGGTTAAGAGTTATATTTAAATACTTAATTGTTTATATAGAGCTTGCTAAAAGTCTAAAATAAACTGGCTTTTATAGTTGGATATTATTAAGTTAGGAAGTCTGTATAGCTTAAAGACATACCTAATAAAATAGTTGGCTACTGATATTGCATTAATTAAGTCTATAGGAATTATATATTGCATTTTTATAAGATAGTTAACAACTACTATAATATTTATAAACCTATTGCTATTAGGCAAGTTGACTATAAAGTTAATTAAGATATCGCGCCATCTTTATATTGGAATTGGTAGCGGTTAAAGTACTCCTTACTTCTTTATATAAGAGGTCTTTCTATATATACATATCCTGTATACTCGAACGTATTTTTGTATATAGTTGTGCATTATAGGCCAGTAGTATACTTATTAAACAATTTTATAAGTCTTTATACGGCCAGGATACCCTACTATAGGGGAGTTATATACAAATTTAAGTATCTTAAATTGTAAAGGTTTGGAATTCGGAACTACTATCTTCTATTAATAGTATAATTAATTATTTTGAATTTCGCATTTAGCGAGTATAATATTCTTATGCTATCGTTTTCCTATTTAAATCGCTTTTATTATATTAATTATCCATATATTGTTCTTATATTTATATTCTATTAGCTTATTAATTTCTATTTCCTATTTATTAACTTCTAATTCATTTCTATTAAGTTCCGTATCTAGAAATATAGGATATAGTTTTTTAAAATGTCTAGGGGGTAATAAGATTTATAAATAATTTATAATTTATTCGTCTAAAGCATCCGTAGGTAGGTCCTATAATTATTATATTAACGCGTTAGGCTTCTAATTAAGTTTACCTAGTTAGTATATAATCTTAAAGTTAAATTATAAGAGGTATTTAGCCTAACAAATTTAACGCTATATTAATTGTTTTATAGTTATAAAGTACTATAGGTTTTTATAGTCCGTTAACACGCGTATTAGGAATAATAATCCTTTAAGCTTAGGACGCTATTATTTAAAGCATCTAATAATTATAAGTAGTTCCTTATTATATATCTTATAGTTTAATTTAGCAGGGGCGAATTTCTAGGAGAGAAAGGCTACTAGATATAGTTCGCTATTCTTATTATATTGTAATAACACTCTCCCTAGCGCATAATCTAACAAGTCCGTTTTAATAATATATTTAAAGTTAGGGTTAAAGTGGGCGAGAATTAGAGTAGTTATAAAGCAATATTTTAAGTTATTAAAAGCTTATTTACATCTGGCGGTTTATTTAAATTTTATATTCTTCCTTATTAGGTTTATTAACGGCTAAGTAGTTTCTAAAAAGTAGTTAATAAATTATTAATAGAAATTTGCAAATTCTAAAAATCCTTAAATATTTTATACGTTGCTAGGGCTTTCCTAGTTTATAATTATAGCAACTTTTTTAGGGTCTATTTTAATTCCGTTATAGGATATAATTAAGCCTAAGTATATAACCTTAGATACGTAGAACTTGCACTTCTTAATATTATATTATAAGCCCGCATCTTATAAGCGTTTAAGAACTATTTTAATGTGTTTCTAATGTTTAGAAAGCAAGGATAAGTAGATTAAGATATTATTAATATATATGGTAATAAATATATTAAGGAATTCACGAAGCGTATTATTAATATATTACTAAAATATACTTAGACCGTTCTTTATACTAAACGGCATTACTAGGTATTTAAAGAGTCCCCATTATATATAAAAAGCTATATACTTCTTATCTCCTTTACGTATATAGATTTTATTAAAGGCAGTAACTATATTAAGCTTTATAAAGTACTATACCTTTACTAAATAGTTAAGCATCTCTTAAATTAGGGGAATTGGATATTAGTTTTAAATTGTAATTACGTTTAGAGCTTAATAATTAATATAGAATCTTAAGCCTCCTCCTAGCTTTTTAATAAATAGTATGGGTAAAGCAAATAGGGATTAATTAGGGCGAATAAATCCTTTTTCTAGATATTTATTAAGGTATTGCCGTATTATAAGTAGTTCTTTTTATAATATACCATATAGCGGACCGAACTTTAGTGTTATGCTAGGCTTAAGTTCTATCTTAAAATTGTATTTATCTTAGTGCAGGGCTAGTTAGTTTATAAATCGTTTTTTAAACTTATTAATTAGGTTATAGTGCTCTTTAGGTATAAGAGGTTAAGAATTAGGATATTATTTTGGTTCTAGTACTTTCTTAATATCTTTTATAGTTATAGTAAAGATTTTATAATTTTATCTTTTTGCTAATAAAATAAAAGGCGCGGCCTGTATTATATAAATTTTAAGAGGTTTTGACATAACATCTTCGCATTTTTTACTATAATTGGCAGTTGTAAATTTATTATATTGGCTCAAGGTTCGTAGTAAGGGTAATTTATATTATATTAAATTTAAATAGCTGTATACATATTTATAGGGCAAATAGTTTTTTAAGTAATAACTTTAGTAGTAGGTTATATGGAACTTTAGTATTTCTTTAACCCAGATAATTAAAGGGTTATGTTGTTTTAGCTATCTGTATTTAAGTATTATCTTATAGTGCTTTAATGGTATTATAAATAAGGAAATGTATTTAAGGTGTTTACCTATCTATAATTTTACAAGAGCGTAGTGCGTTAGTTCGCTATATATTAAGGGTTTGCCATTAAAGCCTTATAGGCCTTAGGGATTGTTAAGTTTCTTTAATTTTAGGCATTAAGTTTTTATATAGTTTGTATTAATAAAGCCTATACTGGTGGCTCCGCTATCTATAAAGATTTATACTTCCTTCTATTTTCTAAGTATTTAAATTTCGCCAAGTATATTAAGGGAATTATGTTGTGTATTAGCGCTAGAAGAGCCTAGACACTTATACTCTTCCACTTTTTATCCTAAGGCGTGACTTGGCCTTAGGATGATTCGTTTTCTAGGCTAACTAAAGGTGAGGTGCTTTATGGCATTTAAGTACAATTTATGGATTGGGTATGATTTGAGGAATAAGTATAACTTAAGGATTAGAAGGAACTATGGCGGACTTTTTTAAAAGGGTAAGTTCGGCAATGCTTTTAAATATATCCTTTTTTACTGCATCTAAAGCATTCTCTATTTATGGCTTAAGTTCTTTGTTTATTAGTTCCCAAGGGTGTATAGGATTAAGCGGTATTGAGGTCCATAGGGTTGTATATAGGGCTTTTAGGTTTTAGAGACAGATCGCACTTTAGGGTATATACTAGTTTTATAGAGTTTTAAACGCAAGGTATAGTTAACTTTAGAGAATAAGTCTATTTATTATATTAAAGGTCCTTATTAATTTATTAACATATTATAGTAAATTTGGATAGGTTTTTTAGTAGTTCCCTATCTACTAACTAGGCTCTAATTTTATCTAAAATAGCTTATTAAAGGGCAGCGACTCTAGCGGCTTTATTTTAATCTAGCCCGCTAATAAAACCTAAAAATTCCAAAAAGAAGCTGGTAAAGTCTCGGTTCCGTTATTATAGGTTTTTAAGTTTAGTAATAGCTATATATTTGCGGCTGGCGTTATTATACGTTCGTTCTAGTAAAGAGATAAAGGTTTTAAAATTAATGAAAGTGCTATTATAGAAGAATAGATCTATAGTTTATATAGCATTTTTACTTAATTAGGACATTCTATAGCTAACCTTACTAGCTTTAGTAGGGTATTAATTATAGTTTGTTAAGAGTTTAAAACGGAGCTTGGTTATAAAGGGACGTAGTTTATTTTAGTTTTTATTAAATATTAAAGGATTAGGAAGCTTTTTAGATTTTATAATAGGTACTTAGTTTGTTATATATATGGGTTAAGCTACTATTACCAGTTCTATATTCTTATTTAACAGGCTAGGTTTAAATACCATTATGTTAATCTCGTTTATAGGTATTATTATTAGGGTCTATAATATAAGTACCTTAATGTTACAGAGTTCTTTATGGAGTGCTTCTATTAATTACTAGTATTGGGCTTCTAGTGCAGCCCGCTACTAAGCTAAGGCGTCTATAAAGGACTGTTATATTATGGTTAACTATTCCCTAACTAAGGTTATAATACTTATAGTTATTAAAAGGGATTTGGGGTTGTTTGCTATTTTAATAGTAGTTATTTAGACGCAATATAATGTAAGGGCGCGAAGAGGCTTTAGGGAAGATTTAAAGGAAAAATATAAATTCTATCTAATCTAAGGGTATATAGCTCTTGCTGAATATAAGACGTTGTATAAAGAAGATAAAGGAATATAGGAAACTTATAACTAAATATTTAGGGTCTTAGCAGTAGACGTGTGGGTATAAGCCCACGCGGATTTTAATAGGGTTTGACCAAATTCCATTACATTAGTGGAATTTAGTGGAATTTAATTGACTTTAGCAGAATTTGGCAGAATTTAATTAAAGCGTTGGAATTTATCTATTAAGTGTTTCACTAAGATATTCCTACTGTAACTGGGCTAGTCCCATTACACTATTGTTAGTTAGTAAGTTAAAGCCAACGTCGCCCTACTATTTACTCTATCTTAACGCGTTTCCTTATAAGGGCGCGAAGAGACTTTAGGAAAGATTTAAAGGAACAATATAAATTCTATCTAAATCTAAGGGTATATAGCTTTTGTAGAGTATAAGACTTTATATAAAGAAGAGAAAGGAATAATAAGAGAATCGTATAATTAAATAGTTAGGGACTTGGTGGTTAATGCGTGCATATATACGCACGCGGTCTTTAACGGACTTTAGTAGAATTTAATTAATCTAGCAGAACTTGGCAGAAGTTAATTAAGCTAGCAGAATTTAGCAGAATTTGGTCAAAGCTTTAGAATTTATCTATTAAGTGTTTTACTAAGACATTCCTACTATAACTAGGCTAGTCCTATTATAGTATCCCCCCTTTTTAGCCAAAGGTTTAAAATAATTTAATTTAGTTAAGAATTTATAATTTTATTATATGTTGTAATTTTATATTAGGTAGTGTTTTTAGCAAGGCAAATCTAACTAATTAAATAACTTTAACCGCCAGTTAAAGTTCCTTAATATCTTGCGTATTACATAACTGTGTTATAAACGTTATAATATATTTTAAGTTCTTTTTAAATTTAAGCTTCCTGCTATTATGTTTTATGTATTTATATTAGGTAGCAGTTGTTTGCCTTTATATTATATCCATCTAGCTAAAGTAGGCCGCAAAGGATGGTCTTTATAAAATTCTTTTACTAAGGAAGGCGCATCTGCCTTAATTCGGTTATAGGTTTCCTAGGTTTATGGTTTATATCCTTTCCACTTAATAAGAAGTTTAAATTATTTAAATTATGTTTTCCATTATATATTATTAATTAAGTTAATAAAGTAAGAACTATTACCGTTGTTAATAATTATAGGAGGTAGTAGTGGGATTTCGTAAGTTATAGGATTATCTTTTAAAGATTGCAATAAGCTTATATAGAACATCGGGTATGTTTTTATCTTAGTTAGTAGTTTAAGCTTATAGGTGTATAGGCTTAGTTTCTTCTTAATTTAGTACAGGCCTATAAACTTCTAGTTAAGTTTCCTTAAGGGCTATTAAGTTTATAGGTTTTATATATTTAGGTAAACTATATTACCTTCCTTAAAGTCCTATATAGGAGCTCATCTTTTATTTATATACCATTCCTATAATATTTAAGTGTACATTAATTTACTTTATAATAGTTCTATTAACTACTTTATTTAATTAGTAAAGTTATATATATTAATTAACTGGATCTGTTTAATCGTGGGTTCTATTATATTAATTTTGGGTTATAGTTTAAATCTAAGTTAAGGATCTTATCTATAGGTCGCGTAGAATAGTGTTACGCCTATTAATACATTTATTGTATTATTTGTAGTATACTTAGCTAAAGGCAGCCATTTTCCCCAATCGTCTTGTAGGTAGAAGCAGTATATTTATAGGTATTATTCTATAATCGCGTTTATAATTTTAGTTTAACTATCTATCTCTAAATAAAATACAGTTAAGAGTTATATTTAAATACTTAATTATGTATATAGAGCTTACTAGAAGTCTAAAACAAACCGGCTTTTATAGTTAGATATTATTAAGTTAGGAAGTTTATATAGCTTAAAGACGTACTTAATAAAACATTTAGGTACTAATATTGTATTAATTAAGTCTATAGGGATTATATATCGCATTTTTATAAGACGGTTAATAACTACTATAATATTTGTAAACCTATTACTATTAGATAAGTTAACTATAAAGTTAATTAAAATATCGCGCTATTTTTATATCGGAATTAGTAGCAGTTAGAGTACTCCTTACTTTTTTATATAAGAGGTCTTTCCACGCATATATATTCTATATACTCAAACGTATTTTTATATATAGTTATATATTATCGGCTAGTAGTATACTTATTGGATAATCTTATAAGTCTTTATATAGCCAGGATACCCTACTATAGGGGAGTTGTATATAAATTTAAGTATCTTAAATTATAAAGGTTTAGAATTTAGGACTACTATTTTCTATTAATAGTATAATTAATTATTTCAAATTTTGTATTTAGCAAGTGTAATATTCTTATACTATTATTTTCCTATTTAAATTACTTTTATTACATCTATTATCTATATATTATTCTTATATTTATATTCTATTAGCTTATTAATTTCTATTTCCTATTTATTAACTTTTAATTTATTTCTATTAAGTTCCATATTTAAAAACATAGGATATAGTTTTTTAAAATATTTAGAGAGCAATAAGATCTATAATTAATTTATAATCTATTCGTCTAAAACATTTATAGGTAGGTCCTATAATTATTATATTAATATATTAGGCTTCTAGTTAAGTTTGCCTAGTTAGTATATAATCTTAAAGTTATATTATAAGAGGTATTTAGCCCAACGAATTTAGTGCTATATTAATTACTTTATAGTTATAAAGTACTATAGGTTCTTATAATCCAGTAATATATATATTAGAAATAACAATCCTTTAAGCTTAGGACGCTATTATTTAAAGCATCTAACAATTATAAGCAGTTCCTTATTATATATCTTATAGTTTAATTTAGTAGGTGCAATTTTCTAGGAAAGAAAGGCTACTAGATATAGCTCGCCGTTTTTATTATATTGCAATAATACTCTACCTAGCACATAATTAAATAAGTCTGTTTTAATAATATATTTAAGGTTAGGGTTAAAGTAGGTAAGAATTAAAGCAGTAATAAAGCAATATTTTAAGTTATTAAAAGCCTATTCGTATCTAGCGGTCTATTTAAATGTTATATTCTTTTTAATTAGGTTTACTAATAGCTAGGCAATTTCTAAGAAGTAGTTAATAAATTAATAATAAAAATTAATAAATCTTAGAAATCCTTAAGTGTCTTATATATTGCTAGGGCTTTCCTAGTTTATAATTATAGCAACTTTCTTAGGGTCTATTTTAATTCTATTATAGGATATAATTAAGCCTAAGTATATAACCTTAGACGTATAGAACTTGTATTTCTTAATATCGTATTATAGGCCCGCATCTTATAGGCGTTTAAAGACCATTTTAATATATTTTTAATGTTCTAAAAGTAAGAATAAGTAGATTAAGATATCGTTAATATACGCGGTAATAAATATATTAAGGAATTTATAAAGTGTATTATTAATATATTACTAAAACGTACTAGGACCGTTCTTTACGCTAAATAGCATTACTAGGTATTTAAAGAGTCCCTATTATATAGTAGTTGTAACTCTTTAATTAACGTCTAATACGGATCCTATCTAGGCCCATATAGACTACTCCGTATATAAGGGAAACTTATAAATTAATAGGAAGAAAACCCTTGTTAATATAGGGGACGGAAAAACCTTATAAGCTACCTTAGTAGGATAAAAAAACCCTACTTTGCCATGTCCGTCTATAGCAGCGGCCCTATAGGCCTACAGCTACGTCCTATCCTCCTTAGATATTTAAACTCCTTAGGAACTACTGCTTCCTTCTCTAGCTTATCTAAGCTAGGTTTACTACGTCTTAGCCAGGCCTTACTAATTAATTACTATATCTTTGTTATTATTTTCTATATCTTAACTATCCCCTATATGCTATCTCCTGTAGACCATTGCTATATACGCCATGCCTCCCCCCTCCTAAGGCCTATTAAAGGCGTAAAGGGGATTTATCTATTCTACTATCCTAATACCAAAAGACAAAAGCGGGATATGATACCTGGGTATCTTTTGTGCCTAGGCCCTAGTTACTAAGCCCTCTTTAAGGGCACCACTCTGTTGAGAGGAGATAAGGAAAACTATATAAGGTTATCCGGCTGACGGTTTTAGTAGTATTATAGCAGTACGGCGAGTGACCGTATGCTCCGCGGGCGATCGCCCTAGGGGTTAGGAGGGGCCGTATATTTGCTCGTTTGTTCGTTTATTCGCACTCGTTTGTTTATTAATATAAGGTCGTCAATACTTTTAATTGGGGGTTAGGGGATGTTATCAAATGCTGCGTATCTATGTTGGATTGTATAGGTGCCCTAGATAGGAGAATAGCGTAGTAGTTATTGTACTGTAGAGGGCTAATGTTACAGAGCGAGCATAAGCGGTAATAATATATAGCAAAGTAGATATTATTAAGCTATGTATATAAACTGCGTAATAAAGTTAAGACGTTGCGTAAGGAGAGAAGGTAAGGAAACGGGAAGAAAGGGTATATATTATTAGTTTGGTTACTTAGTTAATATATACATAGAGCAGAATAGGATTTAAGTAGTAGTCCTGGCAGAACTTGGTAGGATTTAGTAGACTTGGCGGAATATAGCAGAATGCGGCAGATTGCCGTTAGATTACCAGCAGATTGCCATTAGATTATTGTTTTACGGTTAGTCTCTTTTTACTACGTTAGTGGAAATAGGTGGAAATAGGTAGATATATATAAGGTATTATAGAGGTGTCCTATAACAATACCCCCCCTTTAAATTTAAGCTTCTATAAGATAGGGCTGTAGTAGTTCTAGGTAGAGTTTATAAAAGTCTTCTACGGCTTATATAAGTCCTATAGAGTTAACGGGTTTCTATAAGGGTTTAGTAAAGCCTCTCCATTTTATAAGGTACATATATTTACATTTCCGTTTATTATACTTAATATCGTTAACTCTTTTAATAAGGTACTCATCCTTACTATCTACTTTAACTAGTAGGGGAGGGTCTTAAATCTGTCTAGGTAGGGCGTCTAATATAGGGGCGGTAGGGTGGAGGACTGATGTATAGAATATAGGGTGGATTTTAACCGTATTAGGGAGCTTTAGTCAGTAGGCATAAGGAGAGACAACTTTTTCAACCTTATAAGGGCCGGCGTTCTTCTAATTAAGTTTCTTAATAGGTCGTTTTATATTTAGATTTCTTATATCTAGCCAAACAAAGTCACTAATTTAGTAAGCTGATGCTAGGGTTTAATTCTTATTTGCTGTGGCTTTATAGACAAACTAAGCCTATATTATTTTGTTAGTAAGGAACTCTTATAGTTCTTCTATCTTCTTTATAAATTCATTTACTTCTATAACTTATAAGGCCTAATAAGCTAGGCAAGGAACATTACTAAAGGGTTTAAAACCTATTTGCGAGTGCTAGCTATAATTAGCTAGGAATGGAGAGATCTTTATAGTTTCTAAGACGGAGTTATTTATAGTAAACTTAGTAAATACAAGCCAGTCTATCTAGTCGTCCTGTAAATACAACGTATATATCTAAATATACTGTTCCATTATAGTATTTGTACATTCTATTTAACCATCCGTTTCTGGGTAATATACTATAGATAATAGTGCTTTAATACAGAGTTAGGTAGTTAGTTCTTTCTAGAACGCCAAGATAAACTAGTGGCCTTTATTAGAGACAATCATTTTAGGGAGTCCGTAGAGTTTCTATACATAATTTAGGAATAGTTAGGTAATAGTAGGTGTTAATATATTAGGGCAGGCGATTAAGTATCTTATCTTAGATAGTTGGTCTATAACTACTATAATGTTTATATAGCCTTTGCTTATAGGGAGATTAATAACAAAGTTAATTAAGATATCCTTTTATTTTTAGTCCGGAATAGGCAGTAGCTTTAAAAAGCCGTTATACGTCTTATGCGAAGCTTTGGCTTATTAGCAGGTATGCCAGCTAGAGACATATCTTTATATTATGTTATATATATTTGGCCAATAGTATTCTCGTTAGAGCAGTTCTAGGGTTTTTCCTTAGCCTGGGTAACTGGCTACTAGTAAATCATATACATGTTTAAGGAGCTTAAGCTTAAGTTTGTCGTAGTTAGGTATAATTAGGCGGTTCTGGTAGTATAAGCAGTCTCTATAAGCTTTACATTTACTTAGAGAGATCTTTTTAGAGCGTCTAACGCCATCTTAAATTAGCTTAAGTGTCTCTTAGATAAACTCGTTATTTAGGTATTTATTAATTATAATCTATTTAATTAATTAATTAGTTATTTTAAGGACGTGTACCGTAAGGCCTTTAGCTAGGGGATTAAATAATTTAGGGCGAAGCAGGGTTTAATTACGGTAGGCGCGTACTTCTTCCTATACTGGTATATTTTATAAATATTAGGTTAAGGCATTAGGTTTTTAACCTTAAATGCCTAGGCGGTATATAATTAAGAATTAGAAATAAGATAGATATTTTAACTAGCGAGCTTAATAATAACTTAGCTATTTTATGGTTATGAAGTACTATAGATTTTTATAGTTACTAAGGACCTTAATTAGAAATCCAGTACCTTCTAGTTTGGGTTACCATTATTTAAAACATCTAATAATGGCTAATAATTCCTTATTATAGATCTCGTAGTTACATTTAGCTAGACTTAGTTATTTTAAGAAGTATGCTATAGGGTGCAATACTCCTTCTTTATTATACTAAGACAGAATGCCTCTAGTAATATAGTTGGATAAATTAGCTTTTATAACACTCTTTTAGTTTAGGTTAAAGTGTTAGAGTATAGGTGTAGTAGTAAATATAACTTTTAGATAGGTAAAGGCTTTATCCTTTTAGGTTAAAGATATAAGAGGTAGGACTAGAGTAGAGAAGTTATTAATAAGCCGTTAGTAGAAGTTAGCAAATTTTATAAAGGCTCTTACGTCCTTAATGTTCTTAGGTTCTTACCAGTTTATAATTACTTTAATCTTCTTTAAATCTATTTATATGCCGTTTATAGAAATAATAAGTTCAAGGTATAGGACTTCTGTTTTATAGAATTTGTATTTATCTATATCTAACTATAGGCTAGCTCTACGTAAAGCTTCTAGGACAAGGTTAACATATTTCTTATATTTAGTTAGGTTATTGCTATATACCAAGATATTATTAATATAAGCAGTATAGAAAATATCTAGGTAAGGTTATAGGGTATTATTTATAAAGTGCTGAAATAAACTTAGGGCATTTATAAGGCTAAACGGAGTCACTAAGTATTTAAATAGTCTATACCTAGTACAGAATGCAATAAGCCATTTATCTCCTTTTATAATATAGAGGCGGTTAAATGCATAAATAAGGTTAAGTTTTATGTAGTAATAAGCCTTACTTAATTAGTTTAGTGTCTCTTAAATTAATAGGAGCGGGTACTAATTCTTAATGGTAATAGTATTAAAAGCTTAGTAGTCTATATAGAAGCGCAGACTGCCGCCAGGTTTCTTAACAAAGATTATAGGTATAGCTATAGGCGAAGAGCTTGCTCTAATAAATCCTTTACTTAGGTGCTCGTCTAAGTACTTTTACAGTACTTTAAGTTTATTCTGGGATATTCCATATAGGGGTCTAAATCCTAGCTGTTTTCCTTCTTTAAGTACAATCTTATAGTTATATAGTTGGTATTCTGCTAACTTATTAGCTTCCTTTTATAAAAATACCTCTAGGTGCTTATAGTGGCATACTAGTACTTTTATAGCAGGGTTAGTGTGCTTCTTTAGTGCTAGGGCCTTTTTAATATCGGCCATTGTAACGGCAAAGATTGTGTATTTAGGTTTCCTGGAAAGTTGTGCTAATAGAGTAGCTCTAATTATATAGATGTCTAAGGTGTTAAATAAGCTTAGATCATCCTTAGTTTCTTATATAGTTTTTTATTTAGGTATAGGTTTAGTATTAGGTACAGAGTTAGTATTAGATTTAGATTTAGGTTCTTTAAATATCCTTTTTATAGTAGAATACCAGTTCTTCTAGTACTTTTATATATTAAGCTTAAGCTTCTGCTTAGTTTGGGGTGTAGCAGTTAGAGTTAGTTTATGTAGTTGTATATTATTTTCAGGTTCTTAGTAAACGTTAGTAGAAATTGTAACAGTTCACCAGCACTACGCTAAGACATAAGATCGTCGCCTGAGAGGCTCCGAGACAGGACCGACCCTACCCTTGTATGTCTCGGATACGGTCAAATATTGAGTCATAGACTACGGAGTTCCGGGTCTACTTTCATGTATTTAGTTTACTTGATTTCTATAGATTTAGAATTAAGTTACTTATTCAATTTACCTACACTGCACTGTTACAGTTATGAGTCCGGATTGCACTACCTGCTAAACCAATTAATCTACTACCTTATTTACAAAGTCACTACTTCTACTACCTTTGCAAGTGTCTTAAGCTTCTTCACCTACCAAACAAACGGACGGTCGCACCTAACCAATAAACGTACCCAATAGATAAACAAACTAACGAATCAAATCAAAAGCTCGAAACGTTAAAATAAGGTTTCGCCAAGACGCTAACCTAAGACCCTGCTTGACCTATTAAATTCTAAAAATAATAACCAATACAGACGGACCTTATTCAAAATTCAACCTTATCCTTAAAAAGCCATCTAATTAGATGCAATAGTTCTTTATTATTTAAGATACCGCTAAAATAAATAATATATAGCAGTACATTAATCCATTAAAGAAAAAAGACAAGCTTCCAAAGCTGGAACCTCTAAATTAGCCTATACTAAGAGACGTACTTCCTACTGCTATATTAATAGCTAAGCTAGATCCAAACCAACTCATTGCCTATAATTAACTATACGTGGAATACAAGGACGACCTCCGCATGTACCAGAAGCAAGAGCAAGCCATAAACAATATTAGCAATTATATTGTCTGTATAACGTCAGTAGCCTACCTCCCTCTTATTAAAGACCTCAGAACAGTATACAAACGCCTTTAAGAGTTAAAGACTGTACTCGCCCCTACCACCTTAGGTCAAAAGCGTAACGTCCTAAATCAATACACGGCTCTTAAAGCCTACAACAAAAAGCAGAGCATTAAAAAATGGTTAAACAACTAGAGAAGCGTCTATAAGCTAGCAGAGGAATTAGAGCTTCCAGACGTATAGAAATTCAGGCCCCACTATAATTTTATATAAGCCATTAAAGCCATCTCTTCTAGTTTTATAGGAGCACTGGAAGTAGACCTAATTAGGAAAGAACGAAAAAATAAAAAAGCCCCATCTATTATCGACCTCATTAAGGAATTCAAGGAGTACTATTATATGTAGTAAGTATCGTCTACCTCAGCTGCCAATAACTCCGCATTTGCAACTCTTTAAGGCAACGCAAATTCCAATTCTAATTTAGACTCCAATAGCAATTCAAATTTAAGATGGAACAAGGAATGCATATACGGCATTATACACCAGTTTAACAACTGCTATTACATCGCCGAGCACAAGCGCCCTTAAGGATGGAGACCAAGGGCAGACATCCAGAAGAAAGTAGACAAGGCTATCTTATCTACACCTTAGATTAAACGCATCGTCAACTAAATCTAAAAAAGAGAACAGGAAGCAAAGGAGAACAATCAGAATATAGAATCCATAATTAATTTTAATTCTAAAACCCCACCTTCTACTAAACCAACTAGCCATGCTGCCATGTTTAGTACTGGTTAAATTCCTTTTAAACTTTAGAACACCTCGATACTTAACCCTGGTGTAGATATCCATATCTATAACAATAAAAAAGACTTTACCTTCTTATACCCAGCAGCAGAAGACGACTACCTAATTACTAGCGGAAATTTCATGAAAATTCAAGCCTACGGAATAGTAACCATTACTATTAATACACCTACTGGGAAGTCAAAAATGAAGCTATCCTATATAGCACTAGCACCTACCTTTTTTATAAATATTGTAGCACTCTTAAGAGCTACTAATAATGACATCCATTTTAACTTAGGATGAAATGTGCTATACTATCTAGCAACTAGTAAAATAGTCTGCTATACAAAACAACTAGGGGGCCACTAGGCACTAATATACAGAGAGCCTAAAAATACCCTAGACTTAATAACTTAATCAACCTTCTTAACAGGAAGATTTTAACCAAGCCGAATAGCCCGTAAACCAATCGGAGCCACAGCTATAAGATGGCACAAGATACTCGGCCATATAAGACCTAATACTATTGCACAGCTTCCTAAGCATATTATTGGCGCAAAGCTAACCAAATTTGAAACCAATAAATAAGCACCGCTTAAAATCAAATATGAAGTTTGCTTACTAGCAAAGCATACGCAGCAGATCTCTTAAAGACAAGAACACGAATTTCCAGCCACTTAACTATTTAAACGGCTAGCATTTAATATCATCTACCTCAGAGTACCAGGGTACAACAGCAATAGATATATTATACATTTCTATTACACGTATTCTAAATTTAACTTTATATTTACCTTTAAGAATAAGGACAAATCTACCGTCCTACCTACCATTTGTAAGACTTACCGCTTAATTAAGACACAGTTCTACTAAGACGTTATCTTCTTCTAGAGCGATAATGAACAAGTATTTAGACAAACAGAAGACACCCTATAAGTATAGTGTACAGACAAGGGCATTACCTTTAAATGCCAAGCACCGTATACTAAGGAACAAAATGGCGGAGCTAAAAGATCTGGAAGAACCCTTATAGAACAATTAAGGTCTATACAGCTAAAAGCATCCTTACCCCTATCTCTAGGACCAGAGGCTTTTCTTACTACTAGCTATACACTTAATCAAACACCAAATAAGCAGCTAGGGTGGAAAACTCCGTATAGGGTCACCTACGGCAAGCTGCCATCACTTACCTATATACACGAATATGGTTGCAAGACCTATACGCTAAATAAACAAGTTAGAAAAGGAGACAAGCTAGCTTCTTATACATTAATTAAACACCTAGTCGGCTACAATTTAATAAATATCTATTAAATCTAGATTCTAAGCCTTTATAAAGTTATTTAAACCAGAGATGTTACATTTAATAAGACCTCGTTCTATAACCCCAAGGGTTAAAACATTAATTACCTACTTAGGGAAGCGTTAAAAGACACCATTTAGGCAATTAGTCTACCAGAACCTCTCTATAAGGATAAATTTAAGGATAAATCTATCCTATATAGACCTACCTTAAATGCAGATCAAATAACTATATTAAACAACTTAGCAGAGCTTCCTATAAAAGACATTAAACAGCTACCGACACCTAGCAGAATGGTATCTCCAGATCTACCAGAAACAAACACCACACTAAAAGGACTTCAAGACAATATCTTAGATATAATTAAAACAGGTTCTACCCAGCTAAGCAGTTTACCAGAACCGTTAAATACAGCTCCACAAGCTAACAAGGTCTTGGCCAATCCTTCTGCCGACCTTATCCTACCAGAAGGTTCCAAACAAATTCAACGTTAAGCGTACGCAGCAGCACTAGCTAATATACCTACCCTATTTAGTTACTACGCTGGCTTTGCCACAGGACTAGTAAAGGACATTAACCGAACTAGATCCTCCCTATATTAAGATAATCTTCCACCTAAACCAAGGAACCTCAAAGAGCTAAAAAGGTACCCTTTAACTGCCGGCTTTTAAAAGGCTATAGAAAAAGAATACAATGACCTAAAACGCCAAGGGATATTTAAGACTATACCAAAAGAAGAAGCACATAACAAGCAGATCCTTCTACTAAAATAGGTCTTCAAATATAAGTTTAACAGTAACGGTTACCTTTAAAAGCTAAAGGCTCAACTGTGTGTCCGCGGAGACCTGCAGATCACCAAAGAAGAGACCTATGCAGCAACCCTAGCTGCTCAAATATTCCATGCCCTCATGGCTATAGCAGCTGCATTCAATTTGGAGATTTAATAGTATGACGCTGTAAACGCATTTACAAACGCAAGACTAGTTAAGCCAGTCTACTACTATTGCCCAGAAGGCTTTAATTAAAACAGACATATTCTAAAGCTACTTATGGCGCTATATGGATTAAAAGTCTCACCACTACTTTAGTATAAAGAGCTCACCAGTACACTAGCTAAATTCAGATTAAAGCCTATCCTAGGTACGAACTGCCTTTACACTAATGGACGACTTATTGTCTTCTTCTACGTAAACGATATTGCCGTTCTATTTACCAAAAAGGACCTTTAAAGATTAGAAGAATTCAAAGCTAAACTTCTATATTAATACGAGATCCGTGCACTAGGAGACCTATAATAGTTCCTAGGAATTTAAATTAAACAAAATCGTGCAAGCAGAAAGCTCTGGCTCTGCTAAGATTTCTATATCAAAAAGATAGCCAGTCAATTCAATATTTAACCAGGAAGATTTCCTAAGTCACTACTTCCTGCTAAAGAACTGATTCCGTCCAACCAGCAGACGAACCCTTAAAGAACACTAGCCTATCAGCAACAGGTTGGTTCTCTTGCGCACCTTGCTATATTTAGAAGACCTAATATTACGAAGACGTATTCTAAGCTAGCCAAATTTCCCACTAATCCAAATTAAAAGCACCTTAATGCATTAAACCAAGCCATCGCCTATTGCCTTAGAACAAAATCTACAGCTATTAAATACTCTGGCGAAGTATTTAGAGCACACGTCTACTTTAGAAACCCTAAAGGAGAAGACGTTACCTTTTACAAAGCATCCAACGCAGCATTTACGGACCATAAAGAGACTAGACGGAGCTCTTAAGGATACCTTTTTATGCTATTCGGAGGACTAATTAATTGGAAGGCAACCCTACAACAATTAGTGACTTGCTTAACTACCAAAGCGGAGCTTCTCTCCCTGTCTATAGCTGCTGTTAAAATTATCTAGTGGCAGCGTTTCTTAGAGGCAATTAGTCTTAATTTAGAACGCGATTTTACCCTACTATGCGACAATATGCAGACTATACGACTTCTAAGACAGGATACACTAAAGCTTGACACCAAGCTACGACATATCAACGTCTATCAGCACTGGCTTAGACAGGAAGTCCAAGACAAAAAGATCGACGTATAATAGGTCCTTACAGATAAGATGCCTGCCAACGGTTTTACCAAGATCCTACCCCGTCAAAGGTACGAGGCATGGATAAAGCAATTAAATTTAGTGGACATTCGACATCAGATCACTGCTACAACTAATAAAGACTCTTAAGTATCACCCTATACTACTCCTAAAGTTGTATCTAAATTTCCTATTTTGGTATAGCTTCTATCTTCGTTTTATTTTCTATAGCTTTAACTACACCGTCAAATCTAGGGGGGTGTGTAACAGTTTACTAGCACTACGCTGAGACACAAGATCGTTGCCTAAGAGGCTCCGAGACAGGATCGACCCTACCCTTATATGTCTCGGATACGGTCAAATATTGAGTTATAGACTACGGAGTTCCGGGTCTACTTTCATGTATTTAGTTCACTTGATTTCCATAGATTTAGAATTAAGTTGCTTATTCAATTTACCCACACTGCACTGTTACAGAAATTTTATATTAGTAGAATTTAGTAGAATTCTTAGGTAGGTAGAATCGGGTAGACTTTTTAGGTATAGGGTAAATTTTAGTGGAAATTTTAGACTAATAGATCCTAGTAGATTTTCCAGATTTTAGTTTAGGGCTTAAGCAGCTAGTTATAAAGCACTTCTGCTTGCAATGGAAGGCAGTAAATAGAAGCTTAAGGTTGTTCTAATTAATGGTTACCTTATATAGCTTTATTTAGGGTTATTTAAGAATTATATAGTAACCTAGAGTGGTCACAAAGAGTTTAATTAATTCTTTGTGGTTTAGGTATTAGAGTCTTAGGGCCGCTACATAAGTAATATGGCCTAAGACACTGCATTTGCCATTAAATCCAAATATGTTAATATGCTGGTTAAGGGGTATTAGGGTAAACCTATTATCTTATATAAAGATCTTATTAATAAATCCTATGCCGCTAGCTCTTATGTTAATTAGGACTTAAGTATTAGCCTATTAACCTTTCTGCCAAAGACAGTAGTTAACGGTTATACTATAATCCTAAGAGTTAGGTTTTGCAATATCTAATGCATTTAATAAGATCCTATAATATAGCTATCCTAGAGAGCGACTTAACTTTAGGACGTGCCTTTTAGTGGTAAGTGGGAAGGGGTTCCTATAGAATATTAGTTGTAACTTTATCCTTATAAGTGGTACTTACTAGATACAGGACTGGAACTAGGTAAAGATTAGGGATAGTAACTGGAGGATTAATACAGTAAACAGTTGTTAGTGCTAGCCGTTTATAAGTTGTATTAGGGCATAGGAATAAAGCAGTATCTTAAGATATAATCCTTGCTTCCACATTTAAAGCAAAGGCCTAGCTTAATGCGTTATTCTTATTTAGGAGACCCTAGTGGAGCGTATCCTAGGGTCCCTATATTAATATCCATGGCGTTAGGGTGCTTAGGCTAAGACGATAACTTAGTAAATATTTATAGAGCTGTTATATTATATTGGGGAGTAGACTTTAGTGTTAGGCGTAGTATATCATTATACCATTTATTAATAACGTTTACGCAGGCATTAAAGGCTCCTAGTAGGTCTATACCTATTAGGGAGGTTTTTAGTTTAGGGCTTAGGGACTTAATAAGGCTATTAACTAGTGCGGAGTCATTCCAGCCTGTTTCCTTTACGTAATAGTTAAATTTAGAGAAGTATACTAGGAAGCTTTTCATTCCTTAAGTTATATAGTTTATCTTCCTCTAAGGGGTAGCTTGGCGGTTTAGGTCACTATATATGGCTTTAAGTAGTATAACTAGACTTTATACTAAGTTTAGTTAAAGGGGTTTAACAAGGTCAGCTGCGTCTCTTCCTAGTCAACTTAGGGCGTAGCAGAGTTAGTTGGCTATAGTTAGGTAGCGGTTAGCATTACCAGTTAGCTTATTTTTAAGCTGGCTTAGAAATAATTAGAGTTCTTATTATTTACTAGTAAATATTAGAGGGTCTAGTAATTGTTTAGATTGTTGTAGTGCGGTAGTTAGTTTAAGGTAAACAGTTACTGTAGGTTTGGGGCTCTTATTCCGCGTATTTGTCTCTAGAGAAGGCGTTTAGTCTTAGGGCCCTAGTATAGGCATCTTAAGGGTGCGGACTTCTTCTTGGAGGTCTTTAATTATTTATAGGTATCGTGCCTCTTATTTAGCTTGTTATTAAGTTAAAGTAGCTTAGTTTTATGCGAGGGCGTCTATAAAGGACTTCTATATCTCTGCCAATTGTTCTTAAAGTGCGGATATAATACTGGCGGCTGTTATAGGGACTTTAGAGTTATTCTACATTTTAGAGGGTAGTATATAAGGTTAACGCAATATAGTGTTATAGAGCGAGCATAAGCGGTAATAATATATAGCAAAGTAGATATTATTAAGCTATGTATATAAACTGCGTAATAAAGTTAAGACATTGCGTAAGAAGAGAAGGTAAGGAAATGGGAAGAAAGGGTATATATTGTTAGTTTAGTTGCTTGGTTAATACATACACGGAGCAGAATAGGATTTAAGTAGCAGTCCTGGCAGAACTTCGTAGGATTTAGTGGACTTAGCGGAATATAGCAGAATGCGGCAGATTGCCGTCAGATTGCCGGCAGATTGCCATTAGATTGTCATCTCGCGGTCGGTCTCTTCTTGCTGCGTTGGTAGAAACAGGTGGAAACAGGTAGACGTGTATAAGATGTTACAGAGGTGTCCCGTAACAGCCAATAGTAGTGGTTTTTAAGATCTTACCATCCGAAAATTTTTCACCACCGCCCTTAACGCCTATAACTACCACTAGGTCCTGTCCGCACGCTATATAACGTCTCTGCATTGGCTCTAGATCTAAACTTTAAAGACCTAGGTTTGTAGCCGTTACCACGTACAGGTGCAGAGTCCGATTTCAACGGCCTCCCCATTATATATAAAAAGCTATATACTTCTTATCTCCTTTATATATATAGATTTTATTAAAGGTGGCAACTATATTAAGCTTTATAAAGTACTATATCTTTACTAAATAGTTAAGCGTCTCTTAAATTAAGGGAATTGGATATTAGTTTTAAATTATAATTGCGTTTAGAGCTTAATAATTAACATAAAATCTTAAGCCTCCTCCTAGCTTTTTAATAAATAATATAGGTAAGGCAAATAGAGATTAACTAGGGTAAATAAATCCTTTTTCTAGATGCTTTTTAAGGTACTATTATATTATAACCAGTTCCTCTTATAATATACCATATAGCGGACTAAACTTTAGTGTTATACTAGGCTTAAGTTCTATCTTAAAATCGTGCTTATCTTAGTACGGGGCTAGTTAGTCTATAAATTGTTTTTTAAACTTATTAATTAGATTATGGTACTCTTTAGGTACAAGAGGTTAAGGATTATAATATTGTTTTAGTTTTAGTGCTTTTTTAATATCTTCTATAGTCACTATAAAGATTTTATAATCTTATTTTTTTTGCTAATAAGATAAAAGGCGCGGCTTATATTATATAAATTTTAAAAGGTTTTAATAAAACATCTTTACATTCTTTGCCATAATTAGCAGTTATAGATTTATTATATTAGCTTAAGGTTTATAGTAAGGGCAATTTATATTATGTTAAATTTAAATAGTTATATGCATGTTTATAAGGTAAATAGTTTTTTAAGTAATAACTTCGGCAGTAGATTATACGGAACTTTAGTATTTCTTTAACCCAGCTAATTAAAGGGATGTGTTATTTTAGCTATCTATATCTAAGTATTATCTTATAATGCTTTAAGAGTATTATAAATAGGGAAATATATTTAAGGTGTTTACCTATCCGCAATTTTATAAGAGCGTAGTGTATTAGTTTGCTATATATTAAGGGTTTAACGTTAAAGCCTTACAGGCCTTAGGGCTTATTAAGTTTCTCTAAATTTAGGCATTAGGTTTTTGTATAGTTTGTATTAATAAAGCCTATGCTAGTAGCTCTGCTGTCTATAAGGATTTATACTTTCTTCTATTTACTAAGTATTTAAATTTTACTAAGTATATTAAGGAAGTTATATTATATATTAGCGCTAGAAGAGCCTAGACACTTATACTCTTCCATCTTTTATCTTAAGGCGCGACTTAGCCTTAGGACGATTTGTTTTCTAAGTTAACTAAAGGTAAGATACTTTATAGTATCTAAGTATAATTTATAGAGCGGGTATAATTTAAGGAATAAGTATAACTTAAGGAATAGGTATAATTTAAGAAATAGGAGGAACTACAGTAGACCTTTTTAAAGGGGTACGTGTGGCAATGCTTTTAAATATATCCTTTTTTACCGCACCTAAAGCATTCTCTATTTATAGTTTAAGTTCTTTATTTATTAATTCCCAAGGGTATATAGGATTAAGCGGTATTAAGGTCTATAGGGTTATATATAGGGCTTTTAGGTTTTAGAGACGGATTACACTTTAGGGTATATACTAGTTTCGTAATATTTTAAATATAAGGTGTAGTTAACTTTAGAGAATAAGCCTATTTATTATATTAAAGGTCCTTATTAATTCGTTAATACATTATAGCAAATTTAGGTAGGTTTTTTAGCAGTTCTTTACCTACTAACTAGGCTCTAATTTTATCTAAAATAGCTTATTAAAGAGCAGCAACTCTAACGGCTTTATTCTAATCTAGTTTGCTAACTAGGCCTAAAAATTCTAAAAAGAAGCTGGTAAAGTCTCGGTTCCGTTATTATAGGTTTTTAAGTTTTGTAATAGCTATATATCCGCGGCTAGTGTTATTATATATTTATTTTAATAGGGAGATAAAGATTTTAAAATTAACAAAAATGCTATTACGGAAGAATAGATCTATAGTTTGTATAGAATCCTTACTTAAATAAAACATTCTATAGCTAACCTTGCTAGCTTTAGTAGGGTATTAGTTAGAGTTTATTAAAAGCTTAAGGCGGAGCTTAGTTATAAAGGGATATAGGTTGTTTTAATTTCTATTAAATATTAGAGGATTAGGGAGCTTTTTAAATTTTATAATAGGTACTAGGTTTATTACATGTATAGGCTAAGCTACTATTACTAGTTTAGTATTCGCACTTAATGGGTTAGGTTTAGATACCGTTATTTTATTTTTATTTATAGGTATTACTATTGGGGTCTCTAATATATATGCCTTAGTATTACGGAGTTCTTTATAGAGTGCTTCCATTAATTGCTAATACTAGGCTTTTAGTACAGCTTACTACTAAGCTAAGGCATCTATAAAGGACTATTGCATTATGGTTAACTATTCCCTAACTAGGGATATAATACTTATAGTTATTAAAAGAGATTTAGGTTCGTTTGCCATTTTAATAGTAGTTATTTTAACGCAACGTAATATAAGGGCGCGAAGAGACTTTAGGAAAGATTTAAAGGAATAATATAAATTCTATCTAAATCTAAGGGTATATAGCTCTTATAGAGTACAAGATATTATTATTATTATTATTCATTGCTTAACGTCCGATTCGGATCCCTGTTAGGCCTACGCGGACTACTCCTTATATACATATAGGGAGAAAACTCTATTTGAGAAAACCCCGTGATCCGTCTCCCCGCCTTTTAGGGCTCGCTTACAAGTCACCTGCAAGTCACTAGTGGTGCTCTACTACCTTACTTTTTAACCTCCTTGGGAACTACTACTGCCGTAACAAACCTATGGACGCGCTAGTATTATATACTGTACTCTACTCCTGTAGAGTTATTAGGGGGCGCCTATTACTTACCCCTTTGCCTTCTATTGCTATTTCCTTTGCAACCCAGAACTGGTCTAGCACATTTTGGCCAATAAGCCACTGGGTAGCCGCCTTAAGGCCTTTCTATGTTAAGAGTAGTGTATTATAGTTTTCTATACTAGCTACTAAGAGCATTACTTCTTGGCTGGTGTGTAAAGGGCATAATAGTATTACGTGTTTTGGTGTCTGTCTTGGCCAGCTATATTTATACCTTAGGCTACCCACTAGGACACCTACCCAGTAAAGCCAATCTTTTAGTCCTATTATTCCTATCCTTAAGAGTGTTGCCATTGTATTTTCTGCCTTTGTTAGGCCCTCTTGGAGCCCTTAGGTATTTACCCCCTATAGCGTTACCTATACTACGGCTTAGGTTCCCTTTACCTAAGTCTGCCTCTATACCTTTAACTCCTATTCGTCTCTCCAGCGTCGGACCAACTAGTATTGTGTTACAGTAGATGGTTTTCCAGTACTCTTTTATGCTCTACTTTAGCTCCTTTCTCTCCCTTACTGTTATCTTTACTGGCCTCTTATGCGTCTCCCTTTCTTCTCTATATAGGCCTGGGCCCTAGCGCCGTACTATTCTTCTTCTACTTTCTCTACCTGTTTTCCTAATATATCTTCCCTACTTTAGGGTTATTGGTTCCTTCTCCTATAGG
>Ga0307507_10003905_pt1 | contig 27629 bp, 8 predicted proteins | sample 7_EM_MG_FD_207223 | JGI IMG/M metagenome (GOLD analysis project Ga0307507, IMG submission 207223) | Populus trichocarpa ectomycorrhiza microbial communities from riparian zone in the Pacific Northwest, United States - 7_EM | ecosystem: Host-associated > Plants > Roots > Unclassified | place...
GGTAAACCTATTATCTTATACAAAGATCTTATTAATAAATCCTATACCGCTAGCTCCTATATTAATTAGGACTTAAGTATTAGCCTATTAACCTTTCTACTAAAGACAGTAGTTAATAGTTATACTACAATTCTAAGAGTTAGGTTTTGTAACATCTAATATATTTAATAAGATCCTATAACATAGCTGTCCTAAAGAGCAACTTAACTCTAAAACGTACCTTTTAGTGGTAAGTGGGAAGGGGTTCCTATAGAATATTGGTTATAACTTCATCCTTATAAGTGGTGCTTACTAGATGCGGGGCTAAAACTAGGTAAAGATTAGGGATGGTAACTGGAGGATTAATACAGTAAACGGTTATTAGTGTTGGCCATTTATAAGTCGTGTTAGGGTATAAGGACGGAGCAGTATCTTAAAATATATTCTTTACTTCCGCATTTAAAGCAAAGGCCTAGCTTAATGCATTATTCTTATTTAGGGGACCCTAGTAGAGTGTATCCTAGGGTCCCTATGTTAATATCCATAGCATTAGGGTGCTTAGGCTAAAATAATAACTTAATAGACATTCGCGGAATTATTATATTATATTAAGGAGTGGACTTTAGTGTCAGGCGTAGTATATTATTATACCGTTTATTAATAACGTTTATATAGGCGTTAAGGGCTCCTAGTAGGTCTACACCTATTAGGGAGGTTTTTAGTTTAGGGCTTAGGGATTTAACAAGACTATTAACTAGTATAGAGTCATTCTAGCCTGTTTCCTTTGCGTAACAGTTAAATTTAGAGAAGTATATATAACGGGACTAGCCCAGTTACATTAGGAATGTCTCAGTGAAACACTTAATAGATAAATTCCGACGCTTTAATCAAATTCTGCCAAGTTCTACTAAGTCAATTAAATTCTGCCAAATTCTGCGGACTTAATTAAATTCCACTAAGTTCCACTAACGTGATAGAATTTGGTTAAAACCTGTTAAAATCCGCGTGGGCTTATGCCTACGCGTTTACTGCCAAGACCTTAAATGTTTAGTTATAAGTTTCCTATATTCCCTTCTCTTCTTTACGCAACGTCTTGTTCTCTGCAAGAGCTCTATACCCTTAGATTTAGATAGAATTTATATTATTCCTTTAAATCTTCCTTAAAGCCTCTTCGCGCCCTTATATTATGTTGCGTTAAAAATAACTATTATTAAAATAGCAAATAGCCTTAAATCCTATGTGTTAACCATGAGCATTATAACCCTAGTTAGGGAACAGTTAACTGCGATGTAAGAAGCCTTTATAGATGCTTTAGCTTAGTAGCAGGCTATACTAGAAGCCCAGTATTAGCAATTAATAGAAACACTCCATAAAGAACTTTATAACGTTAAAACACTTACATTAAAGACTATAACACAGCCTATAAATAAAATTAAAGTAACTGTATCCGAGCCTAGCCCCTTAAACGCGAACTTTAAACTAGTAATAGTAACTTAACCTATATCTATAATGAATTTAATACCTATTATAAAATTTAAAAGGCTCCCTAATCCTCCAATGTTTAATGGAAATTAAAATAACCTATATCCCTTTGTAACTAAGCTCCGTCTTAAACTTTTAACAAACTATAACCAATACCCTACTAAAGCTAGTAAAGACGCTATATAAACTATAGATCCATTCTTCTATAACGGCACCTTTATTAATTTTAAAATCTTTATCTCCCTACTAGAATAAATGTATAATGACGCCAGCCGCAAACATATAGCTGTTACTAAACTTAAAAACCTATGATAACGGAACTAGGAATTTACCAGCTTCTTTTTGGAATTTTTAGGCCTTATTGGCGAACTAGATTGGAATGAAGCCACTAAAGTCGCTGCTCTTTAATAAGCTATTTTGGATAAGATTAGAGCCCAGTTAGTAGATAGGGAACTGCTAAAAGACCTACCCAAATTCGCTATAATATGTTAATGAATTAATAAGGACCTTTAATATAATAAATAAACTTATTCTCTAAAGCCGACTATACCTTATATTTAAAACTCTATAAAACCAACACATACCCTAAAACGCGATCCCTCTCCAAACCTAAAAAGTCCTATATATAACCCTATAGACCTTAATACCACTTAATCTTATACACCCTTGGGAACCAATAAATAAAGAACTTAAGCCATAAACGGAGAATACTTTGGATGTGGTAAAAAAGGATATATTTAAAGGAATTGCCGAACTTACCCTTTTAAAAAAGTCTGCTATAGTTCCTCCCAGTTATTAAATCGCACTTGTTCTTTAAGTTATACTTACTTCTTAACTTGTATTTATTCTATAAATTATATCTAGTTACTATAAAGTATCTTACCTTTGGTTAACTTAGAAAACGAATTATCCTAGGGCTAAGTCGCGCCTTAGGATAAAAAGTGGAAGAGTATAAGTATATAGGCTCTTCCAGCGCTGATATATAACACGACCTCCTTAATATACTCGGCAAAATCTAAATACTTAGAAAATAGAAGGAAGTACAAATCCTTATAGACAGCGGAGCTACTAGTATAGGCTTTATTGATATGAACTACGCAAAAACTTAACGCCTAAATTTAAAGAAACTTAATAAGCCCTAAGGCCTATAAGGCTTTAACGGCAAAACCTTAATATATGGCGAACTAACGCACTACGCTCTTGTGAAATTGCGGATAGGCGAACACCTTAAATATATTTCCCTATTTGTAACACCTTTAAAGCATTATAAGGTAATACTTGGACACGGATAGCTAAAATGACACGACCCTTTAATTAGCTGGGTTAAAGAAACACTAAAGTTCCGTATAACCTACTGCTGAAGTTATTACTTAAAAAACCATTTGCCCTATAAACACGCATATAACTATTTAAATTTAAAATGATATAAATTGCCCTTGCTATAAGCCTTAAACCAAAATAATAAAGCCATAACTACTGATTACGGTAAAGAATATAAAGATGTTACGCTGAAACCTCTTAAAATTTATATAATACAGGCCGCACCTTTTATTTTATTAGTAAAAAGATAAGACTATAAATCTTTGCTATAATAATAGAAGATATTAAGAAAGCGCTAGAACCAAAATAATATATTAACCCTTAACCTCTTATGTCTGAAGAGTATCACAATATAATTAATAAGTTTAAAAAACAATTTATAGACTAATTAGCCCTATACCAAGATAAGCACGATTTTAAGATAGAACTTAAGCCTGGCATAACACCAAAGTTCGGTCCGCTATATAGTATATTATAAGAAGAACTACTTATAATGTAATAATACCTTAACAAGCATCTAGAAAAAGGATTTATTCGCCCTAGTTAATCTCCATTTGCCTTACCCATACTATTTATTAAGAGGCTAGGAGGAGGCTTAAGATTCTATGTTAATTATTAAGCTCTAAACGCAATTATGATTTAAAACCAATATCTAATTCCCCTGATTTAAGAGACGCTTAATTATTTAGTAAAGGCATGGTACTTTATAAAGCTTAATATAGTTGCTGCCTTTAATAAAATCCGTATATATAAAGGAGATAAGAAGTATATAGCTTTTTATATATAATAGGGACTCTTTAAATACCTAGTAATGCCATTTAGTGTAAAGAACGGTCTAGGTACGTTTTAGTAATATATTAATAATACGCTTTATAAATTCCTTAATATATTTGTTACCGTATATATTAACAATATCTTAATCTACTCGTCCTTGCTTTCTAAATATTAGAAATATATTAAAATGGTCCTTAAACGCTTATAAGATGCAGGCTTATAATATAATATTAAGAAATACAAGTTCTATGCGCCTAAGGTTATATACTTAGGCTTAATTATATCCTATAACAGAATTAAAATAGACCCTAAGAAAGTTGCTATAATTATAAACTGGGGAAGCTCTAGCAACATATAAGACGTTTAAGGATTTTTAGGATTTGCAAATTTCTATTATTAATTTATTAACCACTTTTTAAAAATTGCCTAGCCGTTAGTAAACCTAATAAAGAAGAATATAAAATTTAAATGGACCGCTAGATATGAATAAGCTTTTAATAACTTAAAATATTACTTTATAACTACTCTAATTCTTACCCACTTTAATCCTAACCTTAAATGTATTATTAAAACAGACTTGTCCGATTATGCGCTAGGGGGAATATTGTCGCAATATGTAACGGGACTAGCCCAGTTACAGTAGGAATGTCTTGGTGAAACACTTGACAGATAAATTCCAACGCTTTAATTAAATTCTGCCAAATTCTACTAAGTTAATTAAATTCTGCCAAATTCCGCCAACTTAATTAATTTCCACCAGTCTCCACTAAATTCCACTAATGTAATGGAATTTAGTTAAAACCTATTAAAATCCGCGTAGGCTTATGCCCACGTGTCTGCTGCTAAGACTATAAATATTTAGTTACAGGTTTCCTATATTTCTTTCTCTTCTTTATATAATGTCTTATACTCTGCAAGAACTATATACCCTTAGATTTAGATAGAATTTATATTATTCCTTTAAATTTTCCCTAAAGCCTCTTCGCGCCCTTATATTACGTTACGTTAAAACTGTCAGGAATTAGGCAAGCGGTCGTCACATAACGCCGCGGCACTAGCGTGGCGAGGAGTCTTAAGCTCCTCGCCCTTCCTCATTCCAACAAGAATAAAGCTATTAACCAACATCACTGTAACCTACTCGAGTAGTCGTTATTGGTGAGTTACCCTGTGTAACTAACACTAATCAGTAATTGAACACACAGTTAACTATAGAGCAGCTAGGTTATCGTCAGAAGAGATAGTCTCGTATAGGGGTTCCCAGTGATACTATACTACCTTAGGCTTGCGGAAAACCAGTAACAGAAGTGTTACTGAGTACTAGGAGATACCAAGTTATATCTATCACGTAGAACAATTGCGTTTACGAAGATTTAGTCAAGTACTTTAGGTTAGAAGTGTTACTAAACCTAGGGTCCCAAGTTAACGTCTGAAACGCGTCAACTACGCCTTAAATTGCCTACCTTTTAACAGCAAACCTATAAGATCCTACAAAGCCAAAAATCCTATCTACCTTCGACGTACAACACCCCATTAATTCTACTCCTATTATGGCGTTAACCTACCCAAAGAAATACGAGAACAACATTAATCTAGAGATATGGGATAAAGACATTAACCCTATAAACGCTAAGCAACAGGACCTAAACGGATTCTTACTATACTGCATAGTACAATACACAGACAGCAAATACAATAATACTGTGCTATGGTATTGCATAAAGAAGGACTTTGTTAGATGGACAAAGGAAACATAGGCCCTCGCGAAAAAGAATATTGTATAAGACTTCCATAACTTCCTTTAGGAGAACGGAGTATTTATCCCTATAGATAGAGACACTATTAGAGACAATATTTAGGAGCAAGTTATTAACGTAAAAGAAGAGCACAAATGGACTCTATAAGAGATTAAGCACTAACTACGTAATATAAAGAAGCTCAACTTACGATAGAATCCAAATAATATACTAATAGAGACACGTTCTAATTCCATTACTCTAGGCACGAGTTCTTACGTGCTGTACCCATCACTCCCACTAATTCAACCCATAACTTTAACTACTGCCCCCTAAGAGCAAGCGCAAGACCCCCTTACTTCGCGATTTAATAACCTTTAAACTCTACCATAGGAAGATCAGGTACCACGCCATATTCCATTAAGCTCTATATCTCTACTGCAGCCTATAAAGCAATCCCCACCTCAATCTCTAATGCAATTTCAACGTGGCCTAATACCGCTTGGAGGCACCTTAAAAATGCTTACAGAGCTTACAAAACTCTATTTAGACCAGGAGAAGAGGTTTAGCAGGGAACTATATAATATCCTTAATTTAAAGCTGCGTATCTTCTATAATTATTACTAGAAGGTTGGACTGGAACCTAACTAATATTATAACGCTTATTCCGTTATGCTTAAGGGCCGCGCCAGTACCTTCTATTATAATCATTTAGCAGGAAAAGGATATGATTTCAACTGAATAATATATAAGACAAGATGCCACTTTAAAACAGAAGAGAATAAGCAGCAGTATATATTAGAGTGGAGAGAGACTACCTTCCTAAGAATTATTGCTATAAACCCAGATGCCTCTTAACTTAACTGTCTTTAAAAGCTCTTTAATTAACTTTAGATAATTTAGTGTGGTTTATCCAAATTATATCAAGAGGACTTTAGCCTACGCGATTAAGTCATTAGCGCATGCTAAGGTGTTAAAGAATGCAACCTTGCCCTCTTTAATCCTGCAAATACTTACAAAGGAGTGTGTGCTTAATTAAGATCCTCTATTAGCACCGCTCTGCGCTTTCAAGAAGTATAGCAATTTAACGCCTAACCCCAACCTACTTCGATCGACCCGACCGACCAACACGATTATAACTGGACTGATCAAACATATGGTGGCCGGGGTAGGGGATACGGTAGAGGGTACAATTAACATTAACCACAAAGCAACCGTGAAGGTCCTTGTGGAGGTTTATCTTAAAACAATTAACAGAAGAAATGCTATGTTTATAAGAAGCCAAATTGCTAGTCAACTAGGCACCCCCTTAATAGACAAAAGGAGGCATATAATAAGTTTCGCTAGAGCGCACAAAACGTTGGAAATTGTAAGGTTACTATAGCCTACTTCTAAAGCTTCTTGGTTTAATATAAAGGCGAAGAAGATCTTAAGGGTAAGGTTAACGAGGCCAAACAGCTTCTTATAGATATGGAAATTGAGGACTACTCTCCCAACCAATACTTCACTAAGTATGGTAAGGTAGATGGCATATAAACCATTGCTGTTCTTAATAACCAATCTACGCTCCATACTATCACAAAGTTAGACATCTTTAATAAGCCAAAGGAGAGTTCCACATTCTCCTTTAATAACAGATACTTGGCGAACGTCTTCCATGGTATCATGCTAGATACTAGAGCCGCAGGAGTATCTATAGCAGGAGAACCTCAAGTTCGAGCTCTTCAGCAGCTTAATAGCTCTGTTTAGATTAACCAATCAACGGCAGGCCAACATACAATTCGTTTTAGCAAGGGTACTGCAATCTCTCTCGGCACAATTAAGGTCAAAACCCCCTTAGGGTATATTACTTTCCACGTTATTCCCGCGAACACCCCATTCGAGAAGTCAAGACTGGTCATTTAAGGTTATAACGACAACGGTAAGGAAGTGATTCTTATGCAATCCCCTACGATTCAACGAGCTAGTCAGCGAGTTATTGTTACGCTAGCTCCCTCCTTAATAAAGAATGGAATGGCAGTTTATTTGCGAGATATTACTTAGGCCTATACCCAATTAGAGACGCGCCTTTAGCGCTTAATACTAGCATACCTTCCAGAGCAAATTCGCTACTAATATCCCGAAGATACAATCATGGTTATACTTAAGCCATTATATAGAATCGCAGAGGCAGGAACTTATTAGTGGGCTACTTATAGCAAGTACCATAAAGAGAAGCTCTTAATAACTACTTCTATATTTAATCCCTGCTTCCTTATCACAACTATGGGAACTCTATTTGGAATTGTCGGCATACAAACTGATGATATAATTATCTTAGGAGACGACCAATTCTTAGCTCTTAAAGAAGATAAGCTAGTAAAGGCAAATCTTATAGCAAAGCTAAAGGAAAAGCTTAATTTAACAACACTATTACTTTTTAATAGATGCATCCTCTCCCTAAACAAGGATTCTATTGCTTTACGCCAGAAAGATCAAGGCAAGAAGATTAACGTTATTGACGTTAATTCTCTAAAGCAAGGATACGTGGAGCAACGCGCTTATAGAGCTTATGTTGCTTCTATCTATCAACTTAAGGCTTTATTTAATCTCTCTATTGCCGCTTAACACTAGGAACTAACTAAGGATAACATCCTTGCCCTAAATAAGCGTCTTTCCTAGTAAATAAACCATCTCAATTAGGGACTACTCTACGTGCCTATTAATCTTCCTACCGCTAAGCTCTTTATATTTGTTAATAGATCATTCACAAACAATAAAGATTTTAGCTCCCAGCTAGGATATAAAATTATCATCGCGAACAAATCTACTAGAGAGAATGACTTTATAATCTATAGCAATCTTATCTATTAGAGCTTAACTAAGAGCAAGCGCGTTACCTAAAGCGTTCTAGCATCAGAGATATATAGAATGGTTAGCGGAGTTAATATGGCAATTACAATTAGAACTACCCTAAAGATAATTACAGATTAACTTAAACTCCCTATTATCCCTATAATCGTATGTACCAACTCATATTCCCTCTACAAGTGTTTAGTTAAGCTTGGTACCACAAAGGAGAAGCGTCTTATAATTAATATTATAGCACTTTGGCAATCCTATAAGCATTAAAAACTCTTTAAGATCTAGTAAATTAATGGCCAAGATAACCCAGTAGATGCAATAACAAAAGCAAACCTAAATAAGGCACTAGAGACGTTCGTTAACACAAATACTCTGCGTATATAAGTTAAAGGTTGGGTTAAAAGGGAGTAGGAGATATAGCAATTTAAAAGCAGCCAATTAGGATTTTCCATGCCCGGCACAGAAAATCGCTATTGGCTCGCTTATAATTAGCGCCTTGGCGGCCCTAATATAATGTCCACCTATAACTCTAAGTAAGAAAGCACCACATGCTAAGAAGCAAATTTTAGGACAGCGAGACTTATATTACGGTAGCAATAGTAAGTAAGGAGGATTGATATTTGTTACGCTAGTCAAGCAGTATTTATATATAGATGGCAACCACAAAAGAAGAGTTGCCAGTGTCGGGAATTAGGCAAGCGGTTATCACGTGACGCCGCGGCACTAGCGTGGCGAGAAGTCTTAAGCTCCTCGCCCTTCCTCATTCCAACAAGAATGAAGCTATTAACCAACATCACTGTAACCTACTCAAGTAGTCGTTATTGGTGAGTCACCCTGTGTGACCAACAAAAACAACTACTATTAAAATGGCAAACGAACCTAAATCCCTTTTAATAACCATAAGTATTATAACACTAGTTAGGGAATAGTTAACCATAATACAATAGTCCTTTACGGACGCCTTAGCTTAGTAGCGGGCTGCACTAGAAGCCTAGCACTAACGATTAATAAAAGCACTCCGCAAAGAACTCCGTAATGTTAAGGCATTTATGTTATAAACCCCAACAGCAACACCTATAAATAAAATTAAAATAATAGTACCTAAACCTAACATATTAAATGCGAACACTAAACTAGTAATAGTAGCTTAATCTATACCTATAGCGAACCTAGTACCTACTATAAAATCTAAAAAGCTCCCTAATTCTCTAATGTTTAATAGAAACTAAAATAACCTATATCCCTTTATAACCAAGCTCCGTCTTAAACTCTTAATAAACTATAATTAATACCCTACTAAGGCTAGTAAGGTTAGCTATAAAATGTCTTATTTAAGTAAGGATGCTGTATAAACCATAGATCCATTCTTCTATAATAGCACTTTTATTAGTTTTAAAACCTTTATCTCTCTACTAGAATAAATATATAATAACGCTAGCCACAAATATATAGCTATTACTAGACTTAAAAACCTATAATAACGGAACCGAGACTTTACTAGCTTCTTTTTAGAATTTTTAGGCCTTATTAGCGAACTGGATTAGAATAAAGCCGCCAGAATTACTGCCCTTTAATAAGCTATTTTAGATAAGATTAGAGCCTAGTTAGTAGGTAAAGAACTACCAAAAAACCTATCTAAATTTGCTATAATATATTAACAAATTAACAAAGACCTTTAATATAACAAATAGACTTATTCTCTAAAGTTAACTATACCTCGCGTTTAAAACTCCTTAAAACCGGTATATGCTCTAAGGCGCGATCCTTCTCTGAGACCTAAAAGCCCTATATATAACCCTATGGACCTCAATGCCACCCAATTCTATGCACCCTTGGGAACTAACAAATAAAGAACATAAGCTACAAATAGAGAATGTTTTGGATGCGGTAAAAAAGGATATATTTAAAAACATTGCCGAACTTACCCTTTTAAAAAAGTCCGCCGTAGTTTCTCCCGATTCTTGAGTTGTACCTAATTCTTAAATTATACCCATTCTTTAAGCCGTACTCGTTCCTTAAATTGTACCCACGCTATAAATTATACTTAGACGTCACGAAGCACCTTGCCTTTAGTTAACTTAGAAAATAAATCGTCTTAGGGCCAAGTCGCGCCTTAGGATAAAAAGTGGAAGAGTATAAGTGTCTAGGCTCTTCTAGCGCTAATATATAATATAACTCCCTTAATATACTTGGCGAAGTTTAAATACTTAGAAAATAGAAGAAAGTATAAATCCTTATAGACAGCAGAGCTACTAGTATAGGCTTTATTAATACAAACTACGCGAAAACTTAACGCCTAAATTTAAAGAAACTTAATAAGCCCTAAGGCCTATAAGGCTTTAATGGCAAACCCTTAATATATGGCGAAATAACGTACTACGCTCTTGTAAAATTGCGGATAGGTAAATACCTTAAATACATTTCCCTGTTTATAACACCCTTAAAGCACTATAAAATAATATTTAGATATAGATAGCTAAAACAACATAACCCTTTAATTAGCTGGGTTAAAGAAATACTGAAGTTCTATATAACCTACTGCTAAAGTCATTGCTTAAAAAACCATTTGCCCTACAAATATACACATAACTATTTAAATTTAATATGATATAAATTACCCTTACTATAAATCTTAAGCTAATATCATGAATCTATAACTGCTAATTATGGTAAAGAATGCGAAGATGTTATATTAAACCCTCTTAAAATCCGTATAATATAGGCCGTGCCTTTTATCTCATTAGCAAAAAGATAAGATTATAAAATCTTTACTATAACTATAGAAGATATTAAGAAAGTACTGGAACCGAAACAGTATCCTAATCCTTAACCTTTTGTACCTAAAGAGTACCACAACCTAATTAATAAGTTTGAAAAATGATTTGTAGACCAACTAGCCCCGCACTAAGAGAAGCACAATTTTAAGATAAAACTTAAGCCTGGCATAACACCAAAGTTTAGTCCGCTATATAGCATATTATAAGAAGAACTGCTTATAATGCGATAATACCTTAATAAGTATCTAGAAAAAGGATTTATTTGCCCTAGTTAATCTCTATTTGCCTTACCTATGCTATTTATTAAAAAGCCAGGAGGAGGCTTAAGATTCTATATTAATTATTAAGCTCTAAATATAATTACAATTTAAAACTAATATCCAATTCCCTTAATTTAAGAGACGCTTAACTAATTAGCAAAGGCATAGTACTTTATAAAGCTTAATATAATCGCTGCCTTTAATAAAATTCATATATATAAGGGAGATAAGAAGTATATAGCCTTTTGTATATAATAGGGACTCTTTAAATACCTAGTAATGCCATTTGGCGTAAAGAATGGTCCTAGTACATTTTAGTAATATATTAACGATACGCTTTGTGAATTCCTTAATGTATTTATTACTACGTATATTAATAATATCTTAATCTACTTATCCTTGCTTTCTGAATATTAAAAATATATTAGAATGGTCCTTAAACGCTTATAAAACGCGGGCTTATAATGCGATATTAAGAAATATAAGTTTTACGCGTCCGAGGTTATATACTTAGGCTTAATTATATCCTATAATGGAATTAAAATGGACCCTAAGAAAGTTACTATAATTGTAAACTGGGAAAGCCCTAGCAATATATAGGATATTTAAAGATTTCTAGAATTCACAAATTTCTATTAATAATTTATTAACCACTTCTTAGAAGTTGCTTAGCCGTTAATAAACCTAATAAAGAAAAACGTAAAATTTAAATAGACCGCTAGATGCAAACAAGCTTTTAATAACTTAAAATATCGCTTTATAACTACTTTAATCCTTACTTACTTTAACCCTAACCTTAAATGTATTATTAAAACAGACTTGTTAGATTATGCGCTAGGGGGAGTGTTATCGCAATACAATAAGAATGGCGAACTATGTCTAGTAGCCTTTCTCTCCTAGAAACTCGCCCCTACCAAATTAAACTATAAGATATATAATAAGGAACTACTTGTAATTGTTAGATACTTTAAACAATAGCATCCTAAGCTAGAAGGATTGTTGTTTCTAATATATATATTAACGGACTATAAGAACCTGCAATACTTTATAACTATAAAATAATTAACATAGCGCCAAATTTGTTGGGCTAAATACCTCTTATAATTTAACTTTAAGATTATATATTAACTAGGCAAACTTAATTAAAAGCCTAACGCATTAATATAATAATTATAGGACTTACCTGTAAATGCCTTAGATAAACGGATTATAAATTAATTACAGATCTTACTGCCCCCTAAATGTTTTAAAAAACTACGTCCTATATTTCTAGATATAGAACTTAATAGAAATAAATTGGAAGTTAATAAATAGGAAATAGATATTAATAAGCTAATAAAATACAAATATAAGAACAATGCATAGATAGTAGATATAATAAAGGCAATCCAAACTGGAAAATAATAGCATAAGGATATTATACTCGCTAAATGCGAAATTTAAAACAATTAATTATACTATTAATAGAAGATAGTAGTTCCGAATTCTAAACCTTTATAATTTAAGATACTTAAATTTATATATAACTTCCCCATAATAGGACATTCTGGCTATATAAAGACCTATAAGATCGTTTAACAAGTATATTACTGGCCTATAATATATAACTACGTACGGAAATACGTTCAAGCATGCAGGATATACATATATGGAAAAACCTCTTATATAAAGAAGCAAGGAGTACTTCGACCGCTACTAATCCTAATGCAAAGATGGCGCGATATCTTAATTAACTTTATAGTTAACTTGCCTAGTAGTAATAGGTTTATGAATATTATAGTAGTAGTTAACCGTTTTATAAAAATATAATATATAATTTCTATAGACTTAATTAATGCGATATTAGTAGCCGAATGTTTTATTAAGTACGTCTTTAAGCTACACAGACTTCCTAATATAATAATATCCAACTATAGAAGCCAGTTCGTTTTAGACTTCTAGCAAGCTCTATATAAATAATTAAGTATTTAAACACAACTTTTAACTACGTTTTATCCAGAGATAGATAGTTAAATAGAAATTGCGGATATAATTATAGAACAATACTTATAAATATACTGCTTCTACCTATAAGACGACTGGGAAAAATAGCTACCTTTAGCTAAGTTTACTGCAAATAACATAATAAATATATTAATAGGCGTAACACCGTTTTACGCAACCTACAGATAAAACCCTTAACTTAGATTTAAGCCATAACCTAATATTAATATAATAGGACCCACAATTAAACGGATCCAGTTAATTAACGCGTATAACTTTGCTAATTAAATAAAGTAGTTAACGGAACTATTATAAAGTGAGTTAATATACGCTTAAATATTATAGGAATGGCATGCGAATAAAGAACAAGCTCCTATATAGGACTTTAAGGAAGGTAATATAGCTTACCTAAGTATATAAAACCTAAAGACTTAACGGCCTTTAAAGAAACTTAATTGGAAGTTTATAGGCCCATACTAAATTAAGAAGAAACTAAGCCTATACGCCTATAAGCTTAAACTACTAACTAAAATAAAAATATACCTAACGTTTTACGTAAGCTTGCTGTAACCCTTAAGAGATAATCCTATAACTTATAAAATTCCGCCGCCACCTCCTGTAATTATTAATAACGGCAATAGTTTATACTTTATTAACTTAATTAATAATATATAATAAAAAACATAATCTAAATGATTTAAACTTCTTATTAAGTGGAAAGGATATAAAATATAAACCTAGGAAACCTATAAATAGGTTAAGGCCGACGCGCCTTCCCTAGTAAAAGAATTCCATAAAGACTATCCTTCGCGGCCTGCTTTGGCTGGATGGATATGATATAAAGGTAAATAACTGCCACCTGACACAAAGACACAAAATATAATAGCAGGAAACTTAAAATTAAAAAGAACTTAAACTACATTATAACGCTTATAAGGTGATAAGTTATGAATTCTTAACTAAATTAAATTATTTTGGACCTTCGGCTAAAGGGGGGGGGTTACTATAATGGGACTAGCCTAGTTATAGTAAGAATATCTTAGTAAAATACTTAACAGATAAATTCTAACGCTTTAATTAAATTCTGCCAAATTCCGCTAACTTAATTAATTTCCACTAGTCTCTACTAAATTCCACTAATGTAATGGAATTTGGTTAAAACCTATTAAAATCCGCGTAGGCTTATGCCCATGCGTCTACTGCCAAGACTATAAATATTTAGTTATAAGTTTCCTATATTCCTTTCTCTTCTTTACGCAACGTCTTATACTCTGCAAGAGCTATATACCCTTAGATTTAGATAGAATTTATACTATTCCTTCAAATCTTCCCCGAAGTCTCTTCGCGCCCTTATATTACGTTGCATCAATACCACTACCCTTAAAATGGCAAACGAACTCAAATCCGCCACGTCAGCTATTATGGCCCTAGTTAAAAAACAAATAACTATAATGTAACAGTCCTTTACAGATGCCTTAGCCCAGCAACGAGCTATACTAGAAGCCCAGCATTAGCAATTAATTGAAGCAATACGCAAAAAACTCTACAATACCAAAATACTCGCGTTAGAGACCCTAATAGCAACACCTATAAATAAGATTAAGATAACTGTATACAAACCCGGCCTGTTAAATATAAACCCTAAACCAGTAACGGTAGCTTAACCCGTACCTATAACAAACCCAGTACCTACCACGAAATCAGAAAAGCTTCCTAACCCTCTAATGTTTGATAAAAATTAAAACGACCTACATCCCTTTGTAACCAAGCTCTATCTTAAACTTTTAATAAACCACAACTGATACCCTACTAAAGCTAGCAAAGTTAGCTATGGAATATCTTGTTTAAGCAAAGATGCTACATAAACTATAGACCTATTCTTCTATAACGGCACCTTCGTTAATTTCGAAACCTTTATCTCTCTGCTAGAACAAACGTATAATAACGCTAGCTGCGAATATACCGCTGTTACTAAACTTAAAAACCTATAACAATGGAACCAAGACTTTATAAGCTTCTTTTTGGAATTTTTAGGCCTCGTTAGCAAACTAGATTAGATTAAAGCCGCTAGAGTTGCTGCTCTTTAACGAGCTATTTTAGATGAAATTAGAGCATAGTTAGTAGGTAGGGAACTGCCAAAGAACCTACCTGAATTTACTATAATATATTAACAAATTAATAAGGACCTTTAATATAACAAACAGACTCGTTCTCTAAAGCCAACCACACCTTGTGTTTAAAGCTCTGTGAAACCAATATATACCCTAAAGCGCGACCCTTTTCCAAAACCTATACACAACCTTATGGACCTCGACACCACTCGATCCTACGCACCCTTAGGAACCGACGAACGAAGAACTCAAGCCACAAATAGAGAATACTTTGGATATGGTAGAAAAGGACATATCTAAAGGAATTGACGAACTCACCCTTTTGAAAAAGTCCGCCGTAGTTCCTCCCAGTCTTTAAATCGCACCCGCTCCTTGAATCGCACTTGTTCTTTAAGTTGTACTTATTCCATGAATTATACCCAGTCGTTATAAAGTATCTTACCTTTGGTTAACTCGGAAAACAAATCGTCCTAGGGCCAAGTCGCGCCTTAAAATAAGAAGTGGAAGAGCATAAGTGTCTAAGCTCTTCCAGCGCTAATATATAACACGACTCCCTTGATGTACTTAGCGAAATTCAAACACTTAGAAAATGGAAGGAGGTATAAATACTAATAGACAGCAGAGCCACTAGTATGGGCTTTATTAATACAAACTACGTAAAAACTTAACGCCTAAATTTAAAGAAACTTAATAAGCCCTAAGGCTTACAAGGCTTTAATAGTAAGCCCTTAATACATAGTGAACTAACGCACTACGCTCTTGTAAAGATATGGATAGGTAAATACCTTAAATACGTTTCCTTATTTATAATACCCCTAAAGCATTATAAGGTAATACTTGGATATGGATGGCTAAAACGACATAACCCTTTAATTAGTTAGGTTAAAGAAATACTAAAGTTCCGCACAACCTACTGCCGAAGTTATTACTTAAAACACCACCTGCTATATAAACATGCACAAAATTATTTAAATTTAACACAATATAAACTGCTCCTGCTACGGACCCTAAGCCAAAACGATAAGGCTATAACTGCTAATTGTAATAAAGAATGCAAAGATGTTACGCCGAAATCTTTTAAAATTTATATAATACAAGCCGCACCTTTTATTTCGTTAGCACAAAAACGAGACCATAAAATCTTTGCTATAACTATAGAAGATATTAAGAAAGCACTAGAACCGAAGCAATATATTAACCCTTAACCTCTTATGCCTAAAGAATACCACAATCTAATTAATAAGTTTAAGAAAAAATTCGCAGACCAACTACCCCTATATTAGGATGCACACAATTTTAAGATAGAACTTAAACCTGGTATAACACCAAAGTTTAGTCCGCTATACGGCATATCACAAGAAGAACTGCTTCTAATACAACAGTACCTTAATAAGCATCTAGAAAAAGGATTTATTCGCCCTAGTTAATCTCTATTTGCCTTACCCATACTATTCATTAAAAAGCTAGGAAGAGGCTTAAGATTCTATATTAATTATTAAGCTTTAAATATAATTACGATTCAAAACCAATATCCTATTCCCTTAATTTAAGAAACGCTCAACCGCTTATTAAAGGCACGGTACTTTATAAAGCTTAATATAGTCGCCGCCTTTAACCAAATCCGTGTCTATAAAGGAGACGAAAAGTACATAGCTTTTTGTATATAATAGGGACTCTTTAAATACCTAGTAATGCTATTTAGCGTAAAGAATGGTCCTAGTACGTTTTAGCAATATGTTAACAATACGCTTTGAGAATTCCTTAATGTATTTATTACCGCGTATATTAATAATATCTTAATCTACTTATCTTTGCTTTCTGAACACTGGAAGCACATCTAAATGGTCCTTAAACGCCTGCGAGACGCGGGTTTGCAATGCAATATTAAGAAATGCAAGTTCCACGCATCTAAAGTCACGTACTTAGGCCTAATTATATCCCGTGATGGAATTAAAATGGACCCTAAGAAGGTCGCTGCGATTGTAAACTAAAAAAGCCCTAGTAACGTATAAGATATTTAAGGATTTCTAGAATTTACAAATTTCTATTATCGATTTATTAATTAGTTCTTAAAAATTGCCTAACTATTAGTAAACCTAACAAGGAAGAATATAAAATTTAAATAGACTGCCAGATATAAACAAGCTTTTAATAACTTAAAATAACATTTTATAACCGCTCTGATTCTTACCCACTTTAACCTTAACCTTAAATATGTTGTTAAAACAGACTCGTCCAATTATGCCCTAAGGGAAGTATTATCGCAATATAATAAGAACGGTAAGCTGCACCTAGTAGCCTTTCTCTCCTAAAAGCTCGCCCCTGCTAAATTAAACTACAAGATATATAATAAGGAACTACTTGTAATTATTAGATGCTTTAAACAATGGCGCCCAGAACTTAAAGGATTGTTATTTTTGATACGTGTGTTAACGGACCATAAAAACCTGCAGTACTTTATAACTATAAAGTAGTTAACGCAGCGCCAAATCCATTAGGCCGAATACCTCTTATAATTTAACTTTAAGATTATATACTAACCAGGCAAACTTAATTAGAAACCTAATACATTAATATAACAATTATAAGACTTACCTATAAACGCCTTAGATAAACGAATTACAAATTAATTACGGATCTTATTACCCCCTAAATGTTTTAAGAAACTACGTCCTATGTTCTTAGATATAGAACTTAACAAAAATAAATTAGAAATTAATAAATAGGAAATAGAAATTAATAAGCTAATAGAATACAAATATAAGAGCAATATATGGATAGCAGATATTGTATAATTACAGCACCTATCGTACCAACCGCGTGCCTACGCGTTCGGTACGCCAGGTACGCGTTTACGCGTTCAGTGCACCAACCACTCGCTTACGCGTCTGGTGCACTTATGAAGCACTAACTAATTAGGGGGAGGACGCATCAGTATATAGACCACGTAGTCTGCTTTATACAATCAATAGTCACCACCATCCCAAAGAGTATATAATACTATACGTATTTCGTGCCCCGGGATACGACTCACTTATGCTATTAAGTTAGTACGAATACTGATCAGTAAGCGCGTACAGATCAGTAATCACTCGACACCTCCCACCAAGCAATATATACAACAGCGACCACCCGTTTAGACTCCTAGTACGACCTACTAAAAGGTTAGAAGTTGGGGATTACAGACTATCACCAACTCTGTATACTTATTTAAGTCTTAGTATGGTTTACCAGAAGTTATAGACGCGAATATAGACCTTTACGGAACCCCCTATCCTTAACCCTCTTTAAACCTCAAACCCCTATTCCTACTACACCCTCCCTTAATACCCCCAACCTCTTTTTAGACCCCTTACAGAGACCCCTACCCTTCTATAAACCGTTACGGACCCGTTAATTACCTTTATAGACCACTACAAGACCCCTCAAACTGTTATGGACCCGCTAATTAATTTTACGGACCGTTACAAGACCTCCCCCACCCGCTATAAGCTACTACGACCCGCCATAGCTTATATAGATATATAACGCTATATAATATAGCAGATACAAGCAAGCAAATTAGTAAAGGTTAAAAGAAGTAGAGCTAAGGAGTCGACCTCACGTCTACGGACAACGTTAACGACTATATTAATTTTAAAATCCTTGAATACGGATACTATAAGCTTCTGAATGACGACCTATGGGAGTAATATAAGGAAGACTTTGCGGACTTTATAGAAGCTATTCTTAAGGCTTGTAACCCTACTGCCATCTGTAACCTACGAACCCTTTTACATTACCAAGGTATATGGGTTAAAAAGGATAAACGAGTTACTATTATATGGTCCTTATACAACACAATACAGGAGGAGGACCAAACGGAATGGACTAAAGAGAAAATCCTAGACTAGGTTAAAGCCATAAATAATCTCTCTGCTTCTCCCAAACTTAATAGCATCGCTGGCCTTATACCTAACCTACTTAACTAAATTCATCCTATAAACCTAAGCAATTTTGGAATTGATCTTACGGGCTAAAGCATACCCAGTACCTAAGTTACGGACCGTAATACCCCTGTAAACTAAAATATAAACCAAAACCCTTCCGTTGACAAAGCCATAGATCTATAACCTGCCCAAGTTACAGATCCGCAAGCTATATATCTGTAAACCACATATCTGTAAGCCATATATCTACAAGCTATAGATCCGCAAGTTATAGATCCGCAATATACCTAAGCAAAGACCTACGGCAAGGAGCTAGCTAACCTAGCTAAGCTCTATACTAACGAATCTAAGTATAGCGGTGAAAACGACAACTTTAACTTTAAACTAACCATCTTTATAGACCTCTGTTAGAAGGCCAATATTCCTAAATAGGAGTTCAGCCAAGCCTACTCTACTATACTGCGCGGCTTAGCACTTGACCACTACTACACTAACCTCAAGAGTAACCCCCTTGGTGTTCCCTTTAATAAGCTATACAAAGCTACCCATAACTACTTTAAAGGACCGGAATATAAGCGTAATATCCTTACTTAATGGAATGCAACCAAGCTATGGACCGTAATTAACAAGAACACTGAAAAATTGACTATAGAGTGCCTGCAAATTCTTATTAAAGACCTCCGGCACCTATAGCACGGCCTTAACGCTAAGCTTTGAATAAACGACTTCCTGCATAATAAACTTATTACAGCCTACCAGGAAGTAGAGCCCTATAAGTACGCCTACTACAAGCCTATAGATACCTTAGCTGGCCTTATTAATAATCTACACTCCTCTATTGTAATGTATGAAGTTTTAAACCCACCAGGCAGCACGCAAGCCTTTGTTGTGGATATTCAATATCCATAAATAGACTTAGACGTCTACTTTACGGACCGCCGCTACCGCCAGTAGCACCTATACCAACTAAGTCCTACCTATAACCCCCACAGCAACCCCTATATGAAAATATACCCCCATAGACAAACCAGCTAGAAGTGCTTCGTGTGCGGTAAGGAAGGATATTGGTTTACAAGGCATACCTAGGAAGAATGTAACAAGTCCAGAAAGAGACTTGATAGCTATATCAGCTAGTTTATTTTGGAATATAAAGGAGAGGAAGTAGAAGAGCCCCCTAATAAGTTAATAGAAGCCCTTATAATTAACTTTAACTTAGATGCTTAGGAATAAGAGACCTTAGAGACATTCCTAACCACTTTTAGACCTTTTACGGACAGCCAAGCCTTTAATATCACGACCGTATTAGCCAACCGTTCCTTTATATACTTAGTTGCGCCCAAAAACCATTCCGTAAGCACCCCTGTTATAGACGTTATAGATCACAAATAGGACCCATTTGCATATATTACTACAGAACGCTATACCCCTAAGGAATTCTATGGTGTTATAATTGATATAGGCGTCTCTAAGAAGTCTACTGTAGGTTATAGACAATACCTTGCATATAGGACTACCGCAAATAATAATACGGATATTAACACTATGTAAACTGGGGCCGTAAATATCTAATTCGGTATTAGCTTAACTGTATTAATTAAATTAGTTACAGTTAAGACCCCAATTGGCCTAGTTAACTTCCATATAGTAAAAGCAGACACCCCTTTCTTACTTTGCCTTACAGACATAGATAGGTTATAGGTTTACTACAATAATATTACGGACACCTTAATTGGCCCTATAACTGCCCTAGGAAGCAAGCATATTACCCTACCAATTATATAACAATTTGGACACCCGTTCCTTATATAGGGAAAGACTTTACAGACCTATATTTAGGAATCTTTTGACTATAACCCGTGCTACCTTACCAGTATAGAGATCCACTATTTGTATTATTGTTTTGGCCACCTATTAGCCGAAAAGCTATATAGAGTCCTTAAATGCTCTGGACATAATGACGTTAACAGGAAGGCAGTTAATTACCTAACTAAATACTACTCCTACTGCCAGAAATACAGACGTTCCCTAGGCTAATTTAAGTTCACCCTTTATAAGGATCTTAACTTTAACCATTTAGTGTATATAGACATTATGTACATTAACGGCAGCCTAGTATTACACATAATTAATAAGGTAACCCGCTATTAAGCCGCCTATTAGTTGCAAAATATATCCATAAAGTATACTTAGGATATTTTACGGACCTGCTGGATTAATATATATGTTGGACCTCCTAAGTATATTACCCACGACGCCAGTAGGAACTTCATCAGCAAGGAATTTCAGCAGTATGCTATGGCCATGGCTATATTAACAAAAGCCGTTCCAGTTAAGGCGTATTGGTCCGTTGGACTTATTAAGCAAGCTCACCTAGCCCTACGGAGAGCTTACCAGATTATTACAGACAAGTACAAAAACATCTAAAAGGAACTGGCTCTATAGATGGCCGTAAAAGCCGTTAACAACACTGCTGGCCTGGATAGACTAGTACCTACCCTCTTGGTCTACGGAGCCTACCTAAGGATAAGTAACCTAAATCCTTCTGCCCCATCTATTACGGAATAAGCAGCTGTAATACAGAAGGCGATGGCCGAGATAGTCAAGCTATAGGCCAAACAAGCTGTTAATAACGCCCTATACCACCGCAACGGACCTAACACGACCCCAGTACACGACCTCCCGCTTAACTCTGAAGTCCTTATATAGCGTAAAAGCGGCAAGTGGACCAGACCCTACCATTTACTGGCTGTAGAAAACGAGACGTGCTGTATATAACTTCCTAGCGGCCCGACCAGCTTTAGGAGCACATTTATAAAACCCTACTTTCGGCCCAAAGACACCTATGACGTTGAGCCAGATGAACTAGAAGCAACTGCTAAGCCAGACAAACCAGAGGTAACCGCCAAACTAGATAAACTAGAAGCGACTGCTAAACCAGACGAGCTAGAAGCACCCTTGCCTACCCTAAAAGTCCTCTAGAAACCTACTAAACCCGCTATACCTACCGTAAAGCGCGGTTAAGGACGCCCCTGAAAGCACCCTGTAACTAAGAATACTATAATAGAGACTTACCTAACCTCCGCAGGAATATCCGCAAGGCAATCTCCGCCTGCGGATATATTAGTTCTAGTATAGGAAACCCCCTTTATGGACTTATAATATAAAGAGATTAACGGACTACTTAAAAAGGGCGTCTTTGCGGTTATAATGGAGAAAGATGTTCTGTAAGGCGTCCGTATATTTAACTTACGCTTTATTAACGAAATTAAGCACCCGGGTACTAATAAAGCTTTTAAAAAATTAAGGCTTGTTGTATAAGCCTATAATAACTAAGGGAAGGGCTTAGTCCTTACGCAATCGCCTACAATTTAATGAGTTAGCCAACGGATTATACTTGCACTTACGCCTAGACTACAGTAAAGTAAACCTATAGCTCTTTACCTATGGGACATCTCGCAAGCCTATGTGCAGTCTAATACTTACCTAAGTAGGGACATCTTTATACGGCCACCCCCTGAGCTTAACCTACAACCAGGAATAATCCTATGGGTTATAAAACCTCTGTACGGAGTACTAGAAGCTAGAAACTATTAGTTTAAGACATACTACCAGTACTATGTTAGTAAACTTAAAATGGAATAGTTGACCTATAACCCCTGCCTCCTATACAGCCTATTAAACGGCCTTGGTATTGTTGGACTCTAAACAGATAATACCCTATTTCTAGCAGACCAGACCTTTGCGGACGCTGAAGAAACTAAACTATAAAAGGCTAAGTTCTTGGCAAAGCTGTAAGAGCAGCTAACTGAGCAGAATCCGATTAAGTTTAATAGAGGCCTAATTACATAAAAGGGCAACCTAATTAAGCTGACTTAGGAACGCTAAGCCTAAAACCTAAAGTCCGTTATAGCAAAGCCTACGGACCTTACCAGTTCCTATAGAGAGACCCGTAAGACCGTAAATATAAAGGACCAATACGCTGCACAGTGTGCAAGAGGCGCCTATATAGCCACAGTCTGCCAACCCAAATCTGCCTACGACTTGTCCTTTGCGGCCCAGGCAGTAGATCTGTAAAAAGAAAATATTAAGTAGCTTAATAAGCGCATTTAATGGCAAATTAATAACGCAACAAGAGGACTTACTTTTGTACCACTAGACCTAAATTCCCTTAGTGTAATGGCATTTATGGATGCCTCCTTTGCTAATAACAAAGACCTATTATTATAAATCGGCTTTGTAATTGTACTTACGGACCGCAATTAGGACGTAAATATACTGTACTGGTCTTTAATTAAGTGTAAATAAGTAACCCGCAGTGTACTAGCTTCTAAGCTATATGCACTAGCCCATGGCTTTAATATAGCAGCCGCAATCAAATTAATAGTCCAGAAGATTCTATAACTGGAGTAGTTACCCCTAGTTCTATGCACCAATTTAAAGTCCCTCTACAACTGCCTAGTTAAACTAGGTACAATACAAGAGAAGAGGCTTATAGTTGACCTTATATGCTTACGTTAGGCCTATAAACGGCGCAAGATTACGGAGGTCAAATGGATTAGTAGCGGAGACAACCTAGTAGACGCTATAACTAAGGCAAAGCCGTGTTAAGCTCTTAAAACCCTAATTAATACGAATAAGCTTAACCTAGAAGTTATAGAATGGGTAGAACGGGACTAACGGAGCACCTACGGTACGTCTATGGCCCGTTGGAAGGCCGTACGGCTCGTTGTACGGTATAGGTGGAAAACGGTGGAAAGCTATGGTGGAACTTGGTGGACTTATATAACCTGCCAAATTTTGCAGGGTAGTCAAATTGACTAATTATGATTTTCCATCCCCGGGATGGAAAATTGCCATTGGCTCGCTTAGTACTAGCGCCTTGGCGGCCCTCACAATCTAACTTATAGCTTATCTACTGCCCGTTAAAAGGCCGTATGGTTTATTCTACGGACCGTAAGCAGAACTTACGGCCAGCTTAGGGCACCGTTTGGAAGGCAGCTTAGATGGCACCTTGGGGGAGATTTCCTATATATTTTCTTTTATGTTTTATGGTTCTATTAAAGCAATTACGGAGGCTGTATATAAGTGGTTTCATTTTTCAAGTACCGCTAGTGTATAATTACAGCACCTATTGTACCAACCGCGTGCCTACGCGTTCGGTATGCTAGGTACGCGTTTACGCGTTCAGTGCACCAACCACTCGCTTACGCGTCTGGTGCACTTATAAAGCACTAACTAATTAGGGGGAGGACGCATCAGTATATAGACCACGTAGTCTGCTTTATACAATCGACAGTCACCACCATCCCAAAGAGCATACAATACTATACGTATTTCGTGCCCCGGGATACGACTCACTCGTGCTATTAAGTTAGTACGAACAGATATAATAAAAGCGATTTAAATAGGAAAATAATAGTATAAAGATATTATACTTGCTAAATGCGAAATTTATAATAATTGACTATACTATTAATAGAAGATGGTAGTTCCGAACTCCGAACCCTTATAATTTAAGATACTTAAATTTGTACACGATTCTCCTATAGTAGAATATCCTAGCCGTGCAAAGACTTATGAGATTATTTAATGAGCATACTACTGGCCTATAATGTATGACTATGTACGAAAATACGTTCAAGTATGCAGAATGTGCGTACGCGGAAAGACCTCTTATATAAAGAAATAAGGAGTACTTTAACCGTTGCCAATTCTAATACAAAGATGGCGAGATATATTAATTAACTTTATAGTTAACTTGCCTAACAGTAACAGGTTTATAAATGTTATGGTAGTTATTAACTATCTTATGAAAATGCGATATATAATTCCTATAGACTTAATTAATGCAATATTAGTAGCCGAATATTTTGTTAAATATGTCTTTAAGCTACATGGACTTCCTAATTTAATAATATCCAACTATAGAAGCCAGTTTGTTTTAGACTTCTGGTAAGCCCTATGTAAATAATTAGATATTTAAACACGACTCTTAACTGTATTTTATCTAGAGACAGATGGCTAAACTGAAATTGCGAACACGATTATAGAATAATACCTATAAATATACTGCTCCTACCTGCAAGACAACTAGGAAAAGTGGCTGCCCTTAGCTGAGTTTACTATAAATAATATAATAAACGAATTAACAGGCGTAACGCCGTTCTATACAACCTATGGATAAGATCCCTAACTTAGATTTAAACTACGACCCAAAATTAATATAATAGGACCTATAATTAAACAAATCCAGTTAATTAACGTGTATAACTTCGCTAATTAAATAAAGCAGTTAACAAAACTATTACAAAGTAAATTAGCGTACGCTTAAACGGTATAAGAATGGCATATAAATAAAGAATAAGCTCTCGCATGGGACTTTAAGGAAGATAATATAGTTTACCTAAATATATAAAACCTAAAAACTTAACGGCCTTTAAAGAAACTTAACTAGAAGTTTGCAGGCCTATACTAAATTAAGAAGAAATTAAGCCTATATGCTTATAAGCTTAAACTACCAACTAAGATAAAAATATATCTAACATTTTATATAAGCTTACTGCAACCTTTAAAGGGTAAACCTATAACGCGCGAAGTGCCGCCGCCACCTCCTATAATTGTTGACAATGGTAACGGTTCTTACTTTATTAACTTAATTAATAATATGTAATAGAAAACATAATCTAAATAATTTAAACTTCTTATTAAGTGGGAAGGATATAAAACACAAACCTAGGAGCTCTATAAGCAAGTTAAGACCAATGCGCCTTCCCTAGTAAAAGAATTCCACAAAGACCATCCTTTGCGGCCTGCTCTGGCTGGATGGACGCGATATAAAGGCAAATGACTACCACCTAACATAAATATATGAAACACAATAGCAGGAAGCTCAAACTTAAAAAGAACTTAAAAAACATTATAACATTTATAACACGATTACGTAATACGCAAAATGTTAAGGAACTTTAACCGCCGGTTAAAGTTGTCTAATTAGTTAGATTCGCCTTGCTAAGACCCACTATAAAGATGTTAGTTTTGCTCACCACCTTAACCAAGCCAATAGCAATTTTCTATCCCAGGGATAGAAAATCCTAATTGGTCCACTTAATAATAGAACCAGCAAAACTCTACACCGCCACTAACGCAACTATATGAACGCGACAAATAATAAGTCTTAACTAAATTAAATTATTTTAAACCTTTGGCCAAAGGGGGGGTACTGTAACAGGACTAGCCTAGTTATAGTAGGAACATCTCGGTGAAACACTTAATATATAAATTCCAACGCTTTAACCAAATTCTGCCGAATTTGGCTAGCTTAATTGACTTCTGCCAAGTTCTGCTAGATTAATCGAATTCTACCAAAGTCCGTCAAAGACCGCATACGCATATGCGTACGCATTGACCACCAAGACCCCTAACTATTTAATTATAGGATTCCCTTGTTATTCCTTTCTCTTCTTTACACAACGTCTTGTTCCTAACAAGAGCTATATACCCTTAGATTTAGATAGAATTTATACTATTCCTTCAAATCTTCCCCGAAGTCTCTTCGCGCCCTTACACTTACGTCCTTAACATTCTTAGGTTCTTACTAGTTTACAATTACTTTAACTTTCTTAGGGTCTATTTATACGCTATCTATAGAAATAATAAGTTTAAGGTATAGGACTTCCATTTTATAGAACTTGTATTTATTTACATCTAATTATAGGCCAGCTCTATACAAGGCTTATAAAACCAGTTTAACATATTTTTAGTATTTAGCCAGATTATTACTATATATTAAGATGTTATTAATATAAGCAGTATAAAAGACGTCCAAGTATAGGCGTAGGGTATTATTTATAAAGTGTTAGAATAAACTTAGGGCGTTTACAAGGCCAAATAGCATTACTAAATATTTAAATAATCCGTATTAAGTATAAAATGTAATAAGCTATTTATCTCCTTTTATAATTTAGAGATAGTTAAATATATAGATAATATTAAGCTTTATATAGCAGCAAGCCTTACTTAATTAGTTTAGTGTCTCTTAGATTAATAGAATTGGGTATTAGTTTTTAATAATAACAGCGTTAAGAGCTTAGTAGTCTATATAGAAGCGTAGACCACTACTAGGTTTCTTAATAAAGATTACTGGTATAGCTATAGGTAAAGAACTTACTCTAATAAATCCTTTATCTAGATATTTATCTAAGTACTTCTATAATACTTAGAGTTTATTTTAGGATATCCTATATAAGGGTCTAAATCCAGGATATTTTCCTTCTTTAACTATAATCTTATAATTATATGGATGGCGTTCCGGTAGCTTATTAGCTTCCTTTTATAAGAATATATCTAGGTAATTATAGTACTCTATAGGTACCTTTATAGCGGGGTTAGTATACTTCTTTAGTGTTAAGGCCTTCTTAATGTCGGCTATTATAATAGC
>Ga0307507_10003906_pt1 | contig 27626 bp, 26 predicted proteins | sample 7_EM_MG_FD_207223 | JGI IMG/M metagenome (GOLD analysis project Ga0307507, IMG submission 207223) | Populus trichocarpa ectomycorrhiza microbial communities from riparian zone in the Pacific Northwest, United States - 7_EM | ecosystem: Host-associated > Plants > Roots > Unclassified | place...
AACAACAACCAGCAGTGGAACGCCATCATGGCCACCGCCGCCGTCGCCTCCATCCCCGCCACCATCCTGCTGACCATCGCCCAACGCTACGTCGCCGCCGGAGCCACCACCGGCGCCGTCAAGGACTGAGACCCACCACGAAATGAGAGCCCTGCGCATGCCCGCCGCCCGCACCGGCCCCGACTTCCGCGTCCAGGACATCCCGTTCAGCCGGTCAGGGGCCTGGTTCAACATCTCACCGGTGACCGCCCAGAATTCCTACGCGGACGACCTTCACCTCGTCTCGCACCAGAGCGGGCTGCATCCGGTCCTGCGCCTGGTCCCGGTGCTCGGCGGCGCACGGGCCGTCACCGCCGTCACCGCCACGCCGACCCTGCTGACCTGGACCTCGGCCGAGAATCCGGAGGACGGCGCCTGGGACGGATCCGGCCGAATCGAGCTGGTCTACCAGAACGCGGACACAGTCCTGCTGCGCGGCGAGGGCCTGGGCCTGCGCATCCTCGCGGCCCACGCCACGCTCACCGCGTTCAGCGGCACCTACCTCTACCGCGATCCGGTCGACGGCGCCCACGTCTTCACCGCGTACGAGACCGGGCGCCGCTACCGGGTCACCGTGCTGGCCGGGAACCAGGCATACGCCGTCGGGTCCCAGCGCCTGGGCAGCGGCGAACGCGGGCTGCACCTGTCCGAGGATCGCGGGCCGTGGGAGATAGCCATCGAGGAGTACGACAGCGCCCGGCCGAGTTACCGCCGATCGGCGTCTTTCGGGGAGGTCGCAGACGCGGCGCGGGCGGAATTCGACGAATTCGTCGAACTGCTGGCCCCGTGGCGCAGCGAGAGCACCCCGGCGGCGGGGCTGGCCGCGTACGTGCTGTGGTCTGCGACGGTCCGCCCCGCCGGATTCATCCAGCGACCCGCAGTACTCATGTCGAAGCACTGGATGGACAAGGTGTGGAGCTGGGACCACTGCTTCAACGCCGTCGCCCTCGCCGAAGGCCTGCCCGCGCTGGCCTGGGACCAGTTCCAGCTGCCGTTCGACCACCAGGACCCGGCCGGCGCCCTGCCCGACTCGGTGGCGCACTCGGAAATCCTCTACAACTACGTCAAGCCGCCGATCCACGGCTGGGCGCTGACTCGGCTACAGGCCGGGATGCCCGAGCCGCCGCCGCGAGCCGAACTGGCCGCAGCGTACCGACGGCTGGAGCGCTGGACCCGGCTCTGGCTGGACACCCGCCGGGCCCCGGGCCGCACCCTGCCGCACTACCACCACGGCAACGACAGCGGCTGGGACAACGCGACCACCTTCGACCCCGAGCGCGTCATCGAGACCGCCGACCTCACCGCGTTCCTGATCCTGCAACTAAGGGCTCTGGCACGACTGGCCGAAGAACTCGGCGACACCGCGGCGGCGGCGCACTGGGCGCGGACCGCGCACGAGCTTCGCACCGCCCTGTTGGAACAACTCTGGGACAGCGAACAGGAACGCTTCCTCGCACGCGGCGTCGACAGCGGCGAGCGGTGGGCGAGCGCCAGCCTGCTGGACCTCATGCCCGCGGTACTCGGCGACGAACTGCCGCCCGAGGTGATGGCCGCACTGGCACAGCGGATCAAGACCCACCTGACCGCGTTCGGCCTGGCAACCGAGCACCCCTCCTCGCCGCACTACCGCAGCGACGGGTACTGGCGCGGGCCGATCTGGGCGCCGAGCACAATCCTGATCGAGGACGGGCTGCGGCGCGGCGGGCACCCGGAGCTGGCCGACGAGATCAGCGCCCGGTTCCGGCGGCTGTGCGAGCAGTCCGGCTTCGCAGAGAACTTCGACGCGCACAGCGGAGCCGCGCTGCGCGACCGCGCGTACACCTGGACTGCGAGCGCCTACCTGATCCTCGCCGCCGCCCACGAGCGGCGCGAGCCCCGATAGACACGAGGCGAAGCACAGCGGGGCGGGAACCGGATCACGGTTCCCGCCCCGCCGCCGTATGCCGTGCGCCGGGTGAATCAGCATCGATACGCGCAGCAGGAGTCAAGTCGATACCTGCGAGCCGAGCGCGTCATCAACGCATTCCGAGTCTTCGCAGCTTTCAGCGGCCGACGTGCCGAGCAGCAATATGTCGCCGACTGCGTGGACCGGCCGGCAGGCGCCCGCAGTGCGCAATCGACCGCCTGTGCCCCCCGCTGTGCTCGGGACACTTCGGTGGCTGTGGCCCGAGCACAAAGCCTGGCGCGTCGGCCAATGAAGATCCACCATCTTGAAAATGGCTGATCAACCGTGGTGGTGTGGCAGGGTTCGTAGGTATTCGTGCAGTTGGTGGGCGGCTGTCCCGGGCCTTGAGCGGTTGACTACGAGGTTCGCCAGGACGAGCAGGGCGCGCAGGAGGTTGGTGGCGCGGGCGGGATCGGTGCGGAGTTTGGTGAGGATCCGCCAGGTTTTGACGAACATCCGGGCCGCGCGCATCGGGCCGACTGTCTGTGACCTCTACGGGCCGATGCCGATCGAGCACAGGTCGAAAACGCTGCCCGCCATGCTGGGTGCCTCTCACGCCTCTGTGTTCAGGGGAAACGCCGGAATGCCGACCTCCCGAGGGTATCAACCGGGGGAGGTCGGCATTGGCGTTCTTGCCGCGCCGTGCAGTGCCCAGTACCGCTTTTGCCGCGGCGACCAGCGGCTCTGCTCGGTCCTGCTCGGTCCTACTCGGTCCGCAGCGCGGTGGCGGTCCGCGACCGGGCCGCCCAGCTGGCCGGCAGCAGTGCCCCGAGCAGGGCGATCACGATCCCGCCGGCCAGCAGGGGGATGAGGAGGCCGGCGGTGTAGGTGTGGGTCACGCTCGGCGGCAGGTGCCGGCCGATCGCGTTCCCCATCGGGGTCAGCGTCGCCTTCTCCACCGCGACCCCGAGCGGGACCCCGATCAGCCCGGCGATCAGGCCGGTGAGTGTCACCGAGGTCAGGACCATCGCGATGGTCTGTTTGGGTGTCATCCCAAGGGCCTTGAGGATCCCCAGATCGTGGACCCGCTCCCGGGTGTCCTGCACCACCATGCTCAGCACCCCGAGCGCGGCGACCGCGATCATCATCAGCGTGAGCGTGGCCACCAGGGCGCCCATGGTGATCACCACGATGTTCTTGCCCCCATCGTCGCCCGGCTGGACCGAGGCGTTCAGCGGGGTCAGCGCGGCGGCGGCCGAGGTGGACCAGTCCGGTCCGCTGACGTTCGAGGCCAGCTCGACGTTGTACTGGTCGATGTGCGGGGTCAGACCGGCGGCGGTGAAGGTGGCTGCATCCGTCATGACCGTGTAGTCGCCCACGTTGGTGTCGTAGTTGATGCCGACGACCTTCAGCGACAGTTGCTTGTTCTGCTGCACCACGGTGACGTCGTCACCGACGCGGATCCCCACCGCCGTGGCCAGCTTGTCGCCGACCACGGCCTCGCCGGGCGCCGAGTACCAGCGGCCGGACAGCAGCTCCAGGTGCGCCCAGGAGAAGTCGCCGGTGACCGTGAACACCTTCGCCGGTTCGCCGCCGGGCGGGGCGGCGACCATGGTCGCGCCGCTGTCGCCCCAGCCGAACGCGGCCTTCGTGCCCGGGATCTCGGCGAGCGCGGCGGCCACCTTGGCGGCGTCCAGGTGCGGGTTGCGCGGATCGTTGGGGCCGTAGAGACCCCAGGGCACGCCTACATCGGCTGTGGGTTCCACGAACTCCGACGCGACGTTGAAGCCTGAGGTGCTGGCGTCCAGGTACTTGTTGAACCCGGTCTCCAGCCCCACCGCGAACGTGACACTCACCACGCCGAACAGCACCGCCGCACCGACCAGTACGGCCCGGGCCGGCCGGGCGAACGGCTGGGCCAGACCCAGCGACATGGCCCGGGGCAGCGGCAGCCGCGAGGCCAGACGCTGCGCCGCCTGACCGCCCCCGGCTTTGGGGGCGCGGCCGGCCACCAGGGCCCGCACCGTCGGCATCCGGCCGGCCCGCAGTGCCGGGATCGAAGCCGTGACGCCGACGATCAGCAGGGTGCCCAGCGGCACCACGGCGCTGACCCACAACGGGATCGTGGCGCTGGCCGCACTGGCCGCGCCGAGCTGCTGGGTGGCCCCGCCCAGGATCGGCACGGCCAGGAGGTTGCCGAAAGCCGTGCCGAGCGCCAGGCCGAGTGTCGCCGGGATCATGGCCTGCGCGGTGTAGGCGCGGGCCACCTGCGAAGGGGTGAAGCCCAACGATTTCAGAATCCCGATGCGCCGGATTCCCGAGGCCACAGCCCCGCTGACCACGATCGAGATGATCAGCACCGACATGAACAGCCCGAGGATCCCGAAGCCGATCAGGAACGGCACGTAGGCCTTGGCGTTGCCGGTCGCCTGCTGCTCCGCGGTCAGGTACGACTGTCCGCCCTCGACCGCGCCGGTCGGTGCGGCGGCGGCCACCGCCTGCTTGTCGGTGGCGATGTCGGCGGCGGTCCCGGCTTTGGCGAACCGGTAGAGCATCTGCTCGTCGGACTTGGCACTGGCAGCGGTGAGCCGCGCGAAACCGTCGGCGGTGACGAAGCCGGTCGCGCTGCTGGTCACCGAGTTGGCGAAGCCGACGACCTTGAACGACGGCTTGCCCGGCAGGGAGGAGAACACCACCGAATCGCCGAAGCAGGCGTCGGCATAGTTATTCGCCGGGAGGGCGATCTCGCCCGGGCTGGTCGGCCAGCGCCCCTGGGTCAGCGCCAGCTGGTCCATCCCGGAGGTGCTGCCCAGGTCGGGCCGGGTGGTGACGGTGATCGGACCGTTGTCGTGACCGGCCCAATCCTTCTTGGAGCAGTCCATGCCGATCGTCGTGTCCAGGGCGGCGGCGATCGGGTACGGCCCGGACGCCTCGGTGACGCCGGCGGCGTGCGCGGTGGCGGTGGTCTGCGCGGCCGTGACCTTCGAACCGTCGAACTGGACCGCCAGGTGCGCCCCGTTCCGAGCAGTGAAAGCGTGCTCGAACGGGGCCTGCACGGCGGTCAGCAGGCCGAGGGAGAGTACTGAGGATGTCACCGCGGCGAACGTTGTCAGGGCCATGACGAGGGACTGGACCCGACGGCGGCCCACGCCGGAGCGTACGACCTTGCCCAGGGCGCTCACCGGCTCACCGCCAGCAGCAGGCGGGCCGTGGCCCGGAAACCGACCTCGAAGACGCGCCAGGGCGTCGGCGGCTTGCGCAGGGTCATCGGACCTCTCCCGCCGGACGGGTCAGCGGTGTGCGGGCGGCCAGGCCGGCACCGTTGCCGTTGTTGATGACGTCCCGCTCGACCGCGCCGTCCACCAACTCGATCGTGCGGCGCGCGGTGCTCGCGGCCAGCTGCACGTCGTGGGTGACCAGCAGGATGGTCTGGCCCTCGCTGTTCAGGTCCAGCAGCAGCCGGCGCACGTCCTCGGCCGAGCTCGAGTCCAGAGCGCCGGTCGGCTCATCGGCCAGCAGCAGCGCCGGCTTGTTCATCAGGGCCCTGGCCACCGCCACCCGCTGCCGCTCACCGCCGGACAGCCGCTGCGGATAGGCCTTGACATGCCGGTCGATGCCCAGCGAGCCGAGCAGCTCGACGGCCCGCCGCTTCACTTCGCCCTTGCCCATCCCGGCCAGCTGCGCCGGAACCATGACGTTGTCCAACACGGTCAGATCGTCCAGCAGGTTGAAGAACTGGAAGATCATGCCGACGGAGGCCCGGCGGTACTTCGCCGAACCGGCCTCGCCGAGCTGGTCGACGCGGGTGCCGTCGACGGTCACGGTGCCACTGGAAGGCTTGTCCAGACCCGCGATCAGGTTCAGCAGCGTGGACTTGCCACTGCCGGAATGGCCGAGGATCGCCACGCACTCACCAGCCGCCACGGACAAGGTGACGCCGGCCAGTGCGGGCGGGCCGTCGTCGTACTTCTTTGTCGTGTCGCGAAGATCGATCATCGGTGCATTCGTCATGACCATGAACCTAGGAACGGACCACGATCCACCGCGTCGGCCGGCGGATGTCACCTCTTCCCGGGCCATCGGCCCGGGGGTGTACGCCGCGTACATCCCCGGGGCGACGCGCAGAGCCGACGCCACTGAATACGATCTGCGTATGGAAGAGCTTCTCCAGCGTCTCTCGACATCGAAGCGCATGACCTGGCTGACGTCACAGGCCGGTGTGCTGGCCACCGCCTGCTTCTACGCGCTGATGCTCCCCTTGACGACGCCGAGCCCTAACGCCGGCCTGTTCCGGTCCCCCGCCCTCGGGCACTTCCAGACGATAGGTCTGTGCGTCGTGCTCGCCCTTCCGGTCCTGCTGGTGCGCCGTCTGCCGGCGGCCGTCTTCGCGGTGGTCCTGGGCGAATCAGTCCTCGGCGGCATGTTCGGCGCGCGGCCCTTGATCGTGCTCGTCCTGCTCGTCGCCTTGAGCGGGTACATCGCCGCCCGGCGGCCGAAGGCTGCCGCCGTCGGCTCCGTCGCGGGCGTCGCGGACGCGTTCGTCAACGACATCCACGTCCACGGGCAGTCCGTCGGAGGCGCGGCCCAGTGGGCCGGGTGGCTCGCGTTGTGGTTCGCGGTCGCGTGGGTCTTCGGGGGGGTGTATCGCAAACGCCGTGAATACCTCGAAGCTCTGCAGGAGCAGACCGCGGCCCGCGTCGTCATGGCCGAGCGGCTGCGGATCGCCCGCGAACTGCACGACAGCGTCGCGCACAGCATCGGGATCATCACGGTGCTGTCGGGAGCGGCGGCGCGGGTCGTGGACACCAAGCCCGAGCAGACGCGGCAGGCGCTGACCGGCATCGAGACCACCAGCCGCCAGACGCTGCTCGAGCTGCAGCGCATGCTCGGGGCGCTGCGCCGCGCCGAGCCGGACGACGCCATGCCGCAGGCCGCTCCGCTGGCGCCGGCCGGCAGCCTGGCCGATATCCCGCAGCTCGCCGAACGCACGGCCGACGCCGGGGTGCGGGTCCACGTGACCTGGCAGGGCGAGCAGCGTCCACTGCCGCCGGAGATCGAACTGTCGGCGTTCCGGATCATCCAGGAGTCGCTGACGAACGTGGTACGGCATTCCAGGGCGCGGACGTGCCGGGTCGCGGTCGGATACGAGCCGGAGGGAGTGACGATCGAGGTGGTCGACGACGGGGACGACGGTCTCGGCGGACCGGGCCGTCCCAGGCACTCGGCGGCGCCCGGCGGGAGCGGCTTCGGCCTGCTCGGCATGCGCGAGCGGGTGACGTTGCTGTCCGGCCAGCTCAGCGCGGGCCGGCGCCCGGAGGGCGGATTCCGGGTGACGGCGAGCCTCCCGGCATGAGCGTGCGGGTACTGCTGGCCGACGACCAACCCCTGATGCTGGTCGGGCTCGCGATCCTGATCGGCGACACCGACGACCTGGAGGTGGCCGGCCAGGCCGGCGACGGCCGCGAGGCGCTGCGCCTGGTGCGAGAGCTGCGGCCGGACGTCGTGGTGATGGACATCCGGATGCCGGGCATGGACGGGATCGAGGCGACCCGACAGGCGACCGCCGAGCCGAACCCGCCCAAGGTGCTGGTGCTGACGACCTTCGACGACGACGAGTACGTCTACGGCGCACTGCGCGCCGGGGCCAGCGGATTCCTGCTCAAGAGCATGGCCCTGGACGCGATCCTGGACGCGATCCGCGTGGTGGCCGCGGGCGACGCGCTGATCGCGCCGAGCGTGACCCGACGGCTGATCGCGGACTTCGCCGGAACCTCCGCAGCCCCCGCGGTCCCCGAACCGGACGCCGGGCCCGCCGCGGACTCGAGTCCCATCGCGGGGATCACCGGCCGGGAGCGCGAGGTGCTGGCACTGGTCGGACAGGGACTGTCGAACCCTGAGATCGCCGAGCGGCTGGTGATCACCGCGGCGACGGCGAAGACTCATGTCGCGCGTCTGTTCGCCAAGCTCGAGGCCCGGGACCGCGTCCACCTGGCGATCATCGCCTTCGAAACCGGACTCGTGCCGCGTAGACGGTAGGGGCAGACGGTAGGGGCAGGATCAGAAGAACGATCGCGACCACGAGTCCGCTGCGTTCCAGATGCGCCGGCACACCCCTGGTCGCAGCAGGATTGGGCTTCGGGGAGTATCTGTCGCTCGCGCCGGCGCCGCCGGAGGCCCGGGTGGGCGGCCGGTCGGTGCTGCTGATCCCGGCCCGTGCCGCCGACCTCGGTCCGGACGCGCTGCCGGCGGACTATCAGCTGCTGGCGGAGTTCTTCGTGCCTGCCACGTTGACGGTGATGGTGTGTGTTCCGGCGGTCAGACCCGAGACGGTGAACAGCGGCGCCCCAGCCAGGCGAGTCGTGCTGTAGTCGTCCACGGACCGCGCGGTCCCGCCGTCCACGGCGTAGGTGGCGATGCCCTGGTCGACGTCCTTGACGCCGAAGATCGTGGCGCTGGTGCCGGTGAAGGTGAACGTCGCGGTCGAGGCTGCGGTCGAGTTCCAGTGCGCGGTGCCGTCGTACAGGTCGGAGATACCCGTCGCGGTGCCCCAGTTCGAGCCGTAGGTGAAGGCGTTCGTGCCGCTGGTGGCGCTGTCGTCGGCGGCGGCGGCGCCGACGGAGGAACCGTTCACCACGGCGTCGTCCAGTGCGATGATGTCGTTCGCGCTGGAGGAGTTCTTGGTGCCGGTGACGGTGACCGTGACGGTGTGCATCCCGGATGTGAGGCCGAAGCTGCTCCACAGCGTGGCTTGCGCGAGGCGCGAGGGGCTGTAGTCGTCCACGTACGTCACCGGGCCGCCGTCGATGGAGAACCCTGCGATGCCCTGGTCGACATCGCGCACACCGTGGATCGCGACCTGCGTTCCGGTGAACGTGTATGTCGCGGTCGAGCCGCTGGTGGTGCTCCAGTGCGCGGTGCCGCCGTGGAGGTCCGACACGCCACTGGCGGTGCCCCACGTGCCGGTGTACCCGAAGTGGTCGGTGCCGGAGGTCGTCGCGTCGTCGGTGGTCGTGTCCGCGGTCACCGAACCGGGCGCGGTGACGTAGACGACGTAGGCGTCATTGGCCCCGGCGTCCTCGAACGGGATGGTGATCTGGCCCGAGGACACGGTCACATTGGCGCTGTAGACGGTCTGCGGCGAGGACCACTCGCTCTGGTCGTGGATGCGGTCGACCTCCACGTGCGTCACCGAGCCGGACTCCAGGTACGAGGCGGAACCGAACCCTGATATCCTGAGCGAGATCGGGCCCCGGTATCCGGAGTCGTCGGCGACCAGCGCGACCGCGCGGTGCGTGCTGCTGTCCACCGACGCGGTGACGGCGGTGCCGCCGGTCCCCGTGGTCGACACCAGCTGCCCGGTCAGGTCCGCGTAGGCGCGGAAGGCCCACCACTGGCCGCTCGGAACCTGGTTGCCGCCCGTGTTGTCGAGGATGGTGTCCTCGTCGCCGGAAGTGCAGCAGTTCTCCCACACCCCGCGTGCGGCGGTGGAGAAGCTCGACTGGGCGAAGCGGTCGAGGTACCAGGCGGTCTGCGCGGTGTTCTCGTCGCCGTAGGGGATGTATTCGTTCGCCGACAGGGTCACGCCGGTGATGCCGTCGGCGCTCATGTCGGCCTGTACCTCGCCGGCCGCGCCGACCGGGTCGTCCACGCCGCCGCCTTCGAGGTGGTAGCTGAAGACGTTGGGCAGCGTGCCGTCGGCCTTCGCTGTGGACAGCCAGGAGGCGTAGGCGGAGTTGGCGGCGCCCGCGTACGCCGGGCCGTCGATCCGGGCGCCCGGAACCAGGCGCCTGATCTCCGTATACGCGCTGTTCCACAGCTGCCAGTACTGCGTGCCGATGAGGGGCGGGAAGAAGCCGGAGCCGTTCGGCTCGTTGTAGGGCTCATAGGTGACGCTGACACCGGAGGCCCTCACCGCGGCCACGACGTCGTCGATGAACGTGATCCAGTTCGAGCAGTCCCCGTTGTTGCACGGGTAGACGGCGCTTGAGGACTGGGTGAGGTCGGCGCCCCACAGGTCGCTGAGCATCAGCACGTACTCGGCGTGGTAGGGGGACTGCGTCATGCGCTTGGCCTGCGCGAGCACCGAATTGATGCGCGCGGTGAAGCCGGTCCCGGCGGTGTAGCCGTCGCCGATCCACCCGTCGCCCGCGATCCGCGCGCCGCCGCCGCGCATCAGCGTGACGCCCAGCGGCTGGAGGTAGTTGCCGGCGGGGGAGGAGCCGTCCTGGCTGAGCCCGTACAAGAAGCCCTCGCCGACACCGGTGGGCGCGCCCAGCGTCGAGGCGAGGTTCACCGAGATGCTCTCCGCGGTGGCCGCGTGGCCGGCGGCGGGGCCAAGGGCCAGGGCGCCGGCCACGAGGGCGAGGGTGGCCCCGGCGGCGGCCACCCGGCTGCGGACGTGGCGCAGCGCGGCGCGCCCGGGAAGGGCGGGCGGGACGGGAAACGTGGGCAAGGCTCGTTCCTCCATTCGTCGACCGCGCCTCGTCGCGCGGGTGGCACCCCGGGCGCGGTCCGGACCAGTCGACCGCCGGTGAGCCGACCGCAACCGCTGAAGCTGCGAATCGATTCGACGCGGATGCTACGGCCGTGCCACGGTGGCGTCAATACATTCAGTGACGAAGCCAGAAGATGCTGCTCAGCAACACTTTTACCCCGGAAATCGATGGAGGGTTCCTGCTTCAGGCAAGGAATCGATTCGATCAACGAGGCGCGAGCAGGGACCTTGTGCGAAACCAGGCGAGTGGCGTGGGTTCGGTTCGCTGCGTGGCGGGGTTGCGGTACCGGCTTGCCTGGGGGGGGGGTCCCTTTTCAGGCGCCTGCGCCGCCGTCGACGGGCAGGATCGCGCCGGTCACCATCGATGCGCGGTCGCTGAGCAGCCACGCGGCGGCCTCGGCGACCTCGCGGGGCTCGGCCATGCGGCCGAGCGGGATCGCCGCGTTGATGCGCTCGATGACGCCGGGGGTCGCCGCCTCCCACGTGTCGATCATCTGCGTCGCGGTGCCGCCGGGGGTGATGCCGTTCACCCGGATGCCCTCAGGGGCCCAGCTCACGGCGGCGGTTTCGGTGATGCTGTTGAGCGCGCGCTTCATGGCGCCGTATGCGGGCAGGGCGGGGTTCGCGCGGCGGCTGCCGATGCTCGAGGTGTTCACGATCGCCCCGCCGCCGCCCTGCCGCATCAGCGCGGCCTCGGCCGTCATGGCGCTCCAGTGCGCCCGGAAGTTCACCGCGAACTGCTCCTCGATGTCCTTATCGCTCGTGGTGTCCAGCGGACCGGGCTGCTGGATCGCCGCGCCGTTGTTGAACGCGCCGTCGAGCCGTCCGTGCAGTTCCTCGACGCGGCCGAGCGCGTCGAGGATGCTCGCGCGCTCAGCGAGGTCCAGGGCGACGGCGTCGGCGACGCCGCCGTCGGCGCGCACCTCGGTGACGATCCGCTGGAGGGCGTCGCTGCTGCGGGCGGCGAGCACGACGGCGGCACCCTCGCGTGCGAAGAGCCGGGCCGCGGCCGCCCCGATGCCGCGGCTGGCGCCGGTGATGAACACGACCTTGCCGTTGAGCAGGCCGATGGGTGCGATGTCGCTGTTGTTCGTCATGACGGCAGTGTCAGGGCGCACTGCAGGCCGGATACAGGCACAGGCTGTACCAGGATCCGTCGCCGCGCAGCGTGCAGACTTGGGCTATGGACAAGCAGGAGCTCGGGGCGTTTCTCCGCAGCCGTCGCGAGCGGCTGCGGCCGCAGGAGGTCGGCCTGCCCTCCGGCTCGCGGCGCCGGACGCCGGGGCTTCGCCGCGAGGAGGTGGCGGTCCTCGCGCACATCTCCACCGAGTACTACGTCCGGCTTGAGCAAGGCAGGGCGCCGCGGCCTTCGGGCGAGGTCCTGGCCGGGATCGCAGGCGCGCTGCGACTCACGGACGCCGAGTGCGATCACCTCCACCTGCTCGCGGGCACCGCGCCGATCCGCACCGGGCTGCACCGGCGCGACGTGCGCCCGAGCATCCTCGCGCTGCTCGAGCGGCTCCCGCAGACGGCCGCCTTCGTGACGTCCGCGGCGTTCGAGGTGCTCGCGTGCAACGACCTCGCGGCCGCGCTCATGGAGGACTTCGCCACGCTCGCCCCGCAGGACCGCAACCTCGCGCGCCGGGCATTCCTCGGGCCGGCGCGCGCCGATGCGACGCTCTACGGGATCTCCGACGCCGCGCAGTTCCGCCACCACGTCGTCATGCAGCTGCGGGCAACCCTCGCCCGGTACCCGACGGACCCCGCGGTGACCGGCCTGATCGAGGAGTTGCGCGAGGCCAGCCCCGAGTTCGCCCGGCTCTGGGAGCGGCGCGACGTGCAGGCGGCGGCGATGCTCACCAAGACGTTCCGACACCCGGTCGTCGGGAAGATCACCGTCGACTGCGACTCCCTCGCCCTCACGGACCGCGACCAGTACCTCGTGCTCTACAGCGCGCCGCCAGGATCCCACGACGCCGAGACCCTGGCTCTTCTCAATGTCCTGGGACCCGAGAGCGCCAACGCGAGCGGAACACCCTGACCAGCCCAGACCCGGCCGGTACCCGGCTCTGCGGGCCCGCGAGAACGACAAGGGCCGCGATGCCGGTCCCGGCAAACGCCTCGGCCCGTTACGCGCGTGCGCACCAGCGGTGTGCTCCGAGACCCCCAACAGCGCAGGAGCCAACCCGATCACGGGCAGGCACGCACCACCCCGCCCCACAACCAGCAGCACGTTCACGACCAGGTCGCCAACCTAACCCGTGAGGCTCCCGGCAGACCTGTCGAGCAAAGCAGCGGCTGACCCACGAAGACCTGTACCGCGCCAACCGCGCCGCCACCCCAACCCCAGACCCAGGCCCTTGGAGCGGGTCAGTTCGTGTCGATTCCGGACTGCGGTGGCCAGCGCTGATGTGTTGTCAGCATGCTGCATGCGCGCGCTCCGCAGCGCCGGTGTCGTCGGCTTCGAGGTCGGTGATGATCTGGAGGGTTGCTGGTGGTGGGCGCGGTGCTGGGGCAGGAATCTGGTGGTGGCCAGGAACATCGGGCAGCTCGGGCAGGCTACTCTGAACTTTGGGGCCGTCCCGTCGCAAAGCCTCTGATCTGCCACTGCGCCTGCTGCCTCAGTACAGTGACTTCGCATGACCGACGCCGAGATCGAGATCACCGCGGACCTGGTCCGCGACCTGCTGCAGGAGCAGCATCCAGACCTTGCAGGGCTGGGCATCCGCGAGGTGGCGGGCGGCTGGGGCAACCAGATGTGGCGTCTGGGGGACGGGTTGGCCGTGCGCATGCAGCGTATGGACCCCACCCCGCAGCGCCAGCTCAAGGAGCGGCGATGGCTACCCGTGCTGGCCCCGCGCCTGCCGCTGCCGGTGCCGATCCCGGTGCGGTTCGGCGAGCCGTCCGAGCGCTTCCCCAAGCACTGGACTGTGATGACGTGGGTTCCCGGCGAGCCGCTGGACCACGGCTCGATCAGCCGCGGTGTCCATGCGGCCGACACGCTGGCGGGCTTCCTGCGGGCGCTGCATGTGCAGGCGCTCGCCGAGGCGCCGATCGCCACAGACCGCGGTGGCCATCCCAGCAACTGCACGGACGGCTTCGAGAACTTCTTGCAGGCCGTTGCCCCCGACGACATCGCTGCCGAGGTCCGGGCCGTGTGGGATGACGCCGTTGCGGCTCACGCGTGGGCGGGCCCGCCGGTGTGGGTGCACGGCGACCTGCATCCCGCGAACGTCGTGGTCTCGGACGGAACGCTCTCGGGCATCGTCGACTTCGGTGACCTGTTCGCCGGCGATCCGGCGTGGGACCTCGCCGCCGCATGGGTGCTGCTCCCCGCGGGCACGGCCGCACGTTTCTTCGACATGTACGCGCAAGCAGACCAGGCGGCGATCCGGCGTGCCCGCGGGCTGGCCGCTATGAAGAGCCTCTTCCTGATGCTCATGGGGCAGAACGGAGATCGGGGCCTTCCCGGCGGCAAGCCGCACTGGGGACCTGCAGGCCGGGCGGCACTTGATCGTGTTCTGAAGGGCGTTTGATGCAGGCATGGGGCGAGATGCCTCACTCAGGGGCTGTCAGGACGGCGGCTGCCTTGGAGTTTCTTGAACAGGAGGATCTGGACGAGCTGGTCGAGCGCGGAGAGATCGATCCCGTCAAGCCGGCTTTCGAGTCGTGCGGACGCGGCTGCTCTGCTGTGGGGCGTCATCGGCCGGCTCGCAGCGTCGGAATCGGAAGATGTACCGCGACCACGGTGCGTCCGGCCATCTGAGCAAGCTTGTCTTCAGCTCCTGCCAGACTCATGCGAAGGCTGGCTCGGCGAAGTCGAAGGACTCCGGACCAGCCTCGCCGGCGCGAACGACAAGCTCGCCCAGATCGACCGCCGGTCGCGCACCACCGTCGACCTCCAGCAATAAGCAGCACGGAAAGGAACAGCAGGGCATGAACGCCACGGGCTGGGTCGAAAGCTCAGCTGTCATCGCCACGGGCGCCGGGATGTTCGGGCTTTGGGCCCCGACATCGTTTCGCGGGATCGTGGCCTACGACACCTGGGAGTCCGCGCTGCTTGAAGACGCGCAGATCGTCGGCCACATCGGCGCTGGCGCCCTTGTCCCGGTGAACATCGGGTCCGACGGCGCCTTTCAGGTGAAGGCGCGGATCGGCTCGACGACGGCACCGGCGCAACTGGACGAACGCGAAACGCGCTACCAGCTCGTCTTCTCCGAACCGTACCTGTTCATCTCCTCCGGTTCGGCGGTCATCAGCGGCATCGAGCACGTCAGCGCAGCCGCCGATAGTTGCCGCTGAGGGCTTCGGACAGGCGATGGTTGTCGCCCGTGGTGGTCACCACGTGAGCGTGGTGCAGGGGCGGTATCGGCCCGGCCGGGCGGTGACCGGTGCCGTAAGAGCCAGGGCGCTCTCCTTGATCGTCATGCCGGCGTGGACGTGGGCGTCGGTGGAGCGCACACCGGCGTGGCCGAGCCAGAGCGCGATGACCGTGGTGTCCATGCCGGCCTGAAGCAGTGACATGGCACAGCTGTGGCGCAGGACGTGCGGGTGGATGCTCTTGTCCCGTAGCGACGGGCAGGTCTTCGCGGCGGCTTTGGCGTGGGTGCTCAGGCGTTGGGCGACGGCGTCACGGCTCAGGCGACGCCCGGTGCGGGTAGGGAAGAGCGGGTCGCCGCCACGTCCGGCGCGCTCACCGAGCCAGGAGCGCAGCAGGTGTTGGACGGGGCGATCGAGCGGGACGGTGCGCTGCTTGCGTCCTTTTCCTTCGCAGCGTACGGCGGTGCCTTCCCCGAGAGTGATGTCGTCGCAGTTCAGACTGGTCAGTTCGGAGACGCGCAGTCCGGTTTGGACGGCCAGGGCCAGCATGGCCTTGTCGCGCCGTCCTTCCCAGCGTCTCGCATCCGGCGCCGCCAGCAACGCGTCGACCTCGGCGGCGGTCAGGAACGTGACGATCCGCTTGTCGAACCGCTTCGGTGGGATGTCCAGGACGCGTTGGATGAGCAGGGCGTGTTCGGGGTGCTGCAGGGCAGCGTAGGCGAATAGGGAGCGGATCGCGGTCAGGCGCACGTTGCGGGTTCTGATGCTTTTGCCGCGTTCGTCTTCCAGGTGGTTCGGGAACGCGGAGATCACGCCCGCGGTCAGGTCGTTCCAGTCCACCCTCTGCGGGGTGGTGCCGGTGCGTTGTTGGACGTAGGTGAGCAGCAGGCGCATCGTGCCGCGGTAGGCGGCGATGGTGCGCGGGCTGGCCTGGCGCTGGCGGGTGAGGCGGTCGGTGAAGAACGCTTGGAGCGTGGGCGCGATCAGCGCCACGGGTGCGCCGCCTTGGCGATCTGGGGGTAGTCGGTGTACTGCGGCGGGCTGCCGATGGACTCAAGGACGAGGGTGCGCTCGTCCGCACTGGTCCTGGCGCGCATATCCGTGCCGATGATCCCGTCGACGCCGTCCGGTCCGACGGCGTCGCGGGCGATCGCGGGGTCCAGGACCGAGAGCGGGCCGTCCATGCCGTCGATCTGCACGCGCCACGCCGGCAGCTCGCGCGGGCCCCGATCGGTGTCGAAGGTCGCACTCGTCAATCAGAAACGAAGACCAGCCAGAACCGAAGATCAACCACCGGTCAGAGCTGAAAAGTTGAGGCTGGTGTCTCGTGAATCTGTTGCCGTTATCCAGAAGGGTTCTACCGAACCTGCGTCAGCTTGACACCGCGTCGAGCCAGGTCTTCTTCTGCCTCGCCGATCACCTTCAAGATGGCACGCGCGGTCAGCTTGCGTCGGCGGACGATCAGAATCGCGACCAGAGCGTTGATGCTGATGAACTCCCTGAGTGAGACGCCCGGGGGTTGTTGCGTCGAGCCGGCCAGCGCCGCACGGACACAGTCTTGAACGGCCGTCGCATGGATGTCGAACTGCGGCGGCAGGTGCGGCATCGCGAAGTCGGCAAACGCCCGAAGGGCCTGGTCATCCAGGTCACTGCGAAAGTATCCGCGCGCGAGGGTACCGGTCACCGCTGGAAGGAGCGTCCACTCCTGCGAGTCCGGGGACGTGATCCGGGCCAGTGCCTGGCCGAAGTAGACCTCTCGGCGCGCCTGTCTTTCGAGTATCCCGTTGAAGAGATAGGCGCCGATCAAAGAGGCCGGTTCCTCATCGCCGTGCTCAGCGGTCAAGCTCCTCCTGAGCGAAAACACCAGTCCCTCAATCCAATATCCCCCGACTCGGGGGCACTACTTTGCGTTGTTGTCGACCGGCTTCCCGACCGTGGCCTGGTCGAGTCGGACCTTGGCCAGGATCTCGTCGATGGTAGCCACCCGGGCGAACGGCTCGGCCCGGCTGTTCCAATCCTCAATATAGGCGCGGATCTCACTGGCCAGGGCGCTGACGGATGTGAAGGTGCCGCGGCGAATGGCCTGACGGGTGGTCAAAGCGAACCAGGTCTCCACCTGGTTGGGCCAGGATGAGCCGACCGGGGTGAAGTGGAAGGTGACGTGCGAGTTGCGTTCCAACCACGCCGTGACCTCGGGCGTGGTGTGGGTCGAGAGGTTGTCCGGCACGATGTGAATCTCCCGACCGCGGTGCGGCGCGGTGGCATTCCTCGGGAACGCCAGAAATTGCTTTCCGTCACGCGCCGGGCGACAGTCCCCGATCCCTTGGCCGGTGCCTACGTCCAAGGCGGCGAACAGGTTCGTCACCCCGTGTCTGACGTAGTCATGGGTGCGCTTCTCGGCTTTGCCGAAGTCGATCGGCAGCATCGGCTGAGCCCGGTCCAGCGCCTGGACCTGGGTCTTCTCGTCGATCGAGAGCACCACCGCGCCGCCGGGCGGATCCAGGTGCAGCCCGACCACGTCGGCGACCTTCGCGGCGAACGCCGGATCGCGGCTGAGCTTGAACGTGCCCGAACGCTGCGGCGCCAGAGCCTCCTCGCGCCACACCCGCGCGATGTAGTGCCAGGACACCGAGACGCCCTCTGCGCGCTTGAGATAGTCGGCCAGCAGCCGAAGCTGGCACCTGCACCCGGGCCCCGCCGGGCTTCCTGTGCTGAAGCCCGGCCACACCGTGCGCGGCGTACCGAGTCACCCACCGGTCCACCGCGGGCAGCGACACCCCGGCCAACGGGCCGATGCCCCTGCGCGCCCGGCCCTCGGCATGCCACAGCACGATCCTCGCCCGCGTCGCCACCGCCGCCGACACGTCACGGCTCTGCAACACTGCCCCCGCTCAGCCCGATGAGCGCCTGGTGGACCCGTTCTGCTTCAGGCCCGTCGTAGGGGGCGCTGCTACGGCGCGCGTTCAGCCGCGGCGCGATCACGGAATGGCAGTGCCGCACCGCCACGATCGAGATGTCCGCGCTTGGGTACCGCGCCGCCGAGCCGGTCGGGGTTCGTGTGGCGCCCCCGCGCCGCATCGCACAGCTCGTGCAGTCCCTCGCCGAAGACCGTGGCGCCGCGATCGAGGCCCTCGCCTCGTGGGCCCTGCTGCAGCCAGAGGACTTCGAACGCTACTACGGCCCGGTCGCGCGGTCCGCGCCGGCGGCTACGGCCACGAAGGAGAACCCATGACCGAGCCGTCTGGAGCGCTGCCTCGGCTGCGCTCCGACCCTGTGGGGCCCGACGCCCTCGCACCGCTGCGCGACCGGGTTCTTCTGCAGGTCAACCTGCGGCGTCTGGGCAAGGTGCGCGGCCATTTGTCGGACCCGAACAGTGGAGTGGTGCTCAGCAGGCGCAAGACGGCGGAGAAGGCCCTTGAGCTGCGCCGGGCCAGGTACATGGGGGCCTTGCTGGCCGACCCGACGCTCTACGCGGACGGCCCGGCCACCCGTGACGAGCCGTTTCCTGAGCCCCCAGGGCCAGATGACGCTGGACGGCGCGCTCGTGCACACGGTCACGACGCAGCTGGCCGGTGGCGCGAGCGCGGCCCTGAGCCCCACCGGGTATATCCGGGCCGAGGACGCCGCGGCCCTGAAGGCGGCGGCCCGCGAGATCACCGCGCTGGCCGACCCGCGCGTCGTGTTCGCCGTCCCGATCGACGTGGTGTGGCTGCGCGGGGAGACGATCGGACAGCTGATCGCGGTGCTCAGCGCCGTGCCCGGAGCCAAGGCGATCATGCTCGGCGGACAGATGGACCCGCTCGGGCAGTTCAAGGGAGCCGTCGCCAACCTGTGCCTCCTTCTGGCGCAGGTGCCCGACGTCGCGCTGCTGCGCGCTGATCACGCGGCCTTCGGCGCACTCGCCCACGGCGCCGCGTTCGCCGCGTTCGGCATGGGAAGCTCGCAGCGCCACACCGTGCCCCCGGTGGAGGACACGGCCAGCCACGTGGCCGATCAACTCCCAGAACGCGCGGTCTTCCGAGCGTGCGCACCGGCGGCGGCGGTCACCCTGGACAGGGGGCAGTCTGGCCGCCGGCCGGGCTTCGAACAAGGCCCACATCCGAGCCATGCGCATGTTCGACCACGTGGCGCACGCGGTACGCCGCTGGCAACTCGAACTCGCCCGCCGCGGCCACAACGAGGGGCCGCTGTTCCCCCGCCTTGACCACCTCGGACGCATCGGCGCCGCGGCCGGCAGCCCCGCCCGCGCCCAGGTGCAGGACGACGGGCGCATCACGCCCAAGACCGTGTACGCATCCTGCGCCGCCGCCGCGGGCGTCGATATGCGCACTCTGCGCGACGGGCGACGGGCGACAGGTGACGCGGCAGATCAGCGCACACTCGACCCGCCGCGGCTTCGTCACCGCCGCCTTCGCCGCCGGCGCCGATCCTCTGCACGTGGCCCGGCACGCCGGATTCACCCCGGGCAGCAAGATCCTCTACCGGTACGTCGACGAAAGCCTCAAGAACAACCCGGCCCGCGGCCTGCTGGACCCTGGCAACTGAGCGAGTTCCCGCCGCAGGTCCAGCGAGCAGCCCAACCTGCACGGAGACGCAGCTAGGTCAGTCACGGATCTTCACCTTTCCGGCGGTCATCTTTGGCAGGCGTCGACAACGGACCGTCTCACCACGCCTAAGGATCCGCGTGCTCCTGCCGGGCGTGAAGCCGGGGTAGGCGACTGCGCGACTCCCCACAGTGAGGCTCCTGGTCGCCGCGGCGAGACGATGCCCGGGTCTGACCCGTGGTGCGCTCGCCATCGAAATCCGGTGCCTGTCCGCTAACGGACGCGGAACTCACTGCGGTGGTGACGGGTCGCGGCCGATGGCGAGAAGCCGCAGCTCGCGCGCTCGTCGCACGGCCGAACTGCGATCGCTCGCGGCGAGCTTGGCGTAGATGCTTCGGACATGCGTGTTGACCGTGTTGACGGAGACGTGCAGCGATCGCGCGATCTCGGGCCGCGTGAGGTTCGTCGGCAGAAATCGCAGCACCCGCAACTCGCTTGGGCTCAGCAGTTCCGATTGCGGTGCACGCTCCCGGCCGGCGCGTTGCGCCGATGCGTCTCGTAGCAGGTCGACCACGTCGGCGAGCAGCGCGCCGTGTGCCGTGTGGTGAGGTGGCAGGACGTCGAGGAGTTCGCCGGCGTCGTTCATGGCGAACGGGAAGATGAGCCGGTCGGGTTCAGCGGCCGCGAGCGCGGCCTCGGCTGCGCCGGCGGCGGCGCTGCGATCGTGCAGAGCCAGGTGCGCGAGGCCGGTGAGCACGTGTGCTTCGACCAGTGCGTACGCGGGGAAGCCGGGCGGCGGTTTCATCTCCTGAACGTCTCCGAGGGCGGCCAGCGCGGTGGCGGGGTCTGCCTCCGCCAGGCTGATTGCTGCCCGCGCGAGGTCGATGCCGCGCATCAGGCGCAGTTCGGTGGAGAACTCGTCGAGTGTTGCGCGCGCCGCGTCCGGCATCCCCAGGCGGGCTTGTGTCGCAGCGAGCCATTCGGCGATCACCGGGGCGAGAATGTGCACACCCGTGAGGAGCGACTGCGCCTGGACTGCGGCGGTCAGCGCCTTGAGGGCCGATCGGTGCTCACTGCGACCGGCGTGCAGCATGCCCGTGACCATGTGCAACAACACCGCGGCGGCAGGGTCGATGTCCGCCTGGATGACGTCCCAACCGCGCCGCAGCCAACGCTCGCCCTCCTCGAATTCGCCCACCCACACCGTTGTGCAGGCCAGCGCCCCCAGCGCAGGCGCGAGCACCGGGCGATCGCCCAAGCCATGGCGCTCGGCCAACGCCAGCGCGTGACGAGCGTGTTTGCGTGCCTCCCTGAGCGAGACGTTCTCCGACGGGAACGCTTGATACGCGCGACACGCGACCTCGATGTAGGGTCGGCCGATCGCGTGGGCGAGCATCGCTCCTTCGGCCGCGTGCCGCCCGGCGTCGGCGAACAGGCCGGACCACGTCTCGACGATCCCGAGGTTCATCAGCGCGACCGCGCGCAACTCGGTCTCCAGCCCGATCAGGTCGCTCGACCCGTCCGCGGTCGAGGCGTCGAGCAGATTGACTTGCCCGACCACTTCCGCGAACTGGCCGCTACGCCGTGCGAGCGCCAGCCTCAGGGAGGCGTTGGCGATCGCGAGGCGGCGGCGTCGGGCGGGCGGCGCGCTCTCCACGTGGGATTCGGCCACCGCGAGCTGGGCCGCTGCGTCCTCCAGTCGTCCCTGCGCCAGCTGCGTCGCCGCGTGAGCCAAGGCGAGCTCGGGATGCTCAGCCGATGCCCCGACCGGGAAAAGCCGCAGCAGCGCCGCGATGCTGCCTTCCTGGCCGTCGAGCGTCAGGCTGAACAAGTGGTCCGCGAGCAGCCGGGCCGCGTCGGGCCAGTCGCCGGCCGCCAAGGTGTGCTGAACGGCCTCGACGACCTCACCGTGATCGGCGAACCATGCCGCGGCCTTGCGGTGCAGGTCGGGGACCTCCTCAGCCAGCGTTCGGCGCAGCTCCAAGCGCAGGAACTCCGCCAGAAGCTGGTGGTAGCGGAACCACGTGCGCTGGGCGTCGAGCGAGACGACGAACGCGTTGGCGTCCTCGAGCGCCAGCAGCATCTGCTCACAGCCCGAGCGGTCGGCCAGCAGGTCGGCCAGTTCGCCGTCGAGCCGATCGACCACCGAGGTGCGCAACAGCATGTTCTGGATCTCGGCCGGCTGGCGTTCGAGCATCTCGGCCATCAGGTATTCCCCGATCGCCCGGTCCGTCCCGGAGAACTCGTCCACGAAGCGGTCCGGTTCCGGGTGACCGCTCAGAGAGATCACCGCCAGGCGCAGGCCGGCCGCCCATCCCTCCGTGCGCTCGTGCAACGCGGCGGCCCCGGAATCGGACAGTTCGATCCGAGAGGCGGCCAGCAGTTCGCGGGTCTCGCGCGCGGTGAACCGCAGATCGCCGGCCCGCAGCTCGGCGACCTCACCGGCGAGCCTGAGTCGGTGCAGTCTGATCGGCGGGTCGTGGCGAGAGGACAGCACCACACGCGCCGACATCGGAAGGGCGCCGAGCAAGCGCTCGAGCTGCAAGAAGGCGTCAGCGGAACTCAGCTCGTGCAGATCGTCGATGATCAATACGACGGCTGCCGGTGTCGCGGCCAGGTCCGACAGGACCATCCCGACCATCGCATCGCTGTCGAGATTGAGCGCGGCCGTCTGCGTCCGGGAAGCAGCGGCCTGCGTTTGACGGATCGCGTTCAAGACGGCGCGCCAGAACTGCTGGGCATCCTGCTGGTCGCGGGGCACCGACACGAAGGCGACTCGGCGGTCCTTGCCCGCGCGGTCGGACCACGCTCGTAGAAGCGAGGTCTTCCCGCTCCCGGGAGGCGCCGAGATGACGGTCACGTTCCTGAGCGTGGCGCGATCCAGCGCGGCCAGCAGGTCGTCGCGGCGAAGCAGACCCGCGGCGCGCGAGACGCCCGTCGAAGCCGACCGGTAAGGGGGCGCGGCCTCCGGTGCCGGACTCCCACTGATCATGCTCGCATGTCCCGCACTCGTCGCACGCACCAAGCATACGGCGCACACGATCGAGCAATTCATCGACAAGGATGCGCAAGAAGCAGAGCACGCATGGCTGTCGCCGGGGGGATCGGTTCTGCGGTGCTCCTGCCGCGCGATTCACCGGAATCCGGTGATGCCACCTCACCCGTCCTGCGGGGAGTCTCGGAGGTGCATCGCAACCGAAGGGAGATCCTCCGTGAGCGCCGAACAGCGCGAGCAGCTCGAAGCGATCCTGCGGCAGTCCGCCTTCCCCGCCGACATCGGCCTCGACGAGCAGCGGCGCCAGCTGCGTAAGTTGCTCTCGGCGCAGCCGCTGCCCGCGGACGTGAGCGTGACCGCGGCCGAGTTGGGCGGCGTCCCGACCGCGGAGATCACAGTCGCCGGCATCGAATCCCGCCGTGTCGTGCTGTACTTCCACGGCGGTGTGTACGTGCTCGGCGACGCCGCCACCGCCGCGGGACTGGCCTCCGAGATCGGTCGGCGCATCGGCGCCAAGGTCGTCTCGGTCGACTACCGGCTCGCTCCCGAGCACCCGTATCCGGCAGCGGTCGACGATGCTCTGGCCGCCTACCAAGCCCTCCTGCACAACGGGACGGCCGCCTCGGACATCGTCTTCGCGGGTGAGTCCGCCGGCGGCGGACTCACCGTCGCCACCCTGGTCAATGCCCGCGACCGCGGGCTGCCGCTGCCCGCAGCGGCCTACGTCATGTCGCCGTACGTCGACCTGACCCTGGCCGGCGCGACCATGGAGACCAAGAGTGAGCCCGACCCGCTGATGAGTCTGCAAGCGCTGCGCGCCCGGGTCCCCGACTACACGGCGGGGCGGGATGCGGCCCTCGGCCTGATCAGCCCGATCTTCGCCGACCTGTCCGGCCTGCCACCCTTGGTCATTCAGGCCGGGACGCACGAGGTCCTGCTCGACGACGCCGTCCGCCTCGCCCGCGAAGCCGCTGTCGCCGACGTCGAGGTGACCCTCGACATCACTCCCGGAGTGCCCCACGTCTTCCAGGCGTATCACGCGATCCTCGACGAGGCGGCCGCCGCGCTGGACCGCGCCGGAACGATTCTGTCGGCGCATTTCGCCGGCGCGCAGCGCGTCGCCGCATAACGAAGCCCCGGGAACGTGAACGACAGGAGTTCGACATGAGCGACGCGCTCGACTGGAACGCGCAGACCATCGAGGAGTTCCGGGCGAACGAGGGCAGGGTCGGCGGGACCTTCGAGGGCGCGCCGATGGTCCTGCTGCACCATCGCGGCCGCAAAAGCGGGCGAGAGTACGTGACCCCGACGATGTACCTTGCGCACGAGGCCGAGCCGGACGTCTTCTACGTCTTCGCGACCAAGGGCGGAGCGCCCACCGATCCGGACTGGTACCGCAACCTGATCGCCACCGGTGGCTGCAGTGTCGAACGCGGAACAGAGGAATACCAGGTGACCCTCCGCGAATTGGTCGGCGCTGAACGCGACCGCGTCTACGCCGAGCAAGCGCGGCGCTACCCGGGTTTCGCCGACTACGAACGCCGGACCGCTGGAGTGCGCACCATCCCGGTGCTGGAACTCAGGCGGGTCTAACCCGTCGGTCCTCCGAGTACGCGTACCGGTGTCAGACCGGTCTGCACCGGCCCGGTCCTCGCGGGGAGCTGGACCGGCGCCGGTGGCTGCCGTGGCAGGGCAGTTGACCGGCGCCGACGCGGATGGGGAGCGGCGCGCGGACGGAAACCGCAGGGCGCACTCGACGATGCGTCCGTACGCTCACGTCCGATGCGTGCGGGACCCCGGCCGGTCCGATCTGCTGAGCTCGACGAGCTCGAGTCCGAGCATCTCCATCTGCGCCAGCACACCGTAGAGCGCCGAGCGATCCAGGTAGCCCACGAGTACGGTCTGCGCGGCTTGCTGCTCGGCGGAGAGGAAGGGGAACGCGGACAGGGCGGTGGCGCCGAGGTGGCCGTCGATCCGGATCGTGTACAAGGCCGGTTCTGCGCTCATACACCCATCCTCGGCCATCGGCAGGTGATCCGACATCACCCGAATCCGGTGAGCGGCGCTTGGAGCGACGCGTTGCCGGCGAGCAGGCGCAACTGCCTGGCCCGCCGCACGGCCGAGGAGCGGTCGGCGGCCTGGAGCTTGGCGTAGATGCTGCGCACGTGCGTGTTGACGGTGTTGACCGAGACCGACAGTTCGTCGGCGATCTGCGGACGGGACAGGTTGCTCGGCAGGTACCGCAGGACCCGCAGTTCGGACGCGCTCAGTGCCGCGGTCGGCGGCGGCTGGACGATTGTAGCCGGGGACGATCCGTGGACGAGCTCGACGATGTCGGTGAGCAGCGCGGCGTGCGATGTGCGGTGCCGCGGCATGGCTTCGAGCAGATCGCCCGCCCCGGCCATGACGAACGGCAGGACGAGCCGCTCAGGCTCCGCGAGCTCAAGGGCGCGCTCGATGGCATCCTGCATCCGGCGCTCATCCCCGAGCGCGTCGTGGGCCAGCGCCGCCAGGACGTGCGCCTCGACGACGGTGCACGTGTGAGCGGCCGGCGCGCTCGCGTCGAAGATCGGAGCGAGCGCGGCCAGCGCCTCGGCCGGATCGCCTTCCGCCAGGCAGAGCACCGCCCGGCCGTTGCGGATCTCGCCGGAGTCGACCAGCGGGCTTCCCAGCGTCTCGAGGAGGCTGCGGGCGTCGGCGAGTGATCCGAGCCGGGCCCGTGCGGCGAGCAGCCATCCGGTCACATAGCCGGTCAGAGCGTGTGGGCCGGACAGCTGCGACTGCAGCGCGTGCGCCGTGGCGAACTCCTCGGCGGCCTCGTGCTGCCGGCCGCGACCGGCGCGCAGCATTCCCTTCGCAAGGTGAAGCAGTGTCCCGATGCCCGGTCCGCAGTCGGCCTGCAACGCCACATCGGCACGCTGCAGGGTGCGCTCGGCATGGTCGAACTCTCCGGCCCAGACCAGCTTGGCGCCCAGGTTCACCAGGGCCGGCGCCAGGATGAAGGCCGTCCCCCAGCCGTGCAGCTCGGCCAGGGCGATCGCCTCCTCGCAGCGGGCCCGCGCGTACGTGAAATCGGACAACGTCGAGGCGAATCCGAGTTGGGCCAGGCACGCCACCTCCAGATAGGGCCGGCCGATCCTGCGGGCGAGTTCCGCGCCCTCCCGCAGGTGGCGCTCGGCGTCGGAGTGCCCGGACGCCCAGGCCTCGACGATCCCCAGGTTCATCAGGGCCAGGACACGCAGGTCGCTGCCCAGCGTGATCTCCTCGTCGGACCTCGCGCTCGGCGGCGATTCGAGGAACGCGGCATGGCGCATGACGTCCGCCAGGCTCCCGCGGCGCCTGGCCAGCGACAGATTGAGCGACGCGATGGCGGCGCGCAGCCGGTGCCGACGCGCTTCAGGCGCCGCCGCCGGGCAGCCGCCGGCGACCGCCAGGTGGGCGGCGGCCTCGTCGAGGCGTCCGTGCACCAGGTCGACCATCGCGCGCACGACGCTCAACTCCGGGAAGTTCGTCCCGCCGCGCCGGGGGAAGGCCTCCAGCAGCGCGTGCATGCTCTCCTCCTGGCCGTCGAGCATCATGCCGAAAGAGTGGTCGACCAGCAGGGCTGCGGCCTCGGGCCAGTCCCCGGCGGCCTGCAGGTGCCGCACGGCCTCGACGGTGTGCGCGTGGTCGGTGAGCCACGCGGCGGCCGTGCGGTGTAGGTCGCGGACCTCGTCCGGCAGGATCCGGCGCAGCTCCAGCCGTAGCAGGTCGGCGAACAGGTGGTGGTAGCGGAACCAGGTGCGCTGCGGGTCGAGCGAGACGGTGAACGCGTTCGCGTCCTCGAGGCCCAGCAGGATCCGCTCGGAGCCGGGGCGGCCGGTGAGCAGGTCGGCAAGCTCACCGTTGACGCGCCGCAGGATCGAGGTGCGCAGCAGCAGGTTCTGCACGTCCCCGGGCTGGCGCCCGAGCATCTCGGCGACCAGGTATTCGGCGACGGCGCGGTTGCTGCCGGTGAATTCGGCGACGAACTGCTCCGGGTCCGGGTGGCCGGTCAGCGAGAGCACGGCGAGCCGCAGGCCCGCGGCCCAGCCCTCGGTCCTCTCGTGCAGCCGGGCCACGGCCCGGTCCGAGAGCGTGATCCGCGCGGCCTTCAGCAGCGCGGCGGTCTCCTGCCCGGTGAAGCGCAGGTCTGCCGAGCGCAATTCGGACAGTTCGCCGGCCAGGCGCAGGTCGTGCAGCCGCAGCGGCAGATCCCGGCGGGTCGCCAGGAGCGCGTGGACGTTCGCCGGCAGGTTCGTCAGCAGCCGGGAGAGGTGGGCGAGCGTGTCCGGCGAGGCCAGTTCGTGGACGTCGTCGATGACCAGGCTGACCCGATCGGCGCTGAGTCGACCGGCACTGACGGCCAGCTCCGCCAGGATCCGGTCCACGATCACCGCGCCGCTGAAGTCGGGTGACGCCGTCGGCGGCTGCGCGCCGACGGGATCGCCGGACAGATCGCGCACCGCCTTGAGCAGGGCGAGCCAGAACTGCTGAGCGTCCTGCTGGTCGCGCTGCACGTTCACCAGCGCCAGCCGATGCCGCCGGTCCTGGCGTTCGGCCCAGGCCCGCAGCAGCGACGACTTCCCGCTGCCGGCCGGCGCCGCGACGATCGTCACCTTGCCCGCGGACGCCCGATCCAGGGCCGCCAGAAGAGCATCCCGGTCGATGAGCCGCAGATGCACCGGCCGCCCGGCGGGCTCGTGGAACCGAGTCCGCCCCGGCTTATCAGTTGTAGGCGACACCATGCACTCGCTATCAGCCGCGGGTACCGGTGTCAATGCGCCTCCGAATCACCGGATTCAGACGATGGGCGCTCACCTGCCCCGGTGTGAGCGTGGCACCTAGCAAAGGCGGCGCGTCGAACGGAGCAGAGCGATGGGTGAGCGAGTAGCGGTCGTGACCGGTGCGGGCGGTCCGCTCGGCCGGGCGGTGGCGGTGAAGCTGGCCGATGCGGGATGCACGGTCCTAGGCGTCGACCGCAGCGAAGCGGGACTGTGAGAGCTGCCCAACGGCATCCGCGCGGTGACCGGGGACGCGACCGATCCGGCGGTCGCGAAGGCGGTCCTGGACGGCGTCGTTGCTGAGGTCGGGGCGCCGGACGTGCTGGTGAACACCCTGGGCACGTTCGTCCTCGGTGATGCGGTCTCTGTCACACCCGATCAGCTGCGGCTGATGATGGATGTCAACGCGGGCGGCGCACTATCGACACTGGACCCGACCGCAGGAGGCGCCATGTCCGGCCGTGCACCAGACCTCGATCTCGCGGGGTGGTTCGGGCTCGGCCCGCGGCGGGTGCGCCGGGTCGGGTACGGTGCGATGCAGCTGGCC
>Ga0307507_10003907_pt1 | contig 27625 bp, 16 predicted proteins | sample 7_EM_MG_FD_207223 | JGI IMG/M metagenome (GOLD analysis project Ga0307507, IMG submission 207223) | Populus trichocarpa ectomycorrhiza microbial communities from riparian zone in the Pacific Northwest, United States - 7_EM | ecosystem: Host-associated > Plants > Roots > Unclassified | place...
GTGCCCAAGAAAAAGTTCTATATTTGCTGAGGAAAGGCCAGGAGTGTCCCCCTCAGTTCCCAAAGTTACCCAGTGGCGTACTTAAGATTGCGGTAAAAAAAAAAAACTCTCTCTTTCAAAAAAAAAAACGACAACCTCCGTTTTCCAAAGTTGCGACAAGCATAGTGAAAACAGCAATTAGCAGACTACTGTAATATTCATGCTTACTCGTAATCGAACAACGTTTCCTGAACACGGCTGCTATTGCCTACCGCCAAAATTCGGCTTCTTTTGTTCAAATCTTGGTGTCATCTCCTATCGACCGTTTTGATAAACATCGTTCAATTAGGAGTAGTTAGCCGGGAAGCCGCATCAGTAAGGTCTTTTAGTCGATCCATCATTGCCTGTCCTTGGGCTCTGAAAAGTGGGGGATTTCATGTAGTCACGGAAAAAGTGAATTAAACCTACTATTGGCAAGTGCTGAGAAAATTTCCTGCTGCTACCAGTTGGCCTTCAACTGTTCCCGGTATGCCACAAGATACTATTAGAACGGATTGGGTACCTCGGCGCTGGCTGGTATCAGCCTAACATTCTCTGCTCGGGGGGCCTCAATGGGAGGCATCTTACAGGATTGTGGTTTGGTACCTAATTGCGTTATTTCATAGCCAAACAATGTCAATCTGTAAGGAAAATGAGAAGAGATGTGAGGGCCAGCCTCTACTCGAGTAGGTGTTGCCATGAATTTTAGACATATGAGGTTGGTTCATCACACCCAGGCAGGCTTATCCGGCGATTGCGTCTCATAAATCGGCGACCAAAGGGGATGATCCTTGGGGGCCAGAATTACGAAGGCACAGCGCCTAAGTTTTGAATATTTTACTAGCCGGGGAGGTCCGACTAACAGGGGCGAGGAGGTGAATTGGGTAACCACTATACCCAATTTGCTGTCCTTATACACAATTTGCTGCCTTGGCCCCTGCTAGCGGAACACCCCCTGCTAGTAAAATATTCAAAACTTAGGTGCTGTACCTTCGTAGTAGAGGTATTGATCATTAGCTCTAGGCTTTCTCAATCGACCCCGGTATCCAGGGCCTGCAGTGAGCAAAAGCAATGAAGAGATACTAGTCTCCCATACGATCAGAATGTATTACACTGGTTCACATCCGGCCTCAGCTGATGTTTAGCCCCCGCTCCCACACAAAAGAAAGCATCCTACCTCACTTGTGGTATGAATGGGATGCTCAACCTGAGCCACGCAGGATGAGTGCGGGGGTTTGGCCAATTGGGACCTAAGGCACACAGATACCCACAAAAGCATTCAAATCGCTTTACAGCTCGTGATGCCTTTGAGCAAGAAAAGTTATGCCAGGGGTTGGATGCCTTACTCAACTAGTAGTAGGTCATGCGGGGAGTCTTGTGTGAAGCCTAAATTTGCGCTAATGGTGTTAGTAGGGGCGATTTCAGAATATATTCTCCTTCAGTCCCCTACTAGTTTGAGCTAGAAGATCGGCCTAGAAATCCTCGAGACCAAAGGAGATCATCCACTTGTCCTCGAAGATTCATCTCTGTGAATATTTGGTCAAAAATATTCCGCATAACCCGGTATGTAGTGGACAGCCCCCTTCCAGGAAATACTTGTTAAGCTAATGAGAACAATAACAAAGATCCTCTTGCATCAATAGCTCATTCCCTCACCATGGACATTTATACCAACCCCCTAAAGACCACCTATGTCACAGGCATCACAAAGTCTTTCATCATGCCGACGGACTCGGGCGGGATCCCGGCTGTCGCCGTTAGCAAAAGAGTTTCCGTTTTCATCTCCTCGACGTATACGATCCTGATGATCCTGATTTTTATGATTGGGTGGAACTTGATCTTAGCCATTATCATGGCATTCTGGCCTACGGACCGTGACCCAAACCGTGTGACTGCCCTTGTCGCCCTTTGGAATTCCGGCGAATCAATGAATGCATCGCTGTTGATGATGTCTTACTGCAAGCGAATGTGGCGTTATAGCCGTAAGAACAAAGCGAAAGGGGCTTCCTCGAATACAGCACCCCAGGGAGGCCCGCCCCCAGCGCCTGCTGGCGAGGTTGAGAAGGCCGACCCGGGCCAGGTAAACACTAGGCTACTCCCCGACCCGGCATCCAATCCGAAGTCACCCAGGAGCAATATGTGGTGGGGCCTCCTTTTTGTATTGATTGCCCTGGCTATGACTGCTGGGAATGTCATCTCGGGTCTTTTCGTGCCGGTGCAACTCACGATGGGAAGCGTCGCCCCTGCGGCCAAGGATGCTATCTTCTACCCCGATGTCCCAGGTCTCAGTAAAACTGACGATAATGGGGCTGGGAATGCAAAATTGGATTCATTGAGAGCTCCTTCAACACTTCGCGCACTTGGATCTATCGAAGCCTCCGATGTTACAGTCCGAACTCGAGTACTGCTGGACGAGATGCCCACACCGCGCGGCCAAAATGCTAGCGATTGGGCAGGTCTAAAATACAACTACGACGTTACCGGGGTGGATATGGGATTACAGACTGATCCCAATTTGAAGTTGAATGTTTCCGGTTCATGTTTCACGGATTATACTTGGCTACAGAGCTCTACCGACGAAGCAGATACCTACAAACTCTTTGGTGGAAACGTTGAACATGTTGTCAAACCTCAACCAGATGTGAACGCACCTCCAATGGCGACCTTTTTTATCGGCACAGAGATGGGTGAAGGATCCTCCAACTTTACATACGCTATCATCCCTTCAACTGCTGGCCTTTATAGCTACACCTCCGGTCAAGACCCATGGTATTCTACTAAGAAGGCCCCGTCCGACGGAGGCCTCCCATTTCAAGTACTCGCCGGGCGACCGGCTCTTAGTTGCTGGGAAGTTAGAAGGTGGCTTCTTAATGGCAAAGATGTTGCAGCTACTCAGTTAAAAACGCTGCCTGGTCTAAAACTGAACAAGCTCTGGACCAATATAGTCTTTCCGCAAGAGTTTGCGGTCCCACGCTTGGTCACCCTAGGTAGGACCGCAGGGTCATCTGCACTCAAATCGGCTTCCTATGCTACAGCTCCTTATTTTGTTCTGGATGCGACCCAATCCTCTATTCGCAATGACCTCGAGCGTTTGGTGTTGGCTAGTTGGGTTAACAGTCGAAATGTCGTAATCGACACAACCACATACAAGGCCCCCAGCGGCATGACAAACGTGGCCAAAGGACCGAGAGGCTCGGTGGAAGATGCCTCGGCAAAATTCGTCCTTCAAAGTGGAGATGTCGTCACCTTGTCTGCCCGGATCCTTATCTCTGTCCCGGTCATCCTCATCATCCTTTTTATCCTCCAAATGATCATGGGTCGTGTGCTCAAGAGCCACGATCTCAAGCAGAAGGCCATATTCAAGGGTGAGAGAAATGGAACTGCCTTGCAGGCCGCCCAACTGCTTCGTAGACTGGACCAGGGAATATACGGAAGGGAATGGATCTACCCGAAGGGACTTGTACCACTTCAGTTCCCCCCCCAAGAGCCACTACCAACCCTGGAGGAATAGATCCCCCGGAACCTGCCGATCTTGAGGACCGATAACTCTGAAGGTGCGGGTTTTACAATTTTAAGGCCGGAGGATCTAGGAAGTTACTTCGGAGGAACGAGCCACCTTAAATCTCTCAGGAGCCAAAGCCCTAGGAGACGGGGGGGTTTTTTAGCTTTAATTGAGATATTTCCACATATGTTTTCTTTCTTTCTATCGTTGTTTCCGAGGGTCCTTCCTGTCAAGTCGCTGTTAGCTGTAGTTCCGCTTTCTCTTTGTTTATTCCCTAATGAACCAGTCGATATCTCATGTATGTTACGAAATTGTTTTCATTTCTCATTTCTATTGTTGTCTAAGTCGTGTCGGTGTTCCAGCTTGGTGACCTTAATGAATTAATGCGTGTGGGCTTGAGCTTAAACTAAGTTATTGTACTGTACATGCAACCTAGCAAGGCAACCATATGGGCCGAAAGGTATGATCTCTACTATGAATATCTTGATACAGTAAATGCGAAAAAAGACTAGTTATTCCTTCTCTTCTAGCTCTCCTTGCTACTGTGCGGATCACGATTCTTGATTGTTGACTCCAGAGCTGGTGTTCGAAAGCCAATGTTTAGTATTAATTTTTGTTCGTTGCTACATCGTACACTATGTACTGTACCATAACTTGCCGGTAGTTTATGCGCAAGTATCACTGCGAGAGATTAATTTCCTGAGCTCATTGGAGCTATCGATCTTAAAAAATAGTATTGTGGTGGGGTTGAGGAGAGTTGGGTCGTGAGCCTAACGAGGACCTTTTTTTTCCTCCTTTAATTATGGATCGGCTCCTTAAAACTATATACCTGAAGTGCCCCGTTAGATCCCCACAAGGGCCTAGATTCAGAAAATGATAAGCCCCAAGTGGTTTACTCACGGCGGGAATAAGTCCTCAGAGAACGGGCGCAACCACGACCCCCGCAAAATTGAACCATCATGACAATTATAATTATAATGTTTATTAGGACTATTCATCTTGATTGGCACCAACTTGAATCTTTGTCATATTCGGATAGTTGAGTGTTGTGGGGAATTCTGCCTGCGCCCGCAGTCGGGACTTATTCTCGCCCCGAGTATTGAATGTCGTGTTTTCTCAGCGATTACTGGTATCTCGGAACTGTGGGATCACCAACGGTCACTCGACTATGCCTCGGGTTCCAATCGTGAAGTACGACAAACTTACGAAACCGTTTGCCGACCGAGATAGAGCTTCAGATCATAATCTCGGATCTTAGTGTGATACTCATATCATTGCTTAGAATGCCTATCCTTGTAGATATTTTGTAGGAGCCGTCATCCTTTCATCAGTTCTTCAACATTTTCCATGCTCTTCCCCTAAGGCTATATCCTTAGCTTAAACTAGCAGAAGATGTCGTCGAATATTACATGTTATTGACAAATTTTTATGGATTTCTACCGATACCTAATAATTTCTGTGGGCATCTAAAGCTATCTATTGCCTATCACGGATATCTTCTCCTTCATAATCAATAGGGCTAGTTGCAGAAACCACCATTCATTGGTAATGCTCACGGACCAACTCTGGTATCCGAGTAGGAAATTGATCTTCTCTGCTGTCGTTTTTCTTCAGCTAATAGGATGCGGGTCCAATCGCTTGTTGGATTGTGCTTTCCCAGGTGCTGATTCACCTATCAGTAGTAGGAAGACGCAATATCCAGTGCATATTGGGTCTTTTCCGTAAAAGCCGGATTCGCTCGACACTACCCGAGTACCAGACATATTCAACCCGAGCATAGGGGGCAAAAATTTGTATGGTACATTGCCTGTGCATATCGCTGCCCTCAGACTCAAATTTTCGGGTTCAATATGCCTGGTATAATGCGTGTAGCCTCGAGTGTCCCAATCTACCGCACGGAAAGGATAACCAACGGAGACAAACCCGGGGGCAACAGCACTTGCTGCATAACTGATGCTCAAATTTCGCATACCCTGACAGAAATCTCCCTGTTGTCACTTTAGTGCACAAGTGGAGTTTCTTGGGAGTCTCTGAGAATCTCAATATTTGGCATGTTCGGTTTTCCGTTCTCCCATGATTGCAATCCCTGTCGGATCCGACATGCCACTTTTCCTGAGTTTTTTAAAAATTCAGTTGCACACAACACATACCACTTTAAGCTTTGGTTATTACGAAATTTATATCGATGATACTGTTTTATTAAGTGCTACTAAAATAAAAATAAAAATATGAGATTCCAACTGGTGGTTTACTATTCGGTACTCCCTTGATTCTTAATCTTGTGGGTCCCGGTAATTGGGTATCCGAACTGGCCCTTGGAGTGCGTGGTATGGGTGTTTATCTCATATCTCTGCTTGAGATAAGACAATCCGCCCCTAAAGAGACGTGATTTTGTTGATCTGGCTCAAATTTGAAGAAACAAAAAAAAAGCAAAGGTTCTGCCACAGTAGAAGACATGAAATTCGAAACTCACCACTCACTACAGTAAAAGTCTCGCGTTCACTCCTTGGTGCCTACTTTAGGCAAGTGGGCTACCGGTAGTGAGACAGGAGCCAGCTGAGAAGATCCTTGAACCACAAGGATACAGTATTCCACGGCATAGCGAGTCTACGGCATAGCGAGAATGCCCATACAAATAATCCCTGTCCTATAAAAGTTCTATGCATTCTCGCCTCACCGTGGACTCGCTTCGCCGTGGGTTACTGCGCAGCGTCTAGCGCTTCCTTCAACGAGGGACCCACACTACAATTCGACTACCTCCACCGATCTCAATATTGAGTGCCAAATTGGCATTTCCCAAACTAAGTTTAATGCCAGGGTCTGAGATATGGGAAGGTTGTGTCGCCGTATCATATCTACCACAATTTAGTAAAGGCACAGTAAGAATTCTTTTCTTTCCCTTTCTTTCTTGTCCGGGTTTGTTTTTCTTTCCTGATGAGCTACCCCACCTTCGTATCTCTGAACCCTGGAAGGCCCAATTCGACATCTGGGGGGTGGGAGTACCCGTAAAATTCTAAACCCTCGGCACAATTTCATCCGCTCACCAGGACCGGGATGCTCAAGAAAGTACCAGTATACCGTAGTACTGTAGCTGTGACCATTCTACTAATCTGGTATTCGTCAGGTTTGGTCACATTGCTCGTGGCTCGTTGCATACCAAAATAATGTTAGTATTATCCGTTGGCAGAGGAAACCCTACACAAACCATTGATGGCAACGCAACCCTCCTCATCACCCCGCATTTTCAACTCCTCCTAAAGATATTTCTCTAGATCAAATATTAATTTCTATGCACTTTATTATGTATACATTTTATATTTTTCTTTTGATTTTTATGACAGTGGGGTTGGTGGGAGCGTACCGTACTGTTATGGTCGAAGTTTTTCCTGTTCGTTGATGTAGGGTTAATTTTGTCAAGGAACAATACGGTGCTCGTGCGTTATCCCTGTAAAGGATCTTGGTTTTCTACCACTGTACCGGAGGCAAGAGATGGGCAGGATATATGGCCAAAGATCAATGCGTATCCGAGCACCCATCCAAAATACACACCTCCCTATTTTCGGGCGATCATGGTCTAGGGTAAGTTCTACTCGAGAACTATCACTTTGTTTCTGCATTCTGTAGCGTAATTGAATGTTGGAGCGAGAAAACTGAAGTCAAATGATTGGGTCAATTTGGGGTAGTCTTAGGTTCGGTGGACACTAGCGTACTGCCTCGGAGGACACTCAATGTGGAGGCGACGGATTGTTAATAGATTTGGTGGTACAAGTAACGCGAAGTGCTTTTATCATAGGATTTCCCAAATAGGTACGGCTATGTAGGAATCCTACACAAAATTCTGCAGTGCTTATGCTTGCTTGTAATCGGATTGCGTTTTTTGGTGAAGATGAGTCAAGAGAAAGTATCTCGGCTAAGATTATTCGACCAGAAGTGTGGAAAGGTCATTAAAATAATTGCGCGAAGGGTCATGAAGATCGTGGTTGAGGACATTGATGTGTCTTAAGCGAAGTCTGCTCCTTGTATAGTACCGTACCGTAATGGCACTGTAAGCTCCTTGTTTTATCCTCATATTCTGAGTGATTAGCCGTGAAAAGCCTCCAGGCCGTTCACAGATAGTAGGCTACCTGGGCATCTGCAGGCCATGCAGTCCAGATTGAAATTTTGAATAACCTGGTGGCTTCGCCTGGGCATCTGGCAGATTTTCCTGGGAAACTAACTGAGCGGCTTTGGCGGCCGTCGGTTTTTTTTCGATCGGCTGACCTAGGCTTTTTAAAACCACGGCTGGACTCCCGGCTTGGGATCACTGATTTCAGCGGGTTGCGAAAAAGTGAATTAAGCCTACTATTCGCAATTGCTGAGAAAATTTCTTGCTGCTACATGTTGGCCTTCAGTTATTCCCTGTAAGCCACAAGACACTGTTAGAACTGATTAGGTACCTCGGTGCTGCTCAGCATCAATCTAAAATTCCCTGCTCCGGGGGCCGCAATGGAAGGAATCTTACAAGTTTGTGGATTGATCCTAAATTGCACTATTTCTATAGCCAAACAGTGTAATCTCTAGGGAAAATGAAAAGAAATGTGAGCACCAGCCTCTAGGTGTTGCATTGAATTTTAGACATGAGGTTGGTTCATCACACCAACCCCATTTTATCCGGCGGTTGTGTCTCGTAAATCGGCGACTAAATGAGACTAGCCTTGGGGGACCAGAGTCTGCCGAGGTATTGGCCACCGGCTCTAGGTTTTCTCCATCAAACCTCAATTCCAAATCTGCAGTTAGAAAAAGCAAGCATACACCCAAGTCTCCAATGGAATAGTGCACGAGTACTAGGCACACGGGGGCGTTTTCGCGCAAGACAGTGATTATTTCGCGGCTTGACCAAAATTAACTGTGAATTAACACTCCAGAAGTTACTTGTACTCGAGTACTGTACAAGTACCGTACGCCCGGCCTGAGCTGATGCAATCTCCAAATCCCACCCAAAAGAAAACCTCCCACCTCGCCTGTGGCATGAAGGTGGTGCCCACTTTGAGCCATGCAGGATCAGTGCGGGGCTTGACCAATTGGGATCTAAAGCACATCGGTACCAACAAAATCATTCCAATAACTTTAAGTTCTACGATGCCACTGTGCAAGAGGGGTCGTGCTGGAGGTTTCGCGCCCTCATTCAAACTGCAGGTCATGCGGGGGATCTTAAACCTGCTTGTGTGAAGCCTAGATTTACGCTAATAGTTTTAGCATATGGCAGGTTTCTCTGGCAGCCCTCACGGGTAATGCTAGAATATATTCCCCTCTTCCGTCCCTCTGTTAGAGCAAGAATGTTAGCCCCAGCAATTCTCTAAACCGAAGAGCATTATCGACTAGTGCTCGAAGATTTATTTCCCTGCAAATTTGATCCACGATACTCCGCACAACCTGGTATGTATCGGACTACCCCCTTGAAGGAAGTACTCGCTAAGCTAATGAGAACAACAAAGATCTCCTTGCGGCAACACCACACCCCTGATTATGGACATTTATACCAACCCCGCGAACAATACCTATGTCACAGGCATCACGAAGCTTTTCCTGATGCCGACAGACTCAGGCGGGATCCCGGCTGTCGCTGTTAGCAAAAGAGCTTCTAATTATATCTCCTCGGCGTATACCATCCTGGTGATCCTGATTTTTATGATTGTATGGGACTTGATCCTAGCTATTATCATGGCATTCTGGCATACGAATAGTGAACACAGTCATACTCCCTTAGCTGCCCTTTGGGACTCCGGCGAATCGATGAGTGCGACGATGTTACTTGGATCTTACTGGAAACGAGTGATACTGGGCAACCCGAAAGAGGGTAGCATGAAGTGGAAGTCAACAGATCTACTGTGGGGCCTCCCCTTTGTATTGATTGCTTTGGTTATGACTCTTGGAAATGCCGCTGGGGGCGTTGTGGTTCCGGCACAACTCGCGATGGGAAATGTCGTCCCTCCAGCTAAGGATGCTATCTTCTACCCCGACGTCGCACACCTCAATCGAACTGACGACGGCGGCGCTGGAATTGCTATATTAGATTCATTGAAAGCCCCTTCAGCACTGCGCGCGCTCGGAACTATCGAAGTTTCAGAAGCTACAGTCCTAAAACGAGTACATATAGAGAGCAGAATTGATGGCGGTTCGGCGCTCCTGAGCTACGACTATAACGTTACTGGGGTGGATATGGGGCTGCAGAATGATCCCAAGCTGAAGCTCATGGTTAAAGGTTCATGCCGCACAGATGATACGTGGCTCTTAAGCTCTACCGACCAAGGGGATACCTACAGGCTCTTTGGTGGGAACGACACATTCGAGGTCAAATACCAACCGGAGGTGGGCCTTCCTCCAATGGTCAATTTTCAGATCAACAGGAACACAGGTGGGGGGTCCAACGTTTCGTACGCCATAATCGCTAACACTGGCGGTCTCTATAGCTACACATCAGGTCAAGACCCATGGTATGCCACCGACAGGGCTGGGGCAAACGGATCTGCTGTATATCGGGTGCGCCGGAAGCGACCAGCTCTCAGTTGCTGGGAAGCTAAAACGTGGCATCTTAATGGCAAAGATGTGGATGGCTCCAATTTAGCTGCGTTACCCGGTCTAAAACTGCACAAGCTCTGGAGAGACACGGTTTTCCCGTTCGAGTTTGGCGACCCACGTGTGGTCAGCGTGGGTAATGCCGCAGGGCTATTTGCACTCAAATCGGCTTCCTATGCTGTAGCTCCTTCTTTTATTCTGGACGCGGGCGCATCTCGTGTTCTCGATGACCTCGAGCGTTTGGTGTTGGCTAGTTGGGTTAGCAGTCGGAATTTCCTACGCGACACAACCACATACAAACACCTCGAAGGCATGAAAAACGTGGCCGAAGGACCGGGTGGCTCGGTGGAAGCTGCATCGGCAAAATTCGTCCTTCCAAGTGGAGATGTTGTCACCTTGTCGGTTCGGGTCCTTATTTCTGTCCCGGCTATTCTATTGTTCCTGTTTATCGCCCAGCAGAGCTTGAGTTGCGTGCTCCCGCATTCAGAGTCTGGAAAAAAGGCCTCATCATCTGCGAGGGATGGTAACGATAAACAACTCGGAGGGTGAGGATTTTACAACCTTAAAGCCTAAGGATCTAGAAAAATACTTACGTGAGATGAACCAACTTATATTTCTCAAGAGTTAAGGTCGCTGGAGCTGGAGAGAGAAGGTCTTCTGGCTTTGATTGAGACATTTCAACGTATATTTTTCCTCGTTCTACCGAGTTGCTGTATTTAGCAGAAGTTCTCCTTTTTTTGTTTATTCCTCAAGCAGCTCTGATGTTTAATGTATGTTACGAAATTGTTTTCATTTCCTATATCTATTATGGTCTAAGTCGTGTCGATGGTCCCCCTTGGTGATCTTAGCGAATTAACGCCTGTGTATCATTGCCGGAAATTAATTTCCTGAGCTCATGGGGCGGTAGATCTTGACAACAGCGTTGTGCCAAGATTGAAGAAAGTTGCTTCGTGAACCTAACGGGAACATTTATCTCTCCATAGATTATCAATTGGTTCCTTAAAACTATAGACCCAAAGTGCCCTATTCAACCTCCGCCTGGCCCAAATTCGTGCAATATTGAGGATAAAATGGCTTGTTGAATGACGTGTTAGTGATTAACGATTTACCCGAACTGCCCGATCACTACCAGCGGGGCGGATAGGTGGGGGGAGGAGGAAACATAGCTATGTCGGAGGTTAACCAATAACTGGCAAAGCGGTAGAGTTAGAAGACTAGAGTAGGGCTTCGCTATGGAAAAGGTATAATCGTAAACTTTGTTCAGTTGTTCCGTGCTCATAAAACTTGCTACTCGAACCACCACTATATATGAAATATCGTCAAATCATCCTAATCGTTCCATCACTTCCCACCCCCATCAGTTCCCCTCCATGTATGTCCCTATTCCTCTGCTTACCCCCGTGATAACAAAGGAAAGATATATCAATAGAGCTATCTTCATAATTCATTCTAACTCCAGAAAAATTGCAATTGCTCAAGAGATTCTTGAAACTTCCATGATAAACCACAGTACAAGCCCACTTCCGACAACTCTCACATCTACCCTTATCCCTCAACTCTCACAAATATCTATTTCTGTCAACTCTAACACCTCGGAATGCTGAGAAATCGCTCCCTGGGGAAGGCTATCGGCATAATGATAGAGTTGGGAGAGGCCGGTTTTGTAGCACTATATTCGTAATCTCGACTTCACCAGTGATCACTCGCTGATGTTAATTGGCCTCCTGGGAAGCAAGTCGGAAATGGGTTCCCGGTTGGCCCCATACCACAGCCATAGAATGCCACATTACAAGATGAATCGGAATCAACCGCTATCTAAAGTTTGGGATTATAGATCGGTTTGTGGTGTTTTAGTTCCTCAAGAAACATGTTTCACAAATTTTGAGGGGGCTTTTCAGAGACCGCGTTTTTCTTTGCCAAGTTGCTTATTTAGTTGTTTTCATTCCACCCTCCTCAAATATCGGGGCTATTAAGCTCATCCTTAGTAAGGGAACTCTCGGTTATATCCTAGATGGCTAGGTTCTCGATTTGTTGCTAGGTTGGATGGGGCAGCACTGAGCTGGGACTTTGCCGGTATTGGTATTTTATACTCGAGTAGTATAAAACTCGAATAAACGAAAGGTCTGCGAGGAAGTTGCAGTTGCCTCTCCTGGTGAGACGCCGCGTATATTCCTTGTGTTTTGTCTTAACTGAGGGCTGAGTTTGCGGTGCTTTCGCCTCTCGTGGCTGATAAGGGAAATTCCAACGTTCTAGCACATTTTTCTTATATTCAAGTTCTTACGGTAAGGGCATGCTCTCGGGTCACACATACTCCAGTCCGTCTCATCACTGACGTATCTCCCCGGGTACTCCTCTCTTTTTTCCGTTAGTTTTTGAGGCAATCGACTAACAGAGTTCCTATGATTATGGGATCAGAACCGTATTTTGTTGCATTTTTCTAAGAGTCTGGGGCTGGATTTTGCGGAATCTGGGGTCAAACTCGTTCGCTTGCAGGACAAACCTTCCAATGGGCTAACGAAAAAGGGGGAGCCCGACCCGACCCTGGCTAAGCTAGCGTTCGGCAGTCGAGCGTGGGGATAGCTTTAGGGTCTCTTCCTATTATTATTTTTAGTGAATGCGTACGCACTTACGCAGTAGAGAAGACGGGTGGTTTTGGTAGCAGTATTCTTGTTACTTAAGAAAGGTGGAAACTCCTTAGAGAAGGAGAGAGGAATCAGAGGATTGTGGGGGGCTTGGTTTCTCTTTGGTGGTCAGAACCTGCTCTTTCAGTCTTCATCCTTCAACTTTCTTGTGACTTGATCAAACATTCATTTCACATTCATCCTTCAGCCTCTACAACGAGCCTTTATTTCCTTCCTCTTTCTCTTCCAGGTTATCCTTAAGGAAGCCTTTTCAATCAAGATTGCTAATCCTCGCCAAAGAAGGCCGGTCGAAGAAGACCCACAACACCACCTAGCCGGACCAATGTTCGTGCCTAACGAAAGCACTAAAGAAGGAATGAGCAAAAGTGCAATCACGATAGGCACTAAAGGGCAAAACTGTGGAGATGAAGGATCGATACTTTCTTACTCCCATACGCTCTAGCTAAGGACAGGATAGGAAACATATATCTCCATCTAAACAATCAAACACTCCCGAAACTAAACGAACACTAAGGAAACAAATGCTGCTGACAAACCCAATCTCCAGCACTCTAGAACCATCCTGATATCTTATGATCCTCTATGATCCACAAAACCTGAGCCTCAACAATCATGCGCAAACTCCATATTCGAAATGGCATAGGGTGTGAAAGAAACCAAAAAACCAATACCCGAATGCCTACCGGCATAGGGTGTGAAAACAACAAAGCCTCTGCTAGGTGCATATCCATGAGAACCACAAAGGCATATGCCTGATACCCTTCTGGCTCCTAACCGCATGGCCCAACCCTGCATATCCGCAAACCTGCATAACCCATGCCCTATAGGCCACACTCCAACAACCAAGACCGAATGAATCAAACTTACCCTTACCCAATGATGCTGTTGGGTCTAATTACGAAGGAAACGGCAATCTAGAAGTGGGTCGGGAGTTCGGAGCATAGATGAGAGACTGGAGAAGACACCTCCGGTATCTGAGGAAATGCTTCTAAATGCAGCTTCTCCGTGCTGTAATACGAGAGCAAGACAGAATGGATCAAATCGACGGAATAATCTTTTAAGTACTTGAAGTAAGTGAGATTAACTTGATTTAAACCTATTATATATCTAACTCTTAAAAGGTTTAGATAGAGTGATAGATCAAGACCACTAAACGCTCCCGAGCCTAGTGCCCCCCTCGAAACCTCTTAATTCACACAAACTTCCGCTCCGTGCCTTCCTGCGACAGGTAAATAAGGGTTCATAATGTTGGAAGTCTTTGATGCTGCTCGGCATGCTCAGCTTACCGCGCGCGTGTGCAGCCTATCCCCTTACTGTTCCGATAAAGGCTGCGGATATGCGATTGGGATCAATGCAGCGTCGGAAGGGATACGATTTTGGGAGAGTCGGATGAGGGAAAGAGTCGGATGCGCGGAGGCTACGGACAGCATAAGGTCTTTGAGATGTTTGTTTTTTCTATTTGTTAGCCCCGGAGTCTGTGGAAGAGAAAGGAGGACATACGCCGAAGAGAAAGGAGTTGTCGTGATCGATGGAAGAATAGGAGGACTTTGCATTAAACTCTGGCTCTCACGCTCACAACGCTCGACTAATTAACTGGCTAGTGGTAAAGAGAGGAATATATAAATCAGCAAATAAATTCGCGCCCCCTAAGTTGTGCATTGGCCGTCAAAGTCTTTTGTTACTTACTCTTGGCTTTTCCTTTCGTTCGTTTTGCCGCCGCTGTTTCACGGTTCCGTCGTTTCGTTTTCAGTCACCCTTTTCGCCGTTAGTGACTGCTGTGTAATATAAGTTAGCGCACTTAGGATATAGTTCCCATAGTAATAGCGGCTAACACTCCTGAAGGACTAGTAGGATTCCGGAGGAAGGCGAGAGAAATTGGTTGGATTTCTGGGGTAACATCCTTGAACCCGATCAGACCCCCGAAAACTCAATCCTGAGCCTTCCCCCCAAAGAACCAAACTCAATTTGGCCACCAATCCAGGTCAGTCAAGTGAAAGCCCAACCCATTAGATGGGTTGTGGGGATATACCGTAGGTATTGTTAAGGGGTGCTGTGAGATCACGACTTGTAACGATAACATAAACGGCGAGAACAGTTATCTTGCTTAAAATCTTAGAGAAAGTAAATAGCCCATTCCCCCTCTTGCAGTGTCACCAGAAGTTTATCACTTCTGTCAGGCTATACATGATAGGCTAGGCAGTGTTCCCAACCGTCCTACTGGTGATGGGTAGAGTGAGTAGGGACTGCCGGGCCCTGCAGTCCTACTACAAAGGGAAGCCTCCAGTAGGGCCCAGCAGATATTTCATAAACCGCATAATAATAAATAATAGATAGTTGCCTCACAATACAAGGGCAGTTTTGTAGTAGGCATCCATTTACTAAATAATATGGTTCCTGTGTTTTTGTATCGCAGAGAAGTAGATAAATAAGCTAAAATTTCCAGGGAAGAAAATATTGAATGTGATGAACATCAAATAACAAATACAAGTCTCATCAAATTCCCAACCTTCTACTACTATTGCAACAAATATGTCTGAAGTATTATAACGTTCATCGCATGGGATCCAAGGATTCCCGAGCCCTAATGACTCAATATTCCAAGCCCTATCCCCATACTTCACCGACGGCTTTTGGCTTGATATTGACCCAGAGGGTGGTGGCTCAGCTAAGAGTTATGCCCTCAGTGCTGCTTAGTCTAGCGCAAACTTTTCACACACTAACATTCCCCCCTTCATAAACCATAGTTAATTCTAATTACCGTTATCAATAACCATGCAGGTATGATATCAACAACCAAATGTTCAAGCCTAACTTAGCCAACACTGTATGGGTTTACGACACTAAAAATAGAATCTCAAAGTGAGATACCGACAAGGCCCGGTTGCCCATTCCCAGCAGAGGTTAGGACGGACTACTGGATTGGGTCTTTCCTGGGCGGAATCGACATACCCGCTATTACTATCACCAGAGGTGGAACAAGGATAGAGTCAGAAATAAGGTACCGATATATCTACTAATTTATCGGGGGAGTTATTACACTAATATGCTCAAGAATGTCAAATTGTTTATATAGATCTCTTCCATCACCCAAGTCAGAGCCGACTAGGCAGTACCCTATCAGATGGATGAAGTGTCAGTCAATAAGTACCTAAATTTAGATGATTAATTGTGAAGTCTTGTAGCTGAGAATGATTGGAGAGGTGAGAATCAAAAGACGTAGACAAATTACTCCACCGGTCCGGCCACAGTGCTAGAACTAGCAGGCAGAACCAGAAATAATATTGTTTTAAGCACAGTTGCAGCGAAATCCAAGGAGCCCCCAGTACGTTAATTCTGTGTGCAAAGGAATCGCTTTAATGTTGGAGGTTTGGTCTGCGTGAGGTGGGGCTCATGGGGGAATTATTGGAAGAGCTCTTCGCCGAGGCACTGCTGCTAATTATTCTCCCATAATCATGGTTCCCCCAACACACATTCATTTGTAATTTTTTGCAATATGTTAGAACAAGCTGCATATGGCTAATTAGTGCAAAATTTAATGGACATTGGAGGCTGTCAATCATGTTCACGGTTTCTCACTCGATCATTAATCTCTCACCCAGTGTTCGCAACCGTCTGGGGGCCCTGGCGGCCCCACGGGGCAACTGCCAAGAAGACTGGACCGGACTGGACGACAATTTTCACTCCGTCCCGTCCTGGGACATTTTAGGACTGCAGGTTTGAGCGAGGACCACGGGCCCGACAAGGTGAGACACAATTATGCCATCCTAATACAAGGACGAGAGGGGACGGTGGTGGACTGCGGATCCCCTGAAAAGAACGGTGGGGATTGGTGGGGATCTGTGGGGATCTGTCTGGCCTCACATTCTGAGACATTCTAAAAACTAATTATGGGGCCCACCGTCTTCCCCGTCCTACGGCCATTAGCCCCGGACAAAATTCTCTCCAGGACTAGACGGACTACGAGTCGTAGTCCGTCCTCGTCCTACCCTCAGGACGAACGGACTGCCCCGTTGCGGACACTGCTCTCACCTCCATCCTTATACCTAAAAATTACTACAGATCATTCTAGTGAGTCATTCTATGCTCCTTAATTCACCTCCATCATTCCCCTAGTATCGCTGCCGCCTTACTACTTAGCCTCGCAATGTGCCGACTGGGCGGTAGTTTCTTAGCTCCCTAGTTATTCTACACTACTCGAGCGTCAACAAAAAAAATCGAAGACGGATTCTAGCAGACATTATACCGACATGTTGGTGAGACAAGAAAGATGCAAAGGACGAACGACCTATAGCCCATACAAAGGTGCCGGGAGAGCCCTTTAGAGAAATAAACCAGAAGGCTTACCAAGGAGGGGAGATTTGGGCTGTAGGAGATAGGAGTTGACAAGAGAAGAATTTTTTTTCTTTAGCTAGTGACTATAAGTGAATGGATGAGCGTGCGAAGGAGGGAAGACATGAGAAACAGAAATCTAACCCCGGAAACAACAAGAACGGCATCGAACAGCATTTCCAAGCGAAAAGAATCCCAGGTGACATCAAGCCAGTCGAGCACGTGAGAAGAAAACAGAACAAAGATAGGCAACAAGAAAGTGGAGAGTACAATCGATTACAAGCAGGAGAATTGGAGAATCAATTCCACCTCCCGTAATCTCCTCTTATTAATGGTCTCGATGAATATCGATGCGATCCTTCCAAGAGTCTAGGATCCGTCGAGCGCCCAAAGCTCAGCACAATAACCAGTGGCCAGGGTGGGGAGATACTCCTAGACTAATACTAGCTCAAATAAAGATGGGATGAGAGGGGGGTATGCGATGCTCGGCATGGCTGCTTTGATGTGGGTCTCCAATTCAGCGCATCTGGTGAAGCTCGATGGGGTGTGACGCTCTGGCGATCGAAATAGAGTCGCCAAATCTTAATACCAACAGCATTCCTAAGGACTTATTGTCATAGACATGGAGGCTTCAACGGTTTGGTGAATCAACTTTACCTTTGGGAGTACCTTGGGGCCGTACGCAACCTGTTGGTTTAGCCCACTCGACAGCCCTCGAAACTTGCTCGAGTTACCTGAACCCTTGCCAGGCCAAAACCCTCCCGATCCGGCACCCTTCCCTTTCCCGAGGTTCCTTATGCGAAATCCCTTGTGCCTAAGTTGTCTCGAATTCCGGGGTTAATTGTGTATTTAAAACGCACACAGGGCTTTCCTTTACCCCCGTGTAAACCCTCCTCTCCTCTCATATTTCCATTGAGGTTGGGGTGTTCTCTATACTGGCCGGCCGATCTCGTCTAATAGGTTTCCAGTGGGTTGCCTGGCTCTCTCATATCATAAATAAGGTAGCTGCTTGGAGGCCACAAGGCTCAATTATGGCATTGTGTATGAAGAGATCGAGGCAAGATTAAATATTTTTTTTGAATGTATTACCTCCTGCCATTTTAATCTAGTGTTGATTTCTTTGATTGGCAGGTGATGCATGCCATAAGGCCAACGAGGGCGTTGCAAAATGGAGTGCATTATGTAATCAGGGCAGGGGTCATTATCCTTGCGGAGCCGCAAAGTCCCTGTCCACCCTAAACCTTGTCAACCTTAAAACAACGAACTGCCCCAACTCATCCCCGTCAACCATGCCGTAGACCAACCCGACTTAAGGAACTAATAGCACGGCAGATGCCGTAAAAACCCGCTTTTAATGAACTAACCTACTTTTCGAAATCTCTGGTTCTAAGAAAATTGAACTTTTGAGAATTCTGGAAAATTACGGATGTTTGGCCTATTATTAATTTTGGAAACTTAGCCGATTGTAAACTATCCTACGGTAGTCCAGACCAATTCATTAAAAGCGAGCTTTTACGGTAACTGAAAATTTAGTAGCAAAGGTACGCCTAAGAAACGTAGCCTAATGAGATCTCTATTTCCTCTTATCTTAGTCAGTTTTAAAGAGATATAATCGATAAGCGAGGTGCCTGGCCCTCAGTTCGATACCCAACAAAAAAAAAACAATTCTTTCCAGGCTCTTGCTAAACAATGGGAGGTTTGCGTTTCTAGGGAAGTTGGTTGCGACATACCACAGATTTCGACCAAAATCAAATCAACGCCCCTGCTCCGTACCACCTGTTTTGCTTCACCCGTGTGCTCGAGTATGAGCATAATAACTTTTAAGAGAAAATTAAAAAGGTATGCATTTTAGAAACAAATTAGCTTCGGTGATAATTGTTACCATTCACGATTGGGTACTTGGCCATGATGAGAGGAAGCCGAAATATAAAAGTATGACATTGGGGAATTAGGCAGGTTATAGACAGAGTGGGTGACAGTTGTAATAGAGGTTAACGAGGTTTAGGAGGGAAGAGGACTTCGCGATTTGGCAGGTACTGTATAACGAGGTACCTACCTATTATCATAGGTGTGATGTCCTTAAATAACTTGATTCATAAAAGCAGGAAGCAAAAACAATTTCATCAATTTCTCGAGTAAGAGACAAGGGACGAGAGTTAGACTAGATTAAGCGAAGAAAAAACTTTAGGAAACCATTAAACCCTTGTGATCATAATCATCACTCGCGCTATCATTAACATAACTGTGTGGCACTTAGACCAAAAGCCCAACCACGGCACCAACTAACCCAAACAATCCGCCCACCCAAACCCCCTTCTTATTGCTCCCCCCAGTGAATGGCGTGATCGCACAATCTCCGCTGATAGTGCCATTAATAAAATGCACAACTCCATTCTTGGTTATTACATTTGCCTTCACGATTGTCGCCCCACCAGGAAGGGTGTACGCCCCGTTCTTGATCTCAATCGTGATGTTACTGCCGGCTTTCGTAGTGTATGGCTTCCCGAGCTCAATATCAGAAGTATACAAGGGTAAGCCCTCCAAAACGTGCTGCTTGCATGCGCACTCGCTGAGGTCTCCCGAAATTGACGAGTCGATGGGGACGAACGTGGTGATGCGGGGGGTAGTTTCGAACACGGCTAGGAGGTTGTACTTGGTGAGCGCTGAGAGGAAAATATTTTGACTGAATGTGGTGAGAGATTGGGTGATGCTGTCTGGGAGGCCCGGGAAACTGGATCGTCTATTAGTCATTTGTGCATGGTAGCGAGTGTTGGGACACATACTTGTCAACGACACTAATCATTCCCCCCTTGAAGGGGATATTTCCGCGAATAACGTTGACGACGTTCCCAAGACCACAGATAAGTTTCAAATTCAGGGGTGAACCAAAGAAAACCATACGAGCAGCTTCCCCAGGCCCAAGGTTAACGAAGGCGGGGTCGTTGAGAGTGGTAATTAGTGTGAGCTGGCTGGGATCTAGGGCGATTGGATCTGAACCGGATGTTCCGAAACTGGTAGCAGATGCAGTGGAGGTAGCCAGAGATCCCCCCGAGGCACTGCTGGCGGTGGCGCTCGCTGCCCCGGCGGTGGAGCTTGTTGTCGAGGCGGTAGAGCTCGTTGCCCCAATGGTCGTTGATGATGAGTGCACCTCTGTCACCAGACTCGTGGTGAGGCTAGGAACTTGACGCTTCGGCGGGGCTCGAGGTGTAGACGTGGGATTGGCACTAGGGATAGGCACTGCCCTTCGTAAAGCTCTCTTGGTTACTTTGGGCCCTTGGGCAGTTAGAAGCGCCGCAGCCTTTTTGGCACCGTTGTCATCGCGCTTGATATTGCTTCCCGGCGGTGCTGCAAGCTTTCTTTCGACTGCGTCATTTGTAGGGCAGAAAACAAGATAATCTTGATCAGAGGGGGGCGATTGGGCATCTGGGTGTTGCTGGAGGAACTCGTAGTACTTCCGACATTCCGGTATGTCTGCTAGCGCCTGCATAAAGGTCTTGTCCGAGGCAGAAGTCTGGCAAGAAGCGAACCGGACTAGGGAAAGAAAGACAACCGCTAGCAGCGGAATTGAAAGAATCATCTTGAGCGAAGGAGGTATATCGAAAGTGATGGTGATTGCAGTAGCGGTCCTTATTTGTTTATTCGCTTGTTTTAATCTTGGCTCGGGATCTTGGGAAGAGAGAGGGGAGGAGGGAGAAGGTAGCGAGGGTTATATATCCTTGAGTAGTCTATAGTTATGAAAGAGCACTATGCGGTACAAGTACATACAATGTAAGCACTCAGGTGTTATGCTATGCTACAAAAAAGCCATGGCTTGATCATGGGGTAAATTGATCCAATACTTCTGACGTGCTCGAGCAGGAGGCCTATGTGCTCGACTGCGGCTCTTCTTTAGCCAATGGGGTAAAAGATCCTGTCGCTTATTAGAAAGTGCATGTTCAGGCACTGGCTCGTCTATCAATAGGAATACACAATATCCAGTGCATACGGGATCTTTCCGTAAACGCCAGATTCGCTCAGCACGCAGCAGGCATATTGGACCCACTCAGAAGGGGCAAAAATTTGGATACTAAATTGTCAGTGTATATTTGAGCTCCTATACTAAACGAGGGCTCAAATGCTGTGGCTTAATTGGCTTGGTGCGTGTAGGGGGTCGCCTAGTGGGATTTTGCGGTTGGATTAAAGCTCTATGGTTTGGCACTTGTGTGCTCTTTCGCTGTTCAAAAGTGGATCACCAAAGGCATAATCATTACTACTATGGGGAAAATACTATGAAAGTGCTCAGACCAATGAATTTCGTGGTATTCTGAGCACTACCCCACTTTGGATCCACGAAGTTCTTCCTATAATGCCTACTAAAGGGGGTTAGTTTTCAATATTTAAAATTGGATTGAATGTCTCAGCGGCCGAGGGATACGATAATCCGGCAAGTCTCCGATTGGAGCTATAGTATCTGATGGGGTCGTGACGAATATCAGCCGGTGAAGAACAGGGATCAGTTGCAGATATTTTTCTTATTCTTGTCCTACTTTAATAAATTCGATTTTTTGCTTGCCAAATAACCCTCTTCGTCACCCACTGATATTCGTCACGACTTCATCAGTCAAGCGAACTAAAGTGAAGCTAAAGCAGCAGCACAAATAAGAGGGCGCGAAGAATGCCAACCCACTGCGGTTCAACCATACTCGAGAACTTGTGTAGAGGCGGTGGTTGGGCAGGTACAATATAGTCCTCGCCTCCCTCGACTTTTGACGGATCATTCGGAACACGTAGTAGGCGTAATGAACTCGAGCACAGGGGGCAAAAATTCGTATGGCGAATTGTCTGCTCACATCCGTGCTCATACTAAATTCTGACTCAAATGATTGGGTTCAATATGCGTGGTATAAGACGTGCAGGTGTGTGCGCAGGATGTCTCAACCTGCCTCAAGGGAAGGAGAACCAACCGGAAAAACTCGTGGGCCACAGCACTTGCTACATAATCGATGCTCAAATTTTACATACCCTCATAAGCATGTCCCTGTTTTCACCTTGGTGCCTGTGTGAGTGTTCGAATGTTGCCGAGCGCACAAGTGGAGTTTCTTGGGAGTCTCCGAGAATCTAAATATTTGGCATGTTTGATTCATTCTCCTGCGATTGTGCCGGATCCGCAATTTTTGAGGTTTGGTGCTCGCATCTGGGGGTAACGACCCCAGAGATTGTGGCAAAGCGAGCGCAGCATCGAATTTTTACCTAGGATTTTGAGTTTTCGGCAGCACACGGCACACAGCACATATGATACCACTTTAAATTTTTGTTAGCAAACCTAACCGCATATCAACAGACAAGCAAAACTTCGGCCACTACAACAGCAAAAAAAAAATCAAGAAAATTAAATATAGGAGAATACATAGTAGAAATTAATCCTTGATCAAGAGAAATATCTTTAGGATGTGTTGAAAATGTGGGTGATGAGGAGGTGCGTTGCCATCGATGGTTTGTGTGGGGTTAATTTTGTTCCACGCACAAAATTTTCTATCCACGACATCGTTCTATTGAGTCCTACTAAAAAATGAAAAAAAGTAAAAAGTAAAGTATGGATCTGGTTTACCGCACTCGTCGATACTCAATGGATTCTTAATCTTATGAAGTCCAATCTCTCGGCATCGGGACGGGCCCTTCCCGTGCGAGGTTTAGGCATTTCTCTCATATTCCTGCCGTTACACAAGACAACAAACACCAGCCGTCACCCTCAGCTAAGCGAGAACAGCGAGGCCAGAACACTCAAAGAACTTTGATAGGACAGGGATTATTTGAATGGGCATTTTCGCCATCCCTTACCTTGTAATCATGGCCAGCCCTAGATTCTATTACTAGCCTACTTGGGTAATCGTGATAGGAAACACATTGTGGTGTTGTGCTCAGAATACCGCCATCCCAGTACTGTTCAGCATTGCCATGATGGAAACGAGAGTGGCCGCGTAGATTTGATCCCCGGTAGTAAAATAGGTTGTGATGGGCACCAGAAAAATCCCCTGTTAGCCGAGAACCGACGCTACGCAGCTATGAATTTCGGCTACAAGGTAAGGGATGGCTTGCTCCTACTCATGCCATCTGCGTATCTACTAAATATAGGCGTATGCGGACCCGGTGGTCTTCACAAACGTCAGAAAATTACGCGTAAATCAAATGAACATCGGTGAAGGTCGGTGAAGGTAAAGCCCTCCTACTCACTAAAAAAACAAAGTGTTGCCACATGGCACAGACCAGTTACTACAGGAGAAAAAAGCGATTTCTTGCTGGTATAGGTATTCTGCTAATCCCTTGGAACTAGCGACTTGGGCGCCTCTCCACAGGAAAATGGCCCAAAAGCTGGTAAAACAGTTAGTCTGTGAGCCCAAGCGGCCAGTCAGAACGGTGGCCCGGACTATGGATCGGAAGTCCGGCCAGTCCGGCTGCGGTTTTAAAAAGTAGGGGTTAGCCCGGTCAAAAAAACCGAACGTCGCAAAGCCGAGAGGTTATTCAAAATTTCAATTTAGACTGCATAACTAACGGTGCCGGGTTGCCGAGTTCGGTGTGCATGAGAACTATGAGATATGAACAGTGCTCGGCCCTCGAGAACCCCATCAGTCGTTGAAATAGAGGCATTCAGCCCCGGGGCTGAAAAAGTGTTATTCAAGTGCTAAATTTCTTGTAGATCGGCTGATTTTGGAGGGTGTCGGGAGGCCGAAATGTCAACCGGAATTTGCATACTCTTCATTCTTCGGGATGAGCCGTATTGCATGCTAGATAAAGACACAAAAACCACTACAGAATGCAGAAAGCTCGCAGTAATACTGTAGTGGTTTTTAAATATCAGTTAGTCACTAAATAAAGATGATTTTGAGTTAAAAATGGTGTTTTTTTTCGCCTCAAGACATTAAGCTATGCAACACAGCAAGGTGGTTATGATTGCACCAAAGATCTCTTAGTGCAACTCATGAGTAACAACCGTGGTTGCACACACCGTTTACATCTTGGCACAGGAGCTGGGGCAGTTTTTGGCTTTCCGGCGCTATAACGGTGCTAAAGTTGTGGCTCCGCCACAACCCCCGATTGCTCGCTTGCTCGCGTGGGCACTCTCAAGCGAGTGCCTAACGGTTCAACGTCACTTGCAGCTCAACGTCACTTTCAAGAAAAAAAAGATGGAAGACTGTTTCTAAAGACTTAAAACAATGTGTGAGGAAGCGGGAAGAACGTTTAAAGCATCAGAGAACGTTTGGTGGTCGTTCGTAATTCTTAAATTCACATACAAATTGAGAGCGACGTTGAGCTGCTAAGTGAGGTTGAGCTGTTAGACACCCTCTTGAGAGTGCCGTGGTTTTGGCGGAGCCACAACCTTGGCACGGTTATAAAAAACCATTCGACTCGAGCACTGTACAGTACACGCCGAAGTTTTTCGACTCGAAAAGCCTTCATTACCGTTTTTCAATCCGGGGCTGAATGCCTCTAACCAATCACCCAAATCTCATAGTCCTTATGCACGCCGAGCTCCGAGCCCGTTCGTTATTTGTGAAAAACTACGAGTAGGATACCGGTATGAGAACAAAACAAGTAGTTTACAGTACTATTATTATTTCAACGACCATTCCGCCACTTCTAGTCGACTAATCCTAGCCGGGATTTTCTCCAGTCTCATCTTCACCAACTTTGTCTATTTTCTCCCACTACAATATTATTGGTAATATTATCCAGGATGTAGATAGTAACACGATAGATTAAGATCCAGGTTTCCTCCTCCGACGTAAGAGTTTCTAGCACAGTATCTGCCCCCCACGAAAACTCCAAGTACCGCCGAAATAGCCCCTGCCATTTCACACCACTCGGTGGCCGACACTACGAAACTATCCCCCCAGAGTGCAAACCACAAACGCCCGCACCAGTGATAATATCGCGGGTTCTAAGTTCAGGTATACCAAGCTTCCCTACCCTGTATGACGGAAGCCTCCCGACTAGACCACATATATAGCCACTTCAGTTGCAAGCGAAATTCACGCCCCCCCCTCCATCTGTAGCCCGCCGTCCAGGGCAAATTTCAAGCCCGCCGCGCTAATAGCCACCGCTAAATTCAGCCCCGATATCGTAGACACTAGTGCTGTAACCATGCACGCTAATAATATTTAACACAAATTGCACCGAAGTTTAGCATACAATATCACATTCCCGCACTAATTCAAACTCGACTAATTCTATAATCGTAATATCACATGATACTGTAATTATCCAGCAAAAGAATGAAAAGGAGAAATAAAAGGTAAATCCACTGCCCCCCCTCCTTTCCAAATCACTAAGAAATAGAATCCTACGGCGTGGTGGGTTCTTTAGCCACTCTTCCCCAGTTAATGTAAGGGCCAGTCCAGGACTAGAAAAACTCCCTCTTGCTTTTCCAGATTACACTCTTATAACAGTTAGGAAATAACTATGTTGTTGTGGAGACTTCCGGCGAACCGCCCTCCGATACTCTGTGCAGCCGATTCCCCAATGCCTACCATTGCGGCTGCTAGTCGGTGGCATTAAGCCAAATTTTACAGAGAGAATCTTGTTAAAGAAAGTAATAAAACCATAGGTCCGACGATACAAAATGCGTAATACGAGTATAATGGCGGAGCAAGTGGCTCATAAACAAACCGCCAAGATCAAAGCTATAATACTATACAATGAAGAGTTCGATCACCAATGTATAACTAAAAGATAGGAAAAACTTCTCTGCTCCAACGCTCACAACTCCACAATGCTCAATTCCTCACAACTGGGTACTCCACCCCACGACAACTCAACAGGCCACCTCTCCAATGATGTCCCACGCCACGATCTGGCTGAGGGTAAAGACAGGAGTATATATAAAACATTGAAGCCTTCCGGGCTCCTCTTCCCATCCTTGTATTGATCGCGACAGCGATCTATTCTCTTCCACGCATTTCCCTTCTTCCACGCATAGAACAATCATGTTAACAAAGGAAAGAACAAATGTAACAAAGAAAACTCTTCAAGCTCCGTAGCCTACTCGCATCCGACTTTTCCTTCACCGATCCAAAGTGTATATCTGGTGGTTGGTCGAACGACAACAGCATAGACTGCGCCTATGCTCAGCATGCTGAGTACCATCAAGGAACTTGCTCCCGGAGAGTGTATCTGTCGGTATCACATATGCCGTGAACTTGTTTGTCTGAACGTTAACGGGTTGGGTGTGTGCGTATCCATGGGGTTGTGTGCATGCCTGATAGGTTATATTCATGCCCGATAGGTTGAGTATGTCGAGCAGCATCCAATAATATCAACACTTGTACCCTCTGAAAAAATGGATAAGGGCCTGTTTGGCAAAAATGGGACCGTTCAGTTGGGTGACTGTTTGCGCTGTGAAAATGGCCTTCCCTCCTGTTTTGAAATGGAAAGAAATGGTCGGTTTGTATGGGGGAACGGAACAGAACCATTGCATCCAAACAGGCGCTAAGATTTCTTGGCGGTTTTCTGACCCGTATGTTTCCTAAGAGAACGGGAGACAAATGGAGATGAGGTATCTGGAACGCTTAATTGTTAGGCTTGCCTCCCTATCCTGGCCACCGGATCTCTCGTGGGGATCCACTACGCATGTTGTCACCTTATTCCCAAAGCCTTTCCTTCATGATAGCTAGTCTTCTATCCTAAATACTCTCCTTCAGTCTTTTTTCGGAACCGCCTAGAGAATATTTATGATACCGTACTGTACACTACTTTTTATCTATCTAAAAGATACCCTCTATATGGTTGATCTATCATGTAGGGAAGCGGCTGGGAGGAAATAAATTGTAGAGAAGAAAGGGGAATCGTACAAGAAGAAAAATAATAATAGTGCAAGCAAGAACATACAGCTAGAGGAAAGTTAAGTTCAAGAAGGTGGAGAAGAACTGCAAGCTGGACACTGAACACCCTCACAATAATAATAAAACTATATCACCCCGCCGAACATGCTCGGCTATAGATTGTAAATGGAAACTCATAAATCCTCACTCAATCAAGTCGGAGCCGGAGTGGTGCCATCACATATAATTCCCGTTTCCTAGAATATCACTCGCCTAGAAGAGGAGAAACGCGAGGACAAGTTCCATGAACAATATGGTCGGAAAGGGAAGGAATGGTGGCGCTTTATGTGAGGTGGTGTCTCCTAGGCCTCAAATCGTGTTCGGGCTCTGGCTTTGTGAGGCTGCTGCAGGGCCTTTATTCACTCAGCGCCTCTGTGCTGAGATTACCACCGAGCTTCAACACAATCGTGACCTAAGTCCTATACTCCTCAGGATGAAGACAGATAAACGGGCTACTGGGCGAATATACCCCTGAGCACACGTTCCCCCGGCTACCAAGAGTTGGGTGGTTGTGAACTTTCGCTCTTCTGTTCTCTTTGTAAAGTACGGGGACAAAGCTTTTCGTCCGGCGAGGCAATCGCAACCCCACTCCCACCAGACATTTATTACCTATACAACCACAACTGCTTAGAATGAACTGAAAATCTATGTACATATCCAGTAGATATAAGAAAACTTCCATCTAAAATTTTAGAGAAAAAAAATCAATACTTAGTATACCATCC
>Ga0307507_10003908_pt1 | contig 27623 bp, 17 predicted proteins | sample 7_EM_MG_FD_207223 | JGI IMG/M metagenome (GOLD analysis project Ga0307507, IMG submission 207223) | Populus trichocarpa ectomycorrhiza microbial communities from riparian zone in the Pacific Northwest, United States - 7_EM | ecosystem: Host-associated > Plants > Roots > Unclassified | place...
TTGCTCCCTCGCCCGCAGAACTGTCGTAGGGGTATGTAGTCCTGGTCTCGGGGGTGAGTTTCCGGTTGTGTGAGATGCGGGCGAGGCCCCATGATGGGGCGTTGCTTTGAGTGACGAGGGCTTTGGTATAGACCTTGTAGTCTGGCTCGATGAAGTCGACCTATAACCCTTCTGGTTAGTATTCGTTAGGGAAACCGTGGACTTTCCGGAATATAATACCTCTTCTCTGCTTTCAATCTCGTTCTTGGAGTCTTCGTCGAAGCTCCCAGCATAGCCGTTCCAGGTCGGGAAGCTATAGTGGTGCAAAACTCCGGAAGTCTCAGGCGCGTCGCTGTCTGCTGAGCGCGCACTGATTCTTTGGGTATGAAGTTCAGTTGCCCATTGGCAATGCTCTTGACATCTGTCCTTGGGGATATCTGACTTGAAGACGATGATGTACTGGTTGGGGATGATGTGTTCGGTCATTGCGTTTTAAGTTTGGAGAAGATTGTAAGTTTAAAGTATCAAAAGTTTTAGATTCTTGCTTGGTGTGTAGTCTCGAGTTTTTGTTGTGTTGATTGAATCCGAAAGGGCGGAACGTCGAGGGTTATATACTCCCGGGGCCGGTTGAGCCCAGACACTTAAGGTGGCAATTCCCAAGTATAGTGTCCGGCTTCAATTTGGCCGCGCGAGTAGTCATACCGGGGATGGGAATTTATTTGATTTTTCCTAGGTTCCTCTTCATCGTGCTATGTAAAACAGGTTTCTTAATTTGGCCGTGTAAAGCTTCCCAGCGCAGCGATACTCGGTTGAAAGGTCTCACCCTGGTTGCTCCATTGTAAGATCAATAGTTGATGCTGAGGTGTGGTTGTTTCATTCGTAGGGAGATCAGTCATATGTCGAGGTCTGAGAGTAAATCAGTGAACTACAGTAGGCGGATGTTATATCCTATGCTGCCTAACGCTTTGGATTCGAGAATGGTAAGGCGAAGAGGAGTTTCTTTTGCAGGGCATACCCTTGTACTCTGTGTTCATGTTCAAGCAAGCTTGTTATGCCTACTCGAGTACTGTGGGAGCGCTTGGTGGTTGTTTTGACACGACAACAGCGTGTATTGGACGCATTGTTGATCGAACATATATGACGTTATTAACCGTAACTATAGATTTCTATGACTACCGGCTCTATGCCTGCCGCTCTATTGGCCTCAGAGAGCGTTGTCAAGCACGTACCATTGGTTCGATGTGGGCGCATGCAAGTACCTGTCGGTTACTACCAGACCTGGCAACGGGAGCGCGGCAATCAACTGTGGATCTCAAGCGAGGGGCGTGGAGCCTTGGCAGCTGTCCAGTCCTGATCGAGATATGGCTCACGCCTATGCCCCATTTCCTTGGCTCTTCCTCCTCTTATCTTCAGCCGAGCTGATATTGCACATCCTCTCCGTCCAATGCGCTGCTGACCCTTCACCTTTACTGCCCTTGGACTATGCGACGTTCAGCCTACCCGTATTCGAGTACACTTTCTCTATTTTGGTGATATTTCCACATCAGGAATTTAAACTGTCTTACATAGCGCCAGTGAATGGTAGTGCAACCCTAATCCATCAACTATTTCCCTGTACCGGGGGTTGTGGGTAAGTCTGTCGAACCCCCCTCATTGGCTCCAGGACTTCTGGGCCACTCAGAGAAGGCAGTTTTCTCTCGCCTAGCGCCAAGAGTTCGACAGACTTTTTTCCTTCACCAAATTTTGAGGAAACCCACCAATTGTGTGGTCTGGCAACGGTCCATACGCATACAAACTCGGCCTATGAACGGGCAGTTCGACAGACTTTTGCACACACCCTAGTACTCGAAAACCGACGGGTAGGTTTTGCGGGGCAGTCGACTTGGGTATTCCGGCGGGCCGAATCCAAGCCTCTCGTTTCCAAACTTACGCCTCACAGGCAAGGGAGTACCCGAATATTTGAGGGAGGGTACGGTAGGCGATAATTTTTTTTTGCGGGCACAGATAAGCACAAATGATTGGCCAGAGGTTTCTCTAATCCTTGTCTCTGGGCACTTCTTGCCTGAGACGAGTGTTCCATCTAAAGGCAACCACTCGGGAGGATATCCGTTCTCGTGATGGCCTTGTGTTTCGTTACACCCAACTTACCGGCAACCTCCGCTAAAGTTTGATATCTGATGGAGTCGGGGATCGTTTCTGAGGGGACTTGCAACTCCCCAAGTTGGTGCGTTTTGCTCTCAGAAGCCCATCCTGGAGGATTACAGCCAAGGGAAGATGCAAACTGGCATGTGATGGGCAAATGATACCCGTATTTGTGGAGAGGTAAAGGGCATTAAAATAACTTTAATTAGACACAGCCGATTCTCGTTCCTCCCAACCTTTGCCATATATTGCCCTAATATTCAACAGCTGTGAGCTCCTCCGTCAAACCCGAAATATGATATCTGAGCGAGATTGAGCTTAACGGCTTTAAACCCCGCTCGTATCCATGCTGGCGGTAGGCCTTTGGCGGTATCGAACGGGAAAAGTGATTCATCTTTCGGATGAAAATGTGGCACCGGAGGAGCTCAGCCCTACGCAGTGATCTACTTATGTATTCGCCTAAATTGCGTAAAGGAGTTAGAGCTGTGGAGACTTCCTTTTTTTGACGGAATTTTGGTTCCGGTATCGCTGTTCGTATCGGGGTCGGGGCTGCGGAGCTGGCGTTAGACCCAACGAATCGAGGGTTTATTGCGCCTCACTAAGCTTCTGTTTCCCAACTATTGAATACTCAAGATATCGGCCGTGCACTTTGCAAGTGGAGAATCCTGGGGCTATGATGCGTTGCTTTAGCCCTTCGTAAAGAAATGTGCGCGAGTGCGAATATGCGGATAGGAGATAACCAACTGATGGTGTGTATCTTGTCAGGACTACCGGTACTGCCTTTTCGCCCCTCAAGGCAACTCTGGAGTCAGACTACCCACCGCCTAATAGGATAAGGGTAGAATTTCATAGAAGGTTGAATGGTCACCTTGTTGAATGTCTCGACTGGAACATATCTCGGCTCGGACTAGGGAGCATCTGATGATTCCTCGTGACATGAGAGTCACTACGGGTACTGTGGCCCGCATCGTTTTAAGCAGCCGTGGATTCAGAAAATATCCAGGATTTCCGGAAGCAAAGGGAGTCGGGTGTGTTATGCCCGACTCAACTTTGAGGGGGACTGCCGCACTCCGGATGCACCATCTACCCGTAGTTATTTTCCGACATTACTTGCATATAGAAATGGCTTTAGATTTTTTTAAGGCGATGTTGGTAAGATGGCGAGTACCTAATTATCAATCCGCATCCAATTAAGGAGAAAATTTCATGCTGGAGGGTTTTTTAGGCGTCTGATATGGGGAGAGCTCTTTTAGCGGAAGTGGAAGTGACCCACCGTCAATCCTACTGGTATCGGTCTGACTATTGTTGTCTAGTAGAGTGATCACCTGAGGGGAGTATCGAGTAAGCTGACTGGCTGCGTCGCTTGGCAGTAGTGCGTAGTGCAAAGGCATTGGAGGGAAGAGTGAGGAAAGTGCAAATTTTGTGCTCGCATTCCTTTCTTTGACCCATCTACTCGCGATGTCGTGACGTTCGTAAAACGGACTGCTATTGCATACAGCTAAAGATTAGCCAAGCCCTAGAATCTCGGTAGTTTGCAATAGCAGTCCGTTTTAAAAACGTCACGATATTGCGAGCAATGAGGTTTTATAGCTTCACCAATCATGGGCACCGACTCATATAATAGCTGAATGGTGTTAAGGCAGTGTTTGATAGAGGTTTGCTAGCAAACTGACTGCGATCAAGGGAGCATTGTATAGTATTAGTCACTCTGAAGCCTTCAATAGGGGATTCCACCCTGGTTGGTTTGCGGGACAGTGATCCCCTGGACGGGCCTATGGGTAACACTTGAGAGTCTATGCTTTACAATTCCCTATTTGTACATTTTTTAAAACGGTAACAGTCAATGACTTCGATCTGACTGAGCACCGGTATTTCTTCTCTCCGAGCACGAGCGGCTTGCCGGCGGTCCCTCCGGTAGTGCCCTCGCCTGAAAATGCCTTTCCAATAACACCTTCCTTGTCGAACCGCCCTCCTGGTTTCTGCGGTACAGGCCTGACGGGACCTTCGGCTATCCTAAGCCCCAATGCGATTCGTGTGATGGGGGATTCCCTGGTCTGAAGATTTACTACTGAATTCCTTGCTGACAAACCCTTGTGGAGTGGATGCTCGCACCGGATTCAAGCCTAGTTGGTGTCCTCTGGAAATGCGCGGTTCTGTCTGTCTCGGATCACTAGCTACAGGGAAATGGGAGTGGTCCCACCGGTAGATAGGTAGAAGGGTGGGTAGTTGCATCACGACTCCTTGTTCGGTATTGCCCTCAGGCTCTCTAGGATTGTAAATTCTAATCCCGGATATGCCTTCTGCTCGTGAATGAATCCTCGGGTTTTATCTATTACCTATTAATAACAAATTTATGAGCATTCCACAATCCGAGAGAGCATCGCTGGGCTAGTATTACTTAGTAACCACACCCCTAATTCTCAAGGATGGTCAACCGCCCATTAATATGGGGTGTCTGTGTTGAATGGGTTTGCGAGTGATGGATAACTAAAGTGGTGTGCGGCGATGACGATGAGAAGTATGCTTTAGCAGCAATATATAAAGGACGGTGTAGGGGGTGAGAGGGTGCATGAGGATAACCCTCGGAGTTTGCTACGACCGGACGCCTGTGCCTAACTTACTGTTGATCCGTGTCTTGGGCTGTCGGGCACAGGGCATCCGTTCAGCCAAAAAATGACTGACTATGAATCTATGATACTAGTTTCCCGTTTTGGTAGACTATACTACGCATCGTTGTTGTGGATTGATGAGGAGGCAGTGGCTTTGATAGACATTGAATATTATCAGTAATGGACATGATGAGATCATCCCCGAGTTTTGCTCAACAAGATCATGCTAGATATGAATAAGGTGCTAGGTGAACTGGCATAGAGGGAGTCTACCTCGCATATCATACTAAATAATAGTCCTTTCAACCATACCCTGCTCTTTCAGCTCTTCGGCAAACCGATACCCTAACCCCGAAATTATCACAGGATATGCCGGTTGAGCAGTCTTACCTCCGGATTGCAATGCCGTTGGATTGTACATATACTTGGACAGGTGGTGGCTCCCGTATATAGATGTAAATGAGCGTTATTCAAATCAGAACGTTCTCACTCTCATCATCCCCGGCCTATGTCAACTGACACACTCTATAATTCTGGGAGTAGACGGAGTACAATTGCTCCGGACCGGACGCAGGTTTCCGTGACGGGGTAGGGACCTTCTGGCTCGGTATAAAATGAGCCTAAATACTAATATTCCATATTATTTTAATCAATGAGGAAGCTATTTAATTAGAACAATCAGGGACAAACCTAATACCAGATACAGGACTACAGCAACAAAGTTGAATGAGTTTCACATCCCTGATATACACGAAATAGGTCAGACTAGAGCACAACCGATGAAAACCGACTATACTTGAGGAGGCCTGAGCATTAACCATGATCAATCACTCGACCATGGTCCTCCATTTCTTCGATCACTGGATCATGGGAGTCTCTCAATCACATCATAATGGAATATAACCCCCGCTATCTGCTCCAATGTGCTCGTGTCTATCGTTAACACTATGACACCAACCAAGACGATCGCCGGGGCCATACACCACTTACACGGGCTACTCAGAATGGGTACGAGAGCGGTGAAGAAAAAAAATGCTGCTCGGTCTCGAAGAGGTTATCTTTTAAAAAGCCGGTAAGAGGTAGGCTCAGGTAGCCCAACACCGGTCTTGTTTGGCCCTTGGGGTGGGTGTGAGTGGTGAGAATCCTTGCAGAGCTGGAAGAGGTCACCTCCGGAGGCCCGTGGGCCCGGGTGGTCGTGGACAAACGCGACTCTCGGATGCAACTAGCTATGGAAATGACCGAACGGTGAATATGTTACTGGGGCGTGAAGGGGCCGACTCCGAAAATATAGATAATTGCAGCAATACCCCGCTCTGGTTAGCAGCTTTTGACCGGTGTGATGGGGCGGTGAAACCACTACTTGGGCAGGAAGCTGTCAGCCCCAATAGGCCAGATAATCGTCTCTCATGCCCGGAGCTAGATGGGGGCATCAGAGAGTGCTACGCTACTACAGCCTCCCAGTGTGGTAATCTATGGCGCGGTGTAGAGCCAAGGAGACACTGCCTCGTGAAAATCACAGCTATTCTTTCCCTTGCGGAGCATGTTGCTCACAGAAGCTGTCCTTAGACGTCACTCTCTCCAGACGAAAGAACTCTCACGAGATGGGAATTCACAAAAATCATCGTGCAGGTCTGAAACTCCCCTCCCAATCTCGTCAAGTGAGGATTTGTAAGCTTCCGCTCATCAGGCAGGGTGAAGTCTAGTGGGCGGGGTGAAATAGTTCTGCAGGTGTGCGAGATATAGCTTGCAATTTCCATCATAACATATTTAATTTTCCTCTAGCTATCGATTCTTCCCTGCACCTCGTTTTTCACTTACACTATTATTTTTTCCTTCTCTTCTCCTAACCCTTTTCCCTCTGTGATCGTGCTTCCCGAGTGATAGATAGTGATATTGTACTTTTGCATAAACAGCCGAACATAGCGATGCAACCGGGCACACCTTCTCAACAAATGACTGCCAAAACTACAACTAAAAAATATTTAAAAATAAAATAAATACATAATCCTAATTAGTATCATACCATCTATCTACCTGAATAATAATTTTTTTGTCGCGGTAAAGGTATGGCGGGGTTTAGGAGTGAGGGGGAGCTGTAGAACGTTACGATGCCTGATGTTCGGTTATTTAGCTAAGGTACAATACCGTAAAAACTCGAATAAACGGACCTTGTGCTAGGACGTTGGACTTGCCTCTCCTAGTAAGGTCTGTGTTTTTTTACTTTTTTTTTTGTCTCGGGGGACGTGTTTTTTGGTGTGTTTTTCCCCCCTTTTCCAGAGGAGGAAATTTCGGACTACATAGCACATGGTCCGTTTATTCGAGTTTTTACGGTATATGGGGGTTTTTCAAATAGAGGAAAAGCGATGCGCAATAGCACAAGGATTCTCACGGCAAACGATCAGGCCAAGACTGCGGCTACAATAGGGGAGTTACCGCAAAGGACGGGGTCTAATGAAACGTACGGATAGGAAGCCTATAGAATTGGCAAACTGAAAAGAACCTAAACGAGTTCAATTTGAACTGTTTCTTTCCGTGTTTTTTTTTTCATAATATTTGCACTACCTGCTTAGGTACAGGCACGGAACTGTGAGCGTCCATAGCAGCGGCGATACTAACAGCTAGAATTAAAAGACCATGAGCGATGAAAATGACAGTAAGGTGTGAAAAGGGCCGCGAGGTATGGCGCAGGCTATATCGGGTGAGGCGGGTGAGTGTGAAGAAAACTGGAAGGTGAAGATAGTCTAACTACTCCCGTGGCCGAGTTGAAGTTGGACACTTTCTATGGGAATTGCCACCTTAACTTAGGTGTCCAACTTCAACTCGCCCGCGGGGGTACAGCATGACTGAGTGTAATGATAACTAAGCTCAAAGGCCGCACCATGAAAAATCTATTATACTAGAATCACCATTAGATAGAAATTAGAGAGCGAAAGAGATCATCCTTCTCAACTCATACCGGTATCCCAATCGGCACTCGATCCCGTATGACCCTCTCGCTAATCACGCTTATCTAAATCTAACGGTCAAGGTTTCTACTAGTTGTGTAACCGTGTAGTTCCAAAACCCCGCAGCTCTTCTACGACCTGCCTCATAGCTCAACGTATGGTATGATACGAGCTCAACGTAAGATTCCAATAATTTAATTATATACTCTTGAAGACTGCATTTCCACCACCCCATCCCTTTTCAATTGTTTAGGTTGAGTATTTGATTACAGACACGCTGCAAGATTCCGGAACTACTCGCAGTTACACAATCGCCAGGAACCTTAGCGTAGCTAAAGTTAGGTCTTACAAAACACGACGGTAAATTTCTCGGTCGATGCTATCCGGAAGAGCTAACCCCCGCGCACCGAATTCTAAAGGTTTTCTCACTAAAAAACATGTGCTCAGTGAGCTGAATTGGATACTGTAGTTTAAATAATAAAGCGTGCCTGGCGGAGAGCTTTTTTTTGCACTCTGCGCTAAAAATATTGTACCTCTTTTGAAAATTTTAATACCCCATCAACAGGTACCTCTATTTTTTTTGGGGGGAAACCCCTAGATCACCCCCTCAACTCAGTCTATCTAGTAGGAATTTTTTTGTTTGGGGGGGAGGGGGAGTTTGAAGATGTGTTATTATCAATTAAATTGTGCTCTTATACCACCCGTATCGCTGGAACCATCGATAATGGCATTCACGACAGCATGGGAAAAACTCATGAAGGCCCCGATGCCTTATACAACCCGAACGGCCTATCATGCATAATAGCCAAATAAGACCTCGCAAAACGAGCATTAATGGATCAAGGTCGGGGAAGAAGTAGATAAAAAGGAAGAATAAAAAAGCACTTCTCACAAGAAATACTAATAGGTCGAGGTGAGGGAAGAAATTGACAGAAAGGGAATGCAAAATAGCGATTCTCACTACAAGCATGAACGGATCAAAGAGAGGGAAGAAGTAGCCAAAAAAGGAAAAAGGAAAAAGCACAAAGACAGAGCGATAAAAGTCCCGGTCCTAGGCCAGTGTGTTCCTGAATTTTCTCTGTTGGATGTCTTACATATTCGCAAACACTTTTGCCTAGGGACTGAACCGGTACCTCATCCGGCTCCGAGGGAAGCTTAACTATCCTCTTACGCCTATATTTGACCACGTGCCAGAGTGATGATGGATCAGAAGTGTCTTGTGATTCGAGATTTCTCACGTCCCGCCCCAGAAGCAGCCTCACTATTCCTTGCCTGCTCTGTCCCGGCCGGTCAGCCCAGGGGAGCGGTGTTCGGCCATAGTCGTCACGCGATTTAGGATTAACTTCTTGCCGTTCCAGAAGCAGCTTGGCTATCCCCTCACTCCCGCATTCGACCGCGTGGGAGAGTGGTGTCCGACCATAATTGTCTCGCAATTCAGGATTGACCCCATCCCGCGCTAGAAGGAGCTTCGCTACTCCCTCTTGTCCATACTGAGCTGCCCAAGAGAGCGCTGTTTGGCCATTCCGGGTGTCTTTTGCGTTGGGGTTAGCCCCTGCCTTTTCCAAGAGCAACCTTATAATGCCTTCATGCCCATTCTTAGAAGCCCATATCAGTGGTGTATGGCCCACGAAATCGGCCTGATCAACATCCCAATCTTTCTTATTCAATAAAGCCCCAGCAATCCCGTCAATACCCAAATATGCCACACAGTGTAGCCCTGTGAATCCCTTGGCTAGCCTTACACGCCCAATCATCAGGTCCAAGACATGTGGGCTTAAGAGAAGCTTTGCTGATATATGGCTATCAAATCGGTCGAGGAGCTGCAGCGCAAGTGATTTCACCCCATCTGTAGTTTCGTTTCTTGCGTAGTGTCCCCAGTAGCCGGAAGCGTATTGGAGGAAAGGGTTTTCCAGTGGGGCAGCGTCTAGAGCGGGCGGAAGTTTCCTGATGCAACTAAAGTTAAGATATGTCAAGCAAACTTCCGCCATCACCGCGTAGGGGTTCTGGAATACTACACGGCTGTTGATATATTCTTGAAGTATGAAGTGCACTAAACGGACAGTGGTTTCTTCCTTATCGACGATAACAAGTCCAAGACAAGAGGCCAACAGTCGTTTTACCGAGGGGATATTTTCAGGGTTAGGGGCAGTAGACCCTATTTGCACGCCTAGGGCGTGGCATAACTCGTCCACCCTCATTGGGCGCCCCGATCGAGAGATCCACATTAAAGCCGCCATCCCGAGTCTTGACTTCCCCCGGTTTTGCGCCTTAATTCTATCCAATGTCACACGATAAGCGTCGCCCAAACCACGGCCACTGGTCATCTTTTTGAGTTGCTCGCGCCTTTCGTAGATTGATGTCTCGTCTAATATTGCCGCGATGCTTAAAGAAACTAGCAGAAACCTAGGGGCAACTGTTAGCGAATGGTCAAGACTAGAACTGAAAACTGAGGTTACATACACATCCGATATTGTTTCCGAAACCCGGTTCATGATTTCCTCCCGAAGATCGGTATTCATTGCCGCAGGGTCGGGATCGTCATCCAGCATCATCTTCACATATCTCCTAATGTCTTCCTCTATTGGCTTCGTCTGGAGTAGCCGCGCACTTCCGGGGAAATATTCCTCCATCTCGACTGTGATATGAGATCGACCTATGAAGAAAAAACGGATCCCCGGGCACGACTGGTAAATAACATGTAATGAGCGTAGAAGTTTGGGGAGGTGCTGTTCCAGGAGCTCATCCAAGGCGTCAATACAAACAAAAGCCCCGTCAAAAGGAGTAAGGGCAGCCCTAAGGAGCTTAAGAACCTCAGGAACCCGGAGACCCCGACCCCCAACGTAGCCCTTTGCTTTCTGAAATTCCGCAGCGATCTCGGCAGGGATCGTGTGACTCGTGTCTGACTTACGCACGATTTGCTTGACGAGGGCACCCAACACGTTCTCGGGAGTTTGCATCTTTTGACTCTGAAAGTCACAGTAAAAACACGCAACAGCAATTTTCCGATCCACGGCCCAATCGCATAGCTCATCAATCACTAAGGAACTGCTTCCGTCAGTTAGCATTTGTCTCAAATTTGTACTGTACATAGGTTACCGTTGTGTCCCCTACGAGAGATATGTTTTCCCAGCCCCCGGAGCGCCGAAGCAAAAGAGAGTAGCCATGGAAGATCCATCCTTGCCATCGCGCCAGTTGACAAAATCGTCTGCCCGTAAAAACCAATCCCCTAAACCATCCAGCCGGCGGGTACGCACATCTTGGTGGCGGAGGCGAGGTTCCAGCGGCGACAACCACCCTAGGATCTAAGGAGTTTCGTCCACATATGTAGTCTCGTTGTAGCTATTGACCACGTTAAAACTGTTTTCGAAGGATGTGCAAGCAGCAGTGGGCTGGAGATGGGTTGATTGATCCATGCTATCTCATATGGAACCGGTAGAGGGGGAGTGGAGGTTGAAGCGAGAAAGTTATGGATAGAATAGCTCAGGGCTGAGCTTTGTGGAAAGCGGGATCAGACTGTACCACCCACAATAGCCCCTGCAAAGCACCCCTAACCGAGGGAGTGGGCTAGAATACCGTATTATCTCCAATAAGATGTTTCACAATGAAGTAGCTCTCACAAGAACTAAAAAAATTCTAAGTGAAGCGGGTAGTGGTGAAGAATAGAACCAAGGTGTGACTACCCATGAAGCGTGGGACGGAGGGGGCGCGGGAGGAAAATCATAAGAGGGGTGAAAGGTGACCAAAAATGAAGGAGAGTGGGATGTAAGTTACTAGGGGATGAGCAAAAAACACGGCAAACTCATTTTTGAATAGATGTGCAAATACTCTCTTCCTATGTATTATTATCGAGCGAAAAAAAGCGAATTAGAGGGTCTACTTTTGGGGCCCGGCAATGTATCAATGGAGGACCTCTAGAATTCGTTTGCGTGAAACGCGCTAGCAAGGCCAGAAGTATCATACTCGTAGATCTTTTTTAGTCTGAAATTTTTAATGGGGTCTCTTATGAAGGGTAGATCATTCTGTTGAAGATCTTTGGCTATGATACTAGAGATGTTCGGCGGGTATTCATGAACGTGAACCTAAACATGTTACCACAGCAACACTCTTTTACTTTCAAAATACTGTTGAGTTAATTCAAGTGCACGCTAGGGACCGGTCTAAAGATGATCGTGCACAGTTGTTCATAAATTAGTGCCAATTAGTGCGAACTTCAGAATGTAAACAATGTAAACAAAGTGGCTGATTGGCTTAGAATGATTCCATACAGGCTAGCGGTAGTTGACCATTGTGGATGATGATAGATTTTATCACGGGTGCTCCAGTTCTGGCGCTGGAATATTCCTCCTACCCCGCAGAACCTCTTTTCTCTATGAAGAGGCTAATCCATTTATAAACACATGGCAACGTTTCAAGTTCACGTTCATGACTCCCTGCTAAACATCCCTACTGGTAGATCTGTCACATGTTGGAGCACTGTACCGTACGAAGAGTGCGCTGCACTGCCGGTAGACATAGGTCTAGGATGTCCCACACTTGTTTTAAAATAAAGTTTCGGTAGACCACGGTAATGTCAAGTCCTCACAAGAGACACCCGGCGATCTAACTAGTTTCGGGAATGGCAGCTTCTCGGGTACCGTACTTCCTCAACCCACTCCTGTTTATTCCTTGCCCCTGCATGGACTTGGGATTCGCTTCTTATGGACATGATGATTGGGGCGCCCCGTAAAAATCTACTTCGTACGGTAATTCTCTACTAACAACTCCGGAGCGGTTGCTCTATTTAACCATCATTATGATTTATATACGTTAAAAATTATAAATTCAATATTTACTTTATCCTAGGACAAAAAACTCCAGCATGAATTCTTCACATTTCGAATGAAAAAGATAATAATAATATTATACAAGTAAGTAATGAAACCCTGCCAAAAAAAACCCTAGCCAATATGCGGCAATGAAAACATCTGCGGCGGGACACGGTAAATCCCCGGATCGGTGGCAAAAATAACTTGCGCAATAGCTATGAGAAACACCATGAGTCTACTGCCCACTATAGCCATGATCGCGATCGACCAAGGAACCCATCTTAAGGTGTACAACTTGGTACCTTCGAATTTTCCGGCAACCAAGATCCCGATAAAGCCCCAGATCGCTGCTGAGCAATACATCCCCCCTGCAGCGATACAAATTGCAGGCTCGAACCCATTGGCTCCGACTTGCCCCCCTTCTCCATATCCCCCCAAGAAGTGCCCGTAAAGCATCATGTAGACCGGGAAAGCAACGAATAAGAGTGCCGGCACCACAATGCCGAGCTCTGACACTGTTCGGACTCCGCAGGCATTGGTGTGCTCTGGGACAACTGCGGGAGGCGGCCTAATGGAAACGCAATGCTGATCCCAAGCCGGCTTGTTGAGTCGGGTGAGAAGCCTCTCGAAGATGAAAGCGGCGAGGGAGTATAAGCTATAGAGTTCGACGAGGGAGACCCGGTATCCACGGGAGAGGCGAATAGCTATTGTCGTAATCAACCATGCCCATTGGATAGTAAGGACAACCAAAGCAAAATCCGGGAGTCCAATACCCTTCCATGTCTTCCTACCCGTCGGGAGACCCCTGAGCAAGCCGGCATAAGCTGCTATATCATCAATCCCCAACGGGATTGCCGAATCTGGCTCCTCCGAGAACCACTGAAACTGTGACCAATTCCCCTGATCCGCGCTGATAACGAGGGTTGTAAGATCGTTCGCTAGGTAGAGTCTACCAGCCTGGATCGCCATCAATTGCTGCCGAGTCACCCCATCGATCCCCTCCGAGCGTAAAACTTTCAAGACCCGCGATCGGTGGGCCTCTTCCTTCTGCACTTTATACAGTCCAATCTCCGGAAAGACGATCCGGAGCACGATATCCTTACAGCGTCGCGAAAACTGCCGCAGCGGCTTCATGTAAACGGATTGGGTTGCCGCCGAGAGGACGGGGACGAGGGTCGCTAGGAGAAGGCCGAGAGTGCTTCGAAAACCGGTATCCGGGAGATAACCGCATCCTCCTGGGCCCTGGCATTTTAGTGATGTTGTGAGGTTCGCATGGCTTGTTAGGACAACTTGTGTTACCGTAAAGTTGGCTGCGTCGGACATGATCCTTGTTCTTGAGAGAGAAGAAGGGTTTAAATCAACTTCGAGTAGATTGTTTGCCGGGGAGAAAGTTTGCTCACTTGACCATGAGGCAATGGGCGAGTGTCGTGAGAATACTTAAGAGGGTGGAAATTGCTAGGTGAGCTCTTGCTGCACTGGTGCAGTACGTGCTTGTTATCCCGTGTTTTTAAGTCAGGGGGAAGGATAGTTCCGGGAGCCTGGGGCACAGAGCCGAGAGCCCTTTTTCGATCAAAGAGTAGTGGCTTCTCTGCATGGTCTGCGACTGGGCGAATGTTTTGTTTTTGTTGTGGTTTTCCAGTACCGTACCGATTTAGACACAGGTGTTGTTGACACTCCAAATTTCTGTAGATACCAACATCAACAAAAGCCCGGTACTCACGCCGTACTCCACAATTATCATACGGTACGACCCAATGGCTACTACAGTATCATCTACCTTACCGGTATCCCTTGGGTGGTCTAAAACAGTAAAATTCGTAGCCAGGCAGGCTCAGAATTGTGATTCGCTGCAAATTAATGGTCACCATGATGCTGAGTCGCTTGGACGCTCCAAATCCAGTTTTTATTACCCGAAATAGCTAGGTCTTGACTGATTCGAACGTCAAACAGACTTGGCATCACGGTGACTATTAATTTGCAGCGAATCACATTTCTGAGTGTGCCTGGCTACGAATTTTACTGTTTCAGACCGCCCGAGGGCTAACATAGCCCTTCCTAGGCACTATCGATACTGGCTAACTTATTCGCTTTCATAGAATACCGTATCGTACGGAGTTATCAGCGGCGAATTGCAATTCCGTAGACCACTTTGTTACCGGCAAATGACGCAAGTATGGGGAATAGTACTCGTAGATCTCGTACAGGCCGTGAAAACTCGCTGGATGAGGGGCTGAGAATCCTTTGTCCCTGCCTCATTTTTTTCAGCTCTCTGGTTGAATAGTGCTTGGCAAGCCACTGAACTTGGGAATTCACCAAATCGTGTATCAGTATGTGATTCTTTGCTCGAGCAACTTGGAGGGGAACTTGTAAAAAGCCATAGATGACAGGGATTAGCTGGTTCGATACCATCGCCGACCGTCGATACTTGTACAAACTTAGACCTTGCCTACGCTGAGGCATCGTCTCCGCAACACTGAAATACCGGTAAGCGAGTGATATGTGGAAAACTCCGGAACAAACATAATAAATAATTTTGAGGGTTTCTCTTGTTTTCACGAGATTTTCGGTGTTTTTAGCCCAATTATTATTAGTACTGTATTTGTTATCGTTCTGGCATGCCTCGAGTAGACAAAAATGTACTATACCAATACTTAACTCAAAGAATCATCCTACTTTTTAGCGAGAAAAGCTTATTGCTACTCGAGTAAAGGATATCAAAAATCAAAGTGCCCGTACCTATGCCTCGCTTAAGGCTGAGCCGGATCTTTTTTAAGAAAAGTTTTCCTTTTATTACTTTCTTTTCCTTTTCCTCACCATCCTGCCACTGTTGGAGAGGGGTAGTCGAAAAAAAAAAACACCATTTTCGATGGTGTTCGATACTGTACTCAGGCACGAGAACGCCGCGCGCCCAAGGCTAAGTTAAAGCATCGATCAGCCCGCTCGCTTCTTTTCCCCAACCGAGCGTAGCTACCCGCTTCTCATTGATCCAATCTACGCCACAAAAACCGGGATTGTGGGTTATGCCGTTGTAAACTACTGGGGCTGAAGGGAGGGAACCCAAAGCCCCCTCGGCTTAGTTGGTTTTGCTGTCGAGCAATGGCTTTCGCTTGGGCTGTGGTGAAAGCTCCGCTCTTTGGAACCGATAGCCCCCTCCACCAAGACTGATTACTGAAAATGGACGCCTGTGTCAATTCAAAGTTCCCTTATTAATTGGTGGACAATACTGCCATTCGTCCTGGGTTAGACCAGTTATTTGACAAATGGCAGGGGAGATGTTTTCGCAGAAGACCGGCATTATTCTGCAAGTTAGCCTAGATTGGTGGAACTGCGTCAAAACTTTAACAGTTATCCGTTTCACTTGCAGATTGAGGCGAGATCAGCAGGTGTGTTACCCCATTGGGTATTGTGGCACCAAGGGAGGCTTCACAAGCCACTCGGACACCCCCGCCTACTCTGACGACTAAACTTGAATAGGAAAGTTTCCTCTAGTGATCTTGATGAAGGTTGCAACTGAAAAGATCAGCCGCTTGCTTCGCCACTGGAAAATCACCTAATTGGCATCGGAATAGGGGGGTATCTGAGTGGCTTGTCAAGTCATATACGAGTGCTTATTACAGTAGTAGTACGGTTAACTTCGGTGATATTACATAGGAAGACTCTTGTCTAGGGAAAGATAATGCGGGTATCGCTGACGATATGTAAATAGTAGTTCCCTAGTTATTGTCATTCTTTGCGATCAGGCTGGAGGAAAAGAAGTTGGCATGGTGGTACTCATGCGATTTCCTTACCCAATAGGAATAGTCCACAGCGGATGTGTTGGGCGCCATGCTCAAGCGGCGTGTCAGCAGAGGGAGAATCCCGCATCGTTCACAGGAGGCTTTTCGAAAAGCTAAAAAATAATTCTGCGACTAATGTATCCTACTTCCTAATACCGGTATGGTAGAAATTTTGAAGAAGGCGATTACATTGTGCCCGTGGATATTTTCTCGGGTATAATATGTGCATTGGCGCCTTGGGTGGGTCCCTCCAAAGCACCGATGGGGGCTCCAAGACCCACTGCAAGAAACCCGCCAGTATTCCTTACCAGGAGACCCCATATCGACGACGGGACCGTGGGGTGTTTTAGTGAAGCGGTTAGGAGGCCTGTTAGTCCTACTCATGCCGAGATTAGGAGTTATCTGGAGATGAGGCTGGGCTGCCAGTGTGGCGCTAATCGAAATGCAATGGATGACCAACCGCAGGCGGATATTATGGGAATGGTTCCGGAGGGGATCACGGAAATGTAAATAAGGATATCAAATACATTCCTAATGCAAGTCCTAGGTATGGGTCACTACCGGTGGTATCTTTGTCGTTTCTCTAAACATTGATACACTCCTGGGCGAGATTACCCTCCTCGGAGAAGAAGGAAGCGTGATTAGATGGCCAAAGGGGAGCGGATAATACATATTGGTGGGCTATCCCATCCCCTCTAGGTGGAAGAGGGCTCTGTTAACTTGAATGATCGGAATATTCCTGCTATAGAAAGAATGCTAGCATGCCCGCTCCGGCTCGTCGCTATCGAGAAGTCTTGTCGACTGTCCGGTTTATCCATTGCACCTTGCGAGAGTACCTCTCCCACAACCCCAACTTTGTTCCTTAAGCACCGCTCTATAGCTGCTGAGGTCTGTTTGACTTACTACAATTTTCGGTAGGTGAGGGCCTTTTTGCCAGCGCTTCGCTCTGCCCGCCAACCGCGCTGCTTGCCGAATATAATTCTTGTCACTAAAGTACACATGTTAGACGGGGAAGGACCAAAAATGTGGAAACCCTTCCATTGAAATTGCCTGGTTCGTTAAACAAATCTCCTTCAAGATATTAATACTCTTAGGGCATTGGATGCCCTTTCACTGCTAACTTTTTGGTTATGAGGGCACCCCTAGGGGATTTACAGGGCTTCGTTGTACCTCATACTACAGATTATCTAACGAATTAAGGGGAAATATTATACGGTACAAGCAACTGATTTCCCTGGTGACACGGGAATCGCCTGGGCTGCTCAGAGGGGACATGAGGGGTGTGGCGAGGGTGCGGTTAGGACCACCCGATACCAATCCTAAGACAACTGACGGGTGGTGCCGAACACCACTCTCATGGGCCACCGGGAACGGGCATACCGGTAATGGGTTTCTGAGGATGCTGGCGGAACGGAACAATGTTAACCCGGCATAGCGAGCAAGTGGCTTTAAGCGACGGCGGGAACGACGAAACGAAACGCCAAGAGTTAAAAGACTTTTGATCGCTAGCGCACCACTTTCGAGCCGGGAAGTTCTCTCTTTCTCATTCACACGCTCGTGCTCTCTCTCACGTTCTCACTCCTAACTAACTAACTAACTAACTAACGGTAAGGACAAAAGCACATATAAACAACAGCGGAGCCCCCCTATCCTTCCATCGATCGCGCCACATATCCCCTCGCTTCCACGTACAGTACCGGTATGCCTCCTTTCCCTTTCATGTACTCCCGCGCTAACAAAAGAAAGAACTCCCCTGTCCATAACCTCCGCGCCGGACATCCAACCCTTCATGCATCCGACTCTTTCATGGTCGTATCACTCCCGGTGCCACATCGTTCCCAAGCGCATCTCCGCAACCTTTGTCCGAACAATAAAGCGATGAGCTGAGCGCGATACGCTGAGCATGTTGAGCAGCATTAAAGGCTTTCAATAAGTGGAGCGGACGAATTTGATTCACTAATATGCGGCAAGCCCGCAATCGACAGAGCTCCTCTCCCGGGTCGTTCCAGCTATTGGAACTTGTATCCACAGGTTTTGGTGTCCGGGGGTGGGAACCCGAAAGCTCCATCTCCATCTACCAGATATGCTGTCCACACAGTGGAACAAACCTAGCGAAACAAAATCCGATGCTCGCTACAGCGGGTTCTCTACATGCAGAATGACAAATTACTGTATATGTCAAATCTTTGGATTATTTGCCTGGGTGTCTCGTTTTCACCTATGTTACCCAAATCGTCCTTCCTCTTTCGGATTTATTCCTACCTTATTGTTGGGCTTTTGTTTAACCAATCCTGTCTGTATCTATGCCCCGTTAGTATCCCTCTAGCTGCAGTGTATCTATATATACTAGTACATTCTTTTGATTTATCTTTCTTTCCTTGTTCCCATCGAGTTAAGTTATTCAATGTGTCTAACGATTGACCTTGTATTTACTTGTATCATTGTGTAACTTAGATAGTAAAATACTAGTATTAGAAAGTCTTAGTACCAACGTAGTCATGAGATAGAATAATTTCAACTTCTCAGGACCTCAGCACCTTCTTTCCAATGTACTAATGGGCTGATTTGGAAAATCTATGGCTGGCCCTTGAGCAGATATTTGTGGGCTTCACTCTCATCGATTGGCAATAAGAAGTTAATTATATGAGAAGACCTTGGTATGGCGTGAATCCTCTCCAACGAAGACGTCTTCGACCCCTCCCCTGAACACAATTTTTTGTAGTCCTCTAGCCCAACCACACTTCCGTGCGGTGACCCCCATGTAGTGAGTACTTTTTGCCCATCTTCTGTTTCGGTTAGGAATTCCGAGTGTCTACAATTGGTGGCATTTCTAGCATTATATTAGGAAAGTCATGCATTCATCAATTAGGATGTAGATATGTCGTAAGTGTAATTTAAAAACACAAGAGGCGAGGTTGCTTTTGAAAAAAAATTTCCTTTGCAATCACATCGTTCTATTGGGAGCAGCCTTTCATGATCTCACGCCGCCACGACCCCCGTCTGTCTCAATGCCACAGAATATCAATCTCCCCCATGCACAGCACATAAGTTAGCAATCAACGTATCAGAAAAGAAAATCTCTAATAAACCTATACATTCTACTCTATTCGGGTTAGAAAAAAAGGAAAAAGATTTATCGTAATGTACAAGACCAAGACACCCCCTACCCAAAAATAAATCTCAAGTAATATACCCTGCCTAAGGGAAAATCTATTCTATTATAGAACGAAAGAGTAAGAAGCGGGAGAAAGGTTAATGAATGCAAGAGAATTCTGACTTGATGGGTAAAACAGTAGAAGAAAAACCGCAAGCAGAAAACAAATCAACATCTTAGACTTCCGGGCACAAAACTCATTCGTCTGAAATTACATGAACTGACAGGTGACGACTTCGATGAGACAAGATGATAACTCTAGGGAATTAAGCGGGGATCCAATTATTAGGCGCCTCGGGAGAGGTGGGCCCGTAGCAGCTCCACGACTGTATCGTGTCCGTTACTGGCGGCTAGTATGAGTGGTGTTTGACAGAATTCAGGGGGGGTATTCGGGTTGGCGTTTTCTCAGCCCAGCAGTAGTTTCAGTACTCCCTCATGGCCATTCCAGGCAGCCCACGAGAGCGGAGTTCGGCCAGATTTACTGGGACTATGGGGGTTGACATCTTTACGCCCCAATAGTAGCTGCACTATTCCTCCATGGCCATTCTGGGCAGCCCACGAGAGCGGCGTTCGGCCATACTTTGTGTCTGGGGTGTCGGGATTGACATCTTCCCGTCCCAGCAATAGGTTCACTATCCCATCATGGCCGTTCTCGGCAGCCCACGAGAGCGGCGTTCGGCCATACTTCGTGTCCGGGGTGTCGGGATTGACATCTCTCCGCTCTAACAGTAGCTTCACGATTCCCTCATAGCCATTTTCGGCAGCCCACGAGAGCGGTGTGCGGCCGTATTTACTTGAACTATCGGGGTTGACATCTTCCCTTCCCAATAGTAGCTTCACGGTTCCCTGGTGGCCTTTCTGGGCAGCCCACGAGAGCGGTGTCCGGCCAAACACCGGGTCCGAGGTGTCGGGGTTAACATCTTCCCTCCCCAACAGGAGCTTCACGATTCCCTCATGGCCCTTCTGGGCCGCCCACGAGACCGGTGTTCGGCCGAACTTACTATAACTATCGGGGTCGACATCTTCTCGCCCTAACAGTAGCCTTAGTGTTCCCTCATGGCCCTTCTCAGCCGCCCACGAGAGCGGCGTTCGGCCAAATACCGGGTCTGAGGTGTCGGGGTTGACATCTTTTCGCCCCAGCAGTAGCTTCAGGATTCCCTCATGACCATTCCCGGCAGCCCAAGAGAGCGGAGTTCGGCCATGCTTCGTGTCCGGGGTGCCGGGGTTGACATCTTTCTGCTCCAACAGTAGCCTCACTATTCCCTCATGGCCATTTTCCGCAGCCCAAGATAGTGGTGTTCGGCCGGATTTACTTGATCTATCGGGGTTGACATATCTTCTTCCAAGCAGGGAACCAACTGCTTGCGCCGCTTTCTCCCACTGGCGACCTGCGCTCCTAGGATTGTCAAATTTCGGTCTAAGAAATAATCTCACAACTCCCTCATGTCCATTTCCAGCAGCCCACGAGAGTGCTGTTCGTCCATAATCCGTGTCAGGCTGATCAGGTTGAATATGTTTTTCTCGCAAGAGCAACCCAACCACCTCTTCATGCCCATATCTGGCAGCCCATATGAGTGGTGTCATGCCAAGACCATCTCGTTGGTTTACATCCCATCTGTTCATCTTTATTAAAGGATTTGTGACTTCGGGGATGCCGAAGTACGAGATACAGTGCAGCGCGGAAAACGGTTCATCGTCAGGGTCATAGTCGAAACGCGACTCAGCATGGATCGATTTCCAAAGGCATTTGGCAGATATGTGATTATGAAACTGACTGAGAAGCTGGAGTGCAAGTGCTTTGGCGCGATCCGAGAGCTCTATTCGCATGTGGGCTCCCCAATATAAAGAAGAATATTCAAGGAAAGGTGTGTCTCGGGGGTCAGGTAACGGGGCAGCTGAAAGATCTTTGACGTGCTGGAAATTAAGGTATGTCAGGCAGGTTTCTGCCATTGTCGAGTGGGCTCTGTTGAAGATGTTGGGAAGTGTGCAGAGATACTCTTGGAGCGTATAATGGATTAACCTAACAGTTGAAGCACTTCTATCCACGGTAACAAGCCCTTGACAACAGTCCAGCAAGGTCGATATGGTAGGGATATCGTTGTTATCGAAGTCGTTTGACCATATCTGGATTGCTATGGCCTGACATATCTCATCCGCCTTCAAAGGCCGCCTCGAATGCGAGATCCACATTAGAACGGCTGTCCCGAGTCTTGCTTTCTCCCCACCTTGAGCCTTTATCCTTCCTAATGTTGCCCCGTATGCGCTTCCCAAGTCTAAACCACCCCTCATTGCACCTAGCCTTTGTCTCCTTCGATATATGGTCGCTTCTTGTAAGATGGTCTCGATACTCAAGGAGACAAGTAGGAATCTAGACACAATATCTTTTAGCATACCGCTTTACGTATTGTTATATATAGGCTTCCTACTTACATTTCCGAAACTGTTTCTGATATATTCTTTATAATTTCCTCCTCTAAGTTCTCATCCATTGCGTCCGGGATCGTATCCTCTTTTAGCTTCGCTCGGAGGAATACGATAATATCATCTTTGCCGGGTATTATAGCTCGTGTTGCTATCCTCCCGGGAAGATGTTTGTCGATCTCACCCCGGATATGCGGTCTCCCGGTTAGCAATATCCGGGCGCCTGGGGAGTTCTGAAGTATTTGGTTGAGTGAACCAAGAAGCTTCACCCGATGTCGAGCCGGACACTCGTCTAAGGCATCAATGCAGATAAAGGTACTGAGTGAGGATGAGATATTTTGCAAGAACTCGACAATTTCTTCGAGCGAAAGCCACTGGCCACCAATGACCTTCTGTCTGTTCTGAAAAGCTTTAACTATTCCTTCCGGAACCTTGTCCAGTCCACCAACAACCTGTTTCAACACTGAGCCCAGGATCACAGCAGGGGATTGCTCCTCCTGATCGGCGAAGTCGAAGTAGAAGCACGCCACGGCAGCATTTCCCTCCACGGCCTGCTTGCATAATTCATCTATCACGAGCGAGCTAACATCGCAACCTATTAGCAATACTTTTTTCTCCTCGTGTATATTTTTTTCTTACCTAATGTAGGTCTTGCCCACCCCGGGGCCTCCGTAGCAAAACAAGGCTGAACCATCCGATTTACCCTCGCTAATGCCACCAAACCATTTCTGATATTCCTCAGTTTGCAAAAGCCAGTTTCCCACCTCGTCGACCCTACGGGTTCGAATGTCGTGGTGTCGTCTTTGGGGTTCGAATGGAGATAGCCAGGCCAAAATTTGGGACTTCTCGTCGGCTATCGTATAGTTATTCGACACATTGTTAACTGAAATAGTATTAAAAGAGTTGATGTTATCTTCGACGTGATATTGAGACATTTTGTATTCTTGGTTTTTTGAATGTTGTGAAGGGTGGGTTCAGGAGTAATTTTATGCGATAGAGTTGCTTGATGGAGATGAAGAAAAGCGGGGGCGATAGTCCTTTGAAGTCTTGTGGGCGCAGTCTCTGTCCAATCAATCGGCCCGATACTTGTGAAACAAAAGAGACTGTCCGCATCCATGCGGTGCTCGAGTCCAGGTGCCGGTACCGTATGCCCAAACCCCCAGCGGATAATCGCTAAATGGGGATGTCGTCAAATTAATTAAAACTTTGTGTCATATTTGCACTATTGGTAGTCGAGAGCGAGCGTACTTGTACACGTACTCGTACTGTGCTGACCACCGCTCTTTTCCGCATCCAAAACCCACGAATCAACAGCGTTGTTCTATGCTTCATAATGGTCTGCTCGCCAATTCCTAAAGTATCCGGATATAGAGAAAATGACTTGGCGCTAAGAGAGCTTTATTATTCGGTATAGTCAACACAACTTATGGCTACCAAGAGTCCTCGCTGCTGGCAAAGAAACTCTTAGATACGGTATGACCATCTGGCTTGGCGACGGGGGGCATACTCGAGTATATCTGGATACTTTAGGAATTGGCGAGTGCTCGAGTAGCCGACTACCTTGTGCGCCCTCCTGGTAAAAAAGCAAAGTGCGGGGTTATCCATTTCCCCTTCATGGCTTCCGGAACTACTCGAGTTCGTCTATTGTGAATAGATGCCCTATTCTGCCGTGCCGTAGACCGGAATTATGAGTGCCCCGCGCAATGCGAGTGAAGGTCATTTTCACTCAAACATCTAGTGCAATGTCTTACCTTGTAATCATGGCCGCTAGATACTAATACTACTCGATTTGGGTAATCGTGATAGGAAAAACTTTGTGCTTCCAGTACTGTTCAGCATTGTCATGATGAAAACGAGAGTAACCGCGTATATTTTCTCCCAAGTACTAAAATAAGCTAATGTTCAACATTCTAAACTACCCCACCAACCGTCGGGCCCCCCTTAACGGTCGGCACCGTCTCTTGCTGCTAGACGGCCATTTATAAGTAAACGGGCCCCAATATTACAGAAATTTTGGATAAAAGTTTATCGACTGGAGTAATTAATTTTGTTAGTGTCTTAGCATAGTCTACTCGTATGGTTGCTATCACAAGTGCTCCAGGCACTTGCTTCTCTTCTCAGGAAAGCTGGAATCTTTCGGCTTAGATAAGAGAGTCTCTAGCGTGCGCTATCCCTTAGATGGGATATGGGCCTAACATGTGACCTGTTGCTATGGCGACAACATGATCGCGAAATTCCCCTAAGTTAACATCTGTTTCTCTGTGAGAGTCTCGCGTTTGTTCGCGGCGGGGGTGGGTCCTCAGCCAACGGGGGCAACCACGATGCCCCGTGGAATTGAGCCACAGCGATAACGATAACCACGACGATTGCCACAACCACACACATCCGTATAGCAGGCAAAATACAAAGTCGGATTACTAGACCACGTGCTTCTAGAGAGAGGGAAGGACACCGATATTTGATTAATTAATTAATTATCTTTGGGATGGTTGAATTTTTCGGGGAATTGTGGCTGCGCTCGTTGTCTGAGGACTTACTCTGGGCCTGGGCTCCAGTACCTTGGAGGCATAAATGGTCATGGTTGGACAGGTGCATGTTTGTGCAACCCCAGAGCCTCGTAGTTACCACCCCCGCTTTCCCGGTTACTGGAGATTTCCTTCTACTCTTGCAGAAGTCGGACTCCCTGCGCACAATCCCTCCTTAACTCTCATGAAGAATGGAATTCAGCTAATGAGCTATAGCATTGGTATCGTTCCGGCAGCAGCAGATCAGTAATAATTTCAACTCGCTCGACCGTAATAGCTGATTCAATAAGATCATCAACTTCATTACCGACATAGACATCGAGGGGCATCGAATTCTATGTTGGTTATCCTTGCTGGAACGACAACAGCAGTACTCGGGTGTGGACCGGCTGACTCGATAGCAATGGGAACTGGGCACTACGAACCAGCGGATTTAGAAAGTGACAAGATGCGGAGGATGATTGCGCCCAGCCAGTATTGTCATGCTACGGGAACCTAGTGGAGGAAAGCTACACCAGGTAGGAAGTGTTTTCTGGAGAAAGGTTATATAGATGTCGCTGACGATTAACAAGTAATAGTTTCCTAGCGATTGATGGTCTCTGCGATCGGGCTGGGAAAAAGACATTGCCGTCGGAGGACTATGCTGCGATTTCCTTCCCCAACCGTGACAGTCCACAGCAAATATTTTTGGTGCCATCCTCAAGCAACGTGTTAGTGGGGGGCAAATCCTGTGATATATCAAGGGGGCTATTCGGAAAGCCAAAAGCGAGTTCGGCAGGCGAGTTCCACTTCTTAATAGGATAGCTATTCTGACGAGGGCTATTACATTTGACCGCGGCTATTTTCCGCACCGGGCATCCAGCTCTCCACGCACCCGACTCTTTCATAATTGTATTGCTTCTGGCGCTTCATCGCTCCCAAGCGCATATCCGAAGCCTTTGTCCGAATGATAAAGCATATACTAGGCATGCCGGGTAGCATGAAAGATTGCTAACAAAGGGTGCCTCCCCCACAACCCCAACTTGTTCCTTAAGCCCTGTGCTATCGGTGCTGAGTTCTGTTTGACTTACTTTAATTTTCGGTAGGGGAAGGGCATTTCGCCGGCTCTTCGTTCTGTCCCACCAACCGGCCCGCTTGCCGAATATGGTTTTTGTTGCCCCTACGGTGTTTACAAGGCTTCGCAGTGTATCGTGCTACAGATGCGTGGAGATCACGGTTGTTTTATCGGACACGAATAAATAGGATGGACAAGCAACCGATTTCCCTGGTAACACAGCAATGGCCTGGGCTGCAAGAGGGGATAGGAGGGTGTGGTAAGTGTGCAAGTACAGCAAGCACGCCCGATACTAATCCTAAGATAGCTGACAAGAGGATCCAAGCATCGCCTTGTGGGCTGCCGAGAAGGGGGCATAGTGGGCTCGTAAGGATGCCGCTGGAACAGGACAACTCAATCCCGGCATAGTCGATAAATGGAGGCGACGAATTCGATCACCTACTATGCAGTATGCCCGCAGTCAACAAAGTTCTTCTCCCCCGGCTCCCCGGTTTGTCTCAGCTATCAGAGCCTCTATCGAAAAGGCCTAACCGGTTTTGATATCCAAGAATAAAACCCGAAAGTTCAATCTCCATCTACTAGACGTACCCTACTCTCCTCCGGGGAACAGGCCTGGCGAAACCAAATCCGACGCCTGCCACAGACAGTTCCTTACATGCAGAATGGCAAGCTATGGCATTAGGCATGTCAAACATTGGGATTTTGTGCCTGAGGTGTCTCGTTTTCTCCTTTGTTGCCCAAATGATCCTTTCCCCCTTCCGATTTCTTGTTGCCTTATTGCTTGACCTTTGGTTAACTAATTTTAGGTATATGTGTGCCCCGTTGGCGTTTCTCTATACTAACTAGTGCCTATATATGCACTCTTTCTATTTGCTTTTCATTCGTTGCTCTCATTGGATTAAGCCATTCAATGTCTCTCCATGATTGAATTTGTATTTGCCTGTAAGTTACTATTGTGCAACTTAACAACTTTATTGTATTGTGAGGGACGAGGATGGAAGCTTCATATATATAGACTGGAAATATATTAGATTCTGCACATATGCTATACCCCGGGAAGGGGGTGTGCCAAAGGAATTGGCGGGAAGAATTTATCGTGTATGATTGATACGGTGGACCAACTTATTGTGCTCTCTCCCCCGGATCCCCTTCCCCCTTCTTGCCTTGTCCCTTCCTTCGCTATCCCTCTTAACCGTGTTGTGAGAAACTTCTTTCCTTACCAATACCAAAGGCATCATAGCTTTTTGCTCCCCTGATCCCACCTGGAACATCACACTAACACACAGTACCCCCATCAACCATACCTACACCGCCTTCAGCTTATCCGCCTCATGAGTTTTGTAAGTCTCCGACACGGTACTCGGAAGAATGTTCTGAAGTCTTTCACCGCGTATCGTAGGCTAAACACAAGCGAAACATTAACTGTGGAAAAGTATTTGTGGAGCTCACTTCAAACTTGAAGGCTAACTCAAAATCATACACGATATACCCGCGGGAGCAGTAGAGCATTACATACGAGAACATCAGCCATGTGCTAGCATTGGGGATGGACATAAAGTCACTCGGAAAAGTCTTTGTGAAATGGAGGTTTGCTTCAATGAATATTACAGTGGCTAAATGAAGGGTATTGCAGGGTTCTGAGCTCGGCTGGAGGAGGCGGCTGATTTAGGGCCCGTTTACCTATAGACGTCTGTCTAACTGCCTGAAACAATGCCAACCACTAAGCGGGGCTTGACAGCGGTGGAGAGTGCGGCAAAGTAGATGTCGTTTACCTAGAGTAGGCAACGTAACTTTCTGACGGTCTAGCTACAAGAATGTCGGACCGTGGAAAATTGGTCAAACGCTTTCGCACCGACCACCTATTACAAATTTAATTTTTAGAAATAGACAGACAGTTGAAAGTGTGTAAAGCAAATAGAATAATTGTATGTTTAGCTAATATACAGTCTAGTATATAGCTTAAAGCCCGTTTATCGGGGATCGCGTGGGCTGCTCAGAAGGGACATGAGGAGCAGCACCGAAGGCCACTTTCATTGGCCACCGGGAACGGGAATAATGGGTTTGTGAAGATGCTATAGGTTGATCCAGGGAAGAACGTGAACCATGTGGCACAGTCAAATGCAACAGTGGCTGTGCCACAAGAGTGCCAAGAATATGAGTGATTGACTGTGATGTAGTATAAATAATAATAGGTATGAAAGAAAGTAAATTAA
>Ga0307507_10003909_pt1 | contig 27615 bp, 13 predicted proteins | sample 7_EM_MG_FD_207223 | JGI IMG/M metagenome (GOLD analysis project Ga0307507, IMG submission 207223) | Populus trichocarpa ectomycorrhiza microbial communities from riparian zone in the Pacific Northwest, United States - 7_EM | ecosystem: Host-associated > Plants > Roots > Unclassified | place...
ACTTTATCCCCTCCCCCGCCCCCCCCCCCCCCCCCCCCCCCCCCTCTCTAGAGCCATTAAAGGCGTAAGGGGGATTTATCTATTCTAGTTACCATGATACTAAGCAGCGGGATATATTGTATATTAGGTATCTTTTATACCTAGGCCCTAGCTAGGCCCTCTTAAAGGGTTACTACTCCGTTAAAAGAAGATAAAGAAAACCGTAGGTCGCAATCTAGGCTGCTAGGCAGTATTACGGTAGTAAGACGGCGAGTGACCGTATGCTCCGCGGGCGATCGCCCTAGGGGTTAGAAGGGGCCGTATATTTGCCCATTTGTTCGCCCGTTTGCATTTTTACTTATTCGTTAATATGAGGTCGTCAATGCTTTTAATTAGAGGTTGGGGGACATTAGATTCCATTTTATATCTATAAGGATTATATAGGGTTAAATAGGAGCGTAGCAGTTAACTACTATAAAGGGGGTTACCATTAGTAGTGGTTTTTAAAATCTTACCATCCTATATAAAGACTTTTCACTACCCCCCATAATATTTCGACTACCACCACCACGACCCCCTACCCGCAGTTGTGCGACGTCTCTACGTTAGCTCTACTAAGTCTAAAAACCAGTAGGTTTGTAGGCCTTACCATATATAGGTACAGAGTCCGATTTCGAGGACCGAGCTTAATAATTAATATATAATCTTAAGCCTCCTCCTAGCTTTTTAATAAATAGTATAGGTAAGGTAAATAGAGATTAACTAGGGTAAATAAATCCTTTTTCTAGATATTTATTAAGGTATTATTACATTATAAGGAGTTCTTCTTATAATATACCATACAGCAGACTAAACTTTAGTGTTATACTAGGCTTAAGTTCTATTTTAAAATTATGCTTATCTTAGTATAGGGGTAGTTATTCTATAAATCATTTTTTAAACTTATTAATTAGATTATAATACTCTTTAGGCATATGAGGTTAAGGGTTAATATATTATTTTAGTTCTAATGCTTTTTCAATATCTTCTATTATTATAGTAAAGATTTTATAGTATTATTTTTTTACTAATAAAATAAAGGATACAGCTTATATTATATAAATTTTAAAAGGTTTTAATATAATATCTTTACGTTCTCTACTGCAATTAGCATTTATAGCTTTATTATATTGGTTTAAGGTTTATAGTAAGGGCAATTTATATTATTTTAAATTCCGACACCTTAGGAGTGGAGACATTAGAGTCACCCTAAAGGACCAATAGGTAAAGGAACGGGCCGTAAGGGCAGGGGACAGGCTAGGAGAGCGTATTGGCATAAAAGTGCTTTGTGAAGATTACCTAGTTAAAGTCCTGTCGGTTCCTATAAGCCTTAGGGTAGAAAGGGGACGCCAGGCGGACAATACAGTAACTATATAGGAGATAGTAAAACAAACGGAACGCCTTATACTAGGACTTGTAATTACCCGGATCCAATGGCTTTAATAGGAAAATATAAACCAAGCATATAATGAGAACAATGAGAGGATATAAGGGGCGCTAGAGACTTGCCAGGGAAACAATAAATAAACGCATAGCTCCCTTATCGTTAGCGTATATATACTAGGAATGCAAAAACTCCTTATCTAAAAAGGAATAATTATAAATGGCCTTATATACAATACAAGGCTCTACAACCACAGACTACGCCTGGAATGATATTATTGCTGTGTATAATAGGGACACACCTAATCCATATACGCAGCACAGGTGTGCTGCAGCCACTATACAGGCCCCTATAATATAAGATAATATATAAATTAAGACCAAATAAAATGCGCGAACTGTTACCAAAGCACATATAAGGCGTGGGAGAGAGAAGACTGCATTAAATACAGGAGATAGAAGGAAAGGGCTTAATAGCTGTGGGAACAACTGCACGCTAGGTTATACGAATGGAAACAACAGGCGATAAGCTAGGGGGACGCAGGTGTCTTCCCAGCGTTTTCTACCTTTAATACTAGGGGGCTAAGCCAGCCATCCCAAGCCTTAACGGGCCAAAAGTGACGCCGCGCAACATCACTAGACCGAATAGAGATATAAAGGATATATAGGATATAAGGGAGAGGACGCCTAATAGGAAGACCTCTATAGACGGCTATAGCAAGTTTAAGGCCGGGACAATTAAGAATTAGATTTAACGCGGCAAATATAACATACGCAGCTAGCTTATAAGGGGCATATAGCCAACTGGCGAGAACGGGGGAAGAACTAGAGGCAATAACAGACTTAGATTTAGAAAGGCTAGTAGGAATATAAGATATAGGAATAGAAAGCTCTATACAAAATAAGTAGTGGCCAGGGAGTAAATATAGGAGATAGAAGTTCTAAACATTTTAGAGAAAGTAGAAACAGAAGAAGTAAGGAGTGAAGGAGAGGCAAAGGACCCCCACTAGGGGTCCGCCACTTAACCATTATACAGTACAACTGCGGCAATATAAACTACTGTCTAGTAAGGCCCCTACTAGACAGTCTAGACCTAGAGAAACACTATATTTTTGCTATATAAGAGCCGTATTATAATACCTATATATAATTAATATACTGCCCCTAAGGATTCCAGCTCCTATATAAACCAAAAGCAGCTATATATGTATGCTTTATAATTAGCAAAAATATCAGCCTTGCCTTATGGTTATAGCAGGCAGTTAACTTAGATATTGTAGTTATAACCATCTAGATATATAGGGGACCAGTATAAATTATTAATGTCTATAACCCTAGGGTCGAAGGGGTAGCATAGACAGAGAATATTATATCTATAATAAGCTTGCTAGAAACTGAATATACGGAGTTTATTTTACTAGAAGACATGAACCTCTACTACCTATAGTAGGGGGGTATCTATATTGCTGCTAATTAATAGGTAGAGTGCCTACTAAGAGCTATAGATAACGGGGGCCTTAAGCTAGCTACCCCCCTAGGTGTAATTATATAGCAATAGGGTACTGCTAAAAGTATAATTAACCTTATAATTATAGACGAAAACCTATACTAGAGACTTAAAAGGTGCTCCCCTAAAGAAGAATGGGCATTTACCTTAAACTATATCCCTATCCAGATATAACTAGATCTGGATATTAAGGCGCAACTAAATAGTAAAAGATACGCAATAAGGAAGCTTAATATAGATAGCTTCCTTAATACAATTAAATAATAACTTTAAGACCTAGAAGAAATCTACCTAATACTAAATAAGTAAGGCTTATTGGCTACCCCTAAGGAAATTAATTAAAGACTAGAAAGGATCTAGGTAGCAATTAAAAGTGGGCTAAAAGAGCACTGCCCAGTTTTAAAACTGGGCCCCTATATGCGATATATATGGTCCGCACAGTGCGCGGCCCTTATAGCCGGCCAATAACGAGCAAGGAGGAAATATATAAGTAGCCACGATTTTAAGGACGAGAGACGATATAAAGATATAAGAAACCAGCTAAAGAATACCTTAAGAAAAGAAGTAAGGAATAACTGGAGATGGTTTATAAATAAATATACTACTAACCTAAGTCTCCCCTATAACAAGGGCCTTTGGACTATAGCGAAATGGGTAAAGAAAAAGGCGGGATGCCTAGTAGAAGATCCACACCTACTACCCCTATAAAGAGTAGGCAAACTATAGGCCATAAGTAATAATAACAAGAAGGTAAAGATCCTTATAGAAAGATTTTTCCCTTAACTAGCTCTAGTAGACCTTAGCGACATTACCAGTAAAACACTGGTGACTTACCTAAAGGTTAACAGCAATATAACAATTAAAGAAATGGCTAGAACTATTAGCCGCCTCTTAAATAACACAGTACTAGGACTAGATAGGATCCTAAACAAAGCCCTAAAGACCTATAGACCACTTATAGCACCTTGGCTTGCAGACATAGCCAGAATATACTTTATAATAGGCTACTACCCGTAACTTGGAAGATCCATAACGACAGTTATCTTATAAAAAGAAGGTACAGTAGACTACTTAATCCTAGGAAGCTACCGCCCTATTACCTTAGAAAACACCCTAAGCAAAATCTTAGAAAAGGTTATAGTAGACTATATAGTAGATACGGCAGAGGAACACGCCCTACTACTATAAAGCTAAATAGGGGCAAGAAAGAATCGCTTAACGCTATTAGCACTTATACTACTCGCTACTACCATTAAAACTATATGGGCTATGCGAAAGGACTTTATAGTATTAATACTTAGCCTAGATATTAGCGGCGCCTATAATAATATACCCTATAAGCGTCTCCTATATATCCTTAGGGCAAAGGGCTTCCTAGAATGGATTATTTAATTTATTTAAGGATTTATAGGCTAGAAAGAAATATTACTGGTCTTTAATAGATACCAGAGCCCCCCTATTGCAGTTATAATAGGAATACCATAAGGATTACCTTTATCGCCTATACTCTTTCTCTTCTTTATAAGCAACCTGCTTAACACCTTTAAGAAAGGGGCGACCTAGGGGATAGGCTTTATTAATAACATAAACCTAATTATATATGGGCTAATAGCCGCAGAGAACTGCAGGACACTAGAGAAAGCCCACAACACCTATATAGAATGGGTAAGACGATATAGAGTCCAATTCTCACTAGAGAAATACTAGCTAATCTATTTTATAAGAAAATGTAACTAATCTATAGATCTTTAGCATATAATCTATATCTAAGGCTTTAGGGGTTAACCGGTTTAAGGCCTAAGGGTATTAGAAGTATGGGTAGATAGCAAGCTCTAGTAGAGCGCATATATGGCGTAAGCGGCCCGTAAGGGCCAAGCATAGTATATCGCCATGTCTAGGATTGTTAATTCTATATAGGGTCTATGCTTCTAGAGGTTACGCCTACTATATATAGCAGTTATCTAGCTAACTATAACGTATAGATCTAGTATTTGGGCCACTAGAGAAACTAAGAAAAGCCCCCCTAAATTACTCCTTAAACTACTCTAAAAGGTCTAAATAGCCTGCCTTAGGAGTATAACAGGCGGGTATAAGCGAACGGCTATAGCACTGCTTAAAAAGGAAGCCAATATTCCCCCCCTATAACTATATATTAAAGCTAATGTAATATAAAGGGTGTAAAAGGAACGCAACTCTAATGTTATAAAGTATATTAAGACACGCCTAAATAAACTATAGAGGGACCCTAGGGTGCCCTATAGAAGAAGGAACTAACAACCCTAAAGTAGGGAAGATATATTAGGAAAACAGGTAGAGAAAGCAGAAGAAGAATAGTACGGCGCTAGGGCCCAGGCCTATATAGAGGAGGAACGGAAACGCGTAAAAGGCCAGTAAAGATAATAGTAAGGGAGAGAAAGGAGCTAAAGTAAAGTATAAAAGAGTATTAGAAAACCATCTACTATAATATAATACTGGTTGGACCGATGCTGGAGAGATAAATAGGAGTTAAAGGTATAGAGGTAGACTTAGGCAAAGGGAACCTAAGCTATAGCATAGGTAACACTATAGGGGGTAAATACCTAAGGGCTCTAAGAGGGCCTAATAAAGGCAGAAAATATAATAGCAATACTTTTAAGGACAGGAATAATAGGACTAAAAGATTGGCTTTACTGGGTAGGTGTTCTAGTAGATAGCCTAAGGTGCGAATATAGCTAGCTAAGACAGATACTAAAACACGTAATACTATTATGCCCCTTATACACTAGCTAAGAAGCAATACTCTTAGCAGCTGGTATAGAAAACTATAATACACTACTTTTAACATAGAAAGGCCTTAAGGCGGCTACCCGGTGGCTTATTGGCTAAAATATGCTAGACCAGTTCTGGGTTGCAAAGGAAATAGTAATAGAAGGTAAAGGGGTAAGTAATAGGCGCCCCCTAATAACTCTATAGGAGTAGAGTACAGTATATAATACTAGCGCGTCTATAGGTTTATTACGGCAGTAGTAGTTCCTAAGAAGGTTAAAAAGTAAAATAGTAGAGCACCACTGGTAACTTATAGGCGACTTATAAGCGAGCCCTAAAAGGCGGGGAGACGGATCACAGGGTTTTCTCAAATAGAGTTTTCTCCCTATATATATATAAGGAGTAGTCCGCGTGGGCCCAATAGGGATCCGAATCGGACGTTAAGCAATAAATAATATTATTATTATTTTAAATTTAAATAGTTATATATATATTTATAGGGCAAATGGTATTTTAAGTAATAACTTTAGCAGTAAGTTATATAGAACTTTAGTATTTCTTTAACCCGAAAAGAACACTAAAATCGAGATCCGACCCATACTGTCCTATAGGGGTTCTTTTCCATCTCATCTTGTCCGCACGGTTAAGCTAAGAGTGAGGATCTCGTCTGTTACTAATACAGCGGCGTTACGTCGTGGCTAGAGGGCGCTTTCGAATGCTTAGTCCTTGACGCCATTAGAGTTTTCGCGGGTCTTGGCGTGCCAAGACTCGAAAAACACCATAGAAGAACAGAGGAATTGTTTTAAAAACTACCCAACGTCTCTCTACCTAGACGACCAATCTAGGGCCACAAGCCAGCGCTTATACTTGCTGGCAGAAGCGATAGGTCTAAGGGGACAATAGGGCACCTCTGTACTTGTTCCGCTCTGAAACTACTATGGTAGCGAGGGCATAGGAAGAATCTCAACACCGTTAACCATATTTAGCAACGTTAATCCACCTATTGACGAGGCGACGTTAATCCTACAACGTTAATCCTATAACGTTAATCCTTTAGAACGGACCTGGAATGGACCTGGAATGGACCTACGGGATAGGCTAGAACGGACTTAGATGCAGGTGTTGGTTAAGATAAAAGGACAACAAGTTTGGTTAGTAGGCGGCTGAGGGACGATAGCTGCGCGGCGTCGAGTTATCATGGGCCTACGCCTGCAAGACACGGTCGGCCTGTTGTTGCGAGAGCGTCACAGGTAACGCGAAGCAGCGATAGCTATAGGGCGTGGTATATAATGGCAGTGACGGACAACTCTAGGAACTTTACCCCTTTACTAGGCTCTAACTCCTGGTGGACCTGTCTTAGAGGAAGGATTAACACCTTATTAACGATACTGTCTGTATAGCCTAAAAGGACGGACGCGCGTGTTGGTCTATTTAGGTAGGGGTAGGCTGTAAGGATAGGCTTATAGAGCAAATCAGGTGCATATAGGCAGTGGCTGGTTTTGGTCAGCTGGCTGCTATGGAAGCAGACAGACGTATAGGCGTCTAAAGTGGAAAACTATAGTAGAGGGCCCTAGTAAGAGGGCCTCCGCAACTCTGCTTTGTATATAACTCTTATAGCTCTATAATACAAATGTATCCTGGGTTATAGCGGACCGCATAGCAGATATAGTAGAGGAACACGCCCTACTACCACAAAGCCAAATAGGGGCAAGAAAGAATCGCTTAACGCTATTAGCACTTACACTACTCGCTACTACCATTAAAACTGCATGGGCTATGCGAAAGAACTTTATAGTATTAATGCTTAGCCTAGATATTAGCGGCGCCTACGATAATATACCCTATAAGCGTCTTCTATATATCCTTAGGGCAAAGGGCTTCCTAGAATAGATTATTTAATTTGTTTAAGGATTTATAGGCCAGAAAGAAATATTACTAGTCTTTAGCAGATACCAGAGCCCCCCTATTACAGTTATAATAGGAATACTATAAGGATTACCTCTATCGCCTATACTCTTTCTCTTCTTTATAAGTAACCTGCTTAATACCTTTAAGGAAGGGGCGACCTAGGGGATAGGCTTTGTTGATGATATAAACCTAATTATATATAGGCCAACAGCCGCAGAGAACTGTAGGACACTAAAGAAAGCCTATAATACCTATATAGAATGGGCAAAACGACATAGAGTCTAATTCTTACTAGAGAAATACTAGCTAATCTATTTTATAAGAAAACGTAACTAATCTGCAGATCTTTAGTATATAATCCATATCTAAGGCTTTGGGGGTTAACTGGTTTAAGGCCTAAGGGTATTAGGAGTATAGGTAGATAGCAAGCTCTAGTAGAGCGCATATACGGCGCAAGCGGCCCGTAAGGGCTAAGCATAGTATATCGCCATATCCAGGATTGTTAATTTTATATAGGGTCCATGCTTCCAGAGGTCACGCCTACTATATATAGTAGTTGTCCGGCTAACCATAACGTATAGATCTAGCATTTAGGCCACTAGAGAAACTAAGAAAGGCCCCCCTAAATTACTCCTTAAACTACTTTAAAAGGTCTAAACAGCCTGCCTTAGGAGTATAACAGGCGGGTATAAGCAAACGGCTACAGCACTACTTAAGAAGGAAGCCAATATTCCCCCCCTATAACTATATATTGAAGCCAATGTAATGCAAAGGGTGCAAAAGGAACGTAACTTTAACATTATAAAGTATATTAAGACACGCCTAAATAAACTATAGAGGGACCCTAGGGTGCCCTATAGGAGAAGGAACCAATAACCCCAAAGTAGGGAAGATATATTAGGAAAACAGGTAGAGAAAGTAGAAGAAGAATAGTACGGCGCTAGGGCCTAGGCCTATATAGAGGAGGAAGGGAGACGCGCAAAAGGCCAGCAAAGATAATAGTAAGGGAGAGAAAGAAGCTAAAGTAGAGTATAAAAGAGTACTGGAAAACCATTTACCGCAATACAATACTGGTTGGACCAACGCTAGAGAGATAAATGGGAGTTAAAGGTATAAAGGCAGACTTAGGCAAGGGGAACCTAAGCTATAGTATGGGTAATACTATAGGGGGTAAATACCTAAGGGCTCCAAGAGGGCCTAACAAAGGCAGAAAATATAATAGCAATACTCTTAAGGACAGGAATAATAGGACTAAAAGATTAGCTTTACTGGGTAGGTGTCCTAGTAAGTAGCCTAAGGTGCGAATATAGCTGGCCAAAACAGACACTAAAACACGTAATACTATTATGCCCCTTATATACTAGCTAAGAAGCAATGCTCTTAGCAGCTGGCACAGAAAACTATAATACACTGCTCTTAATATAGAAAGGCCTTAAGGCGGCTACCCAGTGGCTTATTAGCCAAAATGTGCTAGACCAGTTCTGGGTTGCAAAGGAAATAGCAATAGAAGGTAAAGGGGCGAGTAATAGGCGCCCCCTAATAACTCTATAGGAGTAGAGTATAGTATATAATACTAGCGCGTCCGTAGGTTTGTTACGGCAGTAGTGGTTCCTAAGGAGGTTAAAAAGTAAGGTAGTAGAGCACCACTGGTGACTCGTAGGCAACTCGCAAGCGAGCCCTAAAAGGTAGGGAGACGGATTACGGGGTTTTCTCAAATAGAGTTTTCTCCCTATATGTATATAAGGAGTAGTCCGCGTGGGCCCAATAGGGATCCGAATCGGACGTTAAGCAATGAATAATAATATTTCTTTAACCCAACTAATTAAGGGGTTGTATTACTTTAGCCATCTATATTTAAGTATAACTTTATATTACTTTAAGGGTATTATAAATAAGGAAATATATTTAAGGTGTTTACCTATCTATATCTTTACTAAAGTGTAGTATATTAGTTTGCTATATATTAAGAATTTACTATTAAAGCTTTATAGGCCTTAGGGCTTATTAAGTTTCTTTAATTTAGGCGTTAAGTTTTTATATAGTTTATATTAATAAAGCCTATGCTAGTAGCTCCGCTATCTATTAGAATTTATACTTTCTTCCATTTTCTAAGTATTTAAATTTCGCCAAGTATAGTTAATACGTGCGTATATACGCACGCGGTCTTTAACGGACTTTGGTAGAATTTAATTAATCTAGTAAAACTTGGCAGAAGTTGATTAAGCTAGTAGAATTTAGCAGAATTTGGTTAAAGCGTTAGAATTTATCTATTAAGTGTTTTACTAAGACATTCCTACTATAACTAGGCTAGTCCCGTTACACCTCTAATCTCCTTCCCTACTTTCCCTCCCTCTTATTTCTTGGCGTTAAGCTATTGCTTTATTGCTAAGTTATTCCGTTATTATATGTCCGAACTAGTAGGCAATAATATAGTTAATTAATTATATTAGGCGTTACTACTATAGCCGCACCGCCTCCGCTCGTTAGGAGGAGGGGTTTTAGTATATAGTTATATCTTTTCTTACACGCGTATTTAATAGAGTTAGGGTAGTAGACTTTAATTAGCTATGCGGCGATTTAGTTATTAGACATTAAAAATATTTAGTATATAAAGCCTTAAACTGGAATTATAATCTACTATATTGGATCCTATATAGAGGGCTCTATATTAAAGCTCTGTAGTCCAAATATATACTAGATTTGTGACTAATATAATCTTTAAGCCTAGCTTAAGTAGGGCGCCTTAGTTACTATAGTAGATTTTTATCTAGCGGTAACCAAAGCGCCTTAGTTTTATTACTACTTCTAAATTAAGCAAAAGCTCTATAGAGGGGGGGTCTAGGGGGTCTCTCCCTGGAATACCTTATATCTATATATATATTAATATATTAATAAAACTCTATATATAAGGCTCTAAGTTAAAGCTATTAAACTTGGGTTAAAGTTTACGTAGGGTACCTAATGTTCCGTATATTAATTATTGTAATTAAATAAAAGAAGAGATTATAATTTAAATATATTACGCACTAAGACTATAACTAGTATATTTACGCCGCCAGAGTTGCTTAAAGTTGGTATACGTTAAGAATCGCGCCCGGTTTACAGCAAACGCGCGCCCATAATCTCTTAGACGCTTCGCAGAGGAATTTTAGGGTTGCAGGGGGCTAGGGGTAGCGCGACGTTCTATTGGCTTAGGAGTTCGCGGGAGTTAGTGCGCGCCGCTAATTGGCTCAAGAGTTCGCACGAGTTGGCAGAGGCACCTGAGATAAGATCCCGGAGGCGTCACCTCCTCAAAGATTTGTCTCCTCCACAATCTATCGTGTTCCTACAATCGTGCCTTATAGCCCCCTGTCTACAAAGTCCCCTCACACCCCTAGACGACTGATACTCTTTATTTACTCCCTTGGGCCCATCCTACCAAACATGGCCGACTGAAGGAGGTTCAGGTCCAGTTTGCCAAGCAGGTGGGCTTATATAGTGACCTGAGGTTAAATATAGGTGACCTAAAACATATATATTTAAACTTTTTCACTAAATTTAAGGGGTAGGTGAGGCGGGTTTATGAAAGCTCTTTATGGGGATATTAGTTGAAGACCTCTTATTTTATCTTTTGAAAGTATTAACCCCAGTTTCAAAAAAACCGTTATCAAAGAAACCTAGTGACGGACGAGAGTAGCAAGAGCCAATCGGCTCTTGCTGAACTTTTGTACTAATAGATAATGTCAATTAAACGCCAGTAGCGTAATCCATTATGACACACACACCTAATTGTCCAAAAGCAACACACCTTCCTACCTCCCTTTCTCCACGGGCTGACCTACAACCAAAACAGCAACCCAGTCTCCGGTCCAATCTTCCCCTCAGCCAATTCATCCCAAGCCTTGGCCCACTCCCCCATCCCCTCCGCCCACTTAAGCGTAACGCCTGGAATCCCACCTCCGTCCTTGAAGTCCGCCCACACCTTCAAAAACTCCTCGAAATATGCCCCCTCGCCCATCTCGAGCGCCTTGTCCCGCAGCCCTGACGCATTCGCCTGTACCCTCCCCAACGCAGCCCCCCTCGCGAACCCGGCCATGATCTCATCATGACTCATCGGCCTGACCTCGCCACCCACCGAAACAAACGCGATCTCCGCAGCAGTGGGCGCCAGCGCGGCGTGCCAGGTCGCGGGCGCGTTGTCGCGGGCGCCGAAGTCGACGAGCACGATTTTGGCACCGGATGCCGCGGCGGCTTTCGCGCCGTCGGGGTCCGAGTACAGCAGTACGCGGTCGTAGAAGCCGGTGCGCTCGGTGAAGGCCTTTGAGGCGGCGGAGGAGACGCCGATGATGGCCGCGGGCTGGGACTCCGCGGGCCGGTTGTGCCGCAGCTGGTGCGCGAAGCTGACGGCTGTCTTGCCGGAGGCGGCGAAGATGATGACGGTGGCGCCGGTGATGGAGGCGTCGGAGGCGGTCCAGGGCGTTGCGTCGCCCATCGGGTGGACGCGCTTTGCGTCGTCCCAGGCGAAGGCGTGGCGGTTGAGGTTGTAGGATGTTTCGAACAGGACTTGCATTAGTGAGTCATAACCGAGATGCGCGGCGGGAGCCGGGTTTTCCGTTTTGGACGGCGCGAGGAGGTAGCGGTTGTAGATGGGGAGGATATGTTGGCGGTAGGAGTTCGTGACTAGGACCTGGTTTTTCGTGCCGGGGAATTTCACTTCTAGGTCGACGGGGAGCGTGCCAATGGGTAGGTAGCCAAAGAGTTGTTTTCCTGTTGGAATCTCGGGGACATTGCTTTCGATAATCTCTCCATAGCCCCAGCCAGAAATCCGGCCGTATTTTGACGCATCTTTGAATGCGTCTGGAATCGAGGGCGGCAGAGGATGGACATCCCACCACCCGAGCAGGTGTCCTGCGCGGGCATATGTCAAGTTATTTGTGGTTAGGGAAATCAGAGATGTTTTCATGCGGACTGAGGAAGGTCCTAGCGGAGGAAGCGGTAGAGCATCGGGAAGTGGGATAATGTGCTGCCTAGTGTAGTCCGCCTTTTCTAGCACATGTATAGTGGGCACAGGATCCATTCTAAGAAGACTTGGAATCTCTCACTTTTAAGACAGAACAGGACAGTGCTCTTAACAATGGATATCCTGAAACTGGAAGGGTATCACGAAAGAAATGCGCTTTTTGGGGGTTCTTTGGGCTGTTTCCTTTGACACTGCATAAAGACGTGGAGGTGGAGTTGGGGAGCTCATCTATACTATTACCTCAACTCTTTCACATGTAAGTCTGAGTCAGATTACGGACGCTGCAGATCTTCGGCATGGGTCGCAAAGGGGTAAGTGGGGCCGGCGCTGAAGATCATTCTGAGCTGGATACGATTCCTACATGTGGTAACTATTATATCGGTGTAGAACATGTGGGCTATGTGTGATGAAGAGGCGTCTCAGGCGTCCAAGGAGTTACATTGAAGACTAAAAGCATGGAATTCTGCTTATGGCGTGCTCAGGTCTCGCGTCTAGCGTTCTGAAAAATACGCCCGGCAAGTATTGCTATGCGTATTATTGGCATTTCGTAGTCTAAACGAGGGCTGCTCGAATTTTCGTATCATTAACTACACTTCCACTATCATGTCTATTCCCAACCCTCTATCAACTCTCCTCACACAAAAGGAAATAATCATTTTAGATGGCGCTCTAGCAACGGAGCTCGAGTCTCGCGGCTGCGACCTCAGCAACGCGCTTTGGTCTGCCGAAGTCCTGATCTCCGACCCATCACTAATCTATCGAACGCATCTTGACTATTACCGTGCAGGTGCTGATGTAGCGATCACAGCTAGCTACCAAGCCACCCCCCTGGGGTTGCAGAAGCACCTAGGACTCAACGAGCACCGCTCGATTGAGCTGATTCAGCGAAGTGCTGAGCTTGCAAAGCAGGCGCGCGATGCGTTTGAAAAGGAGTTGGAAGAGAAAGAAGCAAGTCCGGTGGGGTTTACGAGGAATTTGCTTGTGGCTGGGAGTGTAGGACCGTATGGCGCGTTTCTGGCGAATGGAGCAGAGTATCGCGGCGATTATCAGCTTCCGCGAGACGAGATGAAAGCGTTCCACCGACTACGGATTAAAGCTTTGGTTGATTCCGGGGTTGATATCCTGGCATGTGAGACTCTGCCTTCATTCTCGGAGATGGATGCACTTTTGGAACTGCTGCGGGACGAATTTCCTCAGGCTGCTGCTTGGTTCTCATTCACGCTGCGAGACTCGGAGCATATTAGTGATGGAACGCCCCTAAAACTAGTTGTTGAAACACTTGATAGGTCCGATCAAGTTGTGACGTTGGGGATTAACTGTGTTCCTGAAGCAGACGTATTGGGAGCCCTGCACATCCTACGGAAATTAACAAAAAGGCCGCTGGTAGTTTATCCTAATTCAGGCGAGCAATGGGACGCGAAGAGTAGAAATTGGATTGGAGAAAGAGCGCAGGGATCACGGCTTGCGGAGCTTGTTAAGCAGTTGCACGAGGCCGGGGCAAGATTGATCGGCGGTTGCTGTCGGACGACTCCACAGGATATCACAATTGTCAAAGACACCGCTTCTAGATGGCCTCGCAAGAAGTAATGACGTTAACGTAAAATTAATTTACGCTCACGAATCTCTTCTTTCATCAACAGATATCGTTCCTGTATGAACAATACAAAAAAAGGCTAGAAAATTACATGAGACCGCCATCCATCAAAAAGCACAATTACTCGGCTTATTTATCCAGCCTGGATCTGCCATTTCCAATTTCTGCCGGACTTCCATACCATAGGAACAAATTCATCTTGTCCTACTGCCCGCCCATCAACTACTGCAACCGCACCATAACGGACCCTGCGACCTCCGACATCACGAAGGAGTTGGTCAGCCATCACATTTGAATCGGAACTGTAGAGCATATGTGCACTGAATGCCTTTGCAATTTCTACAGGCGACAATGATACCGTTCTTCCGAGATTCCACCGGCCGAGAAATGTGGGAATGACACAGGATGCCAGGAAAAGTCACCAGAAGGGCCCGTAGTGAGACTTGAAGACGGTCAGGTGACTAGTTTGTAGCGCTTGTACCGTTTGAGTTATCGATGAGTTTGCTGCAAAAAGAGCAGTGCGGAATAGTATCTCGCGAGCTGTGGCAAGCATGTCGTCTGTTGGGCTACTCCAGTTGATTGAATAGTCTGGGGTTTCTAAAGTATCAGTGCTGTTCGCATATTCAAATGCAGGAAGCCCACTGGAAATAATATCGTAACCGACCGGTCCTGCGGAATTCAGATGTACTGAGGACTCGATTTAAAACGAGTCAAAGACTGCCGTAAGTAGTGGGGCTTTGGATTGTGTTGACCAAAGCAAGTGTAACCTTAATGAACTCATCATCTCTGTATGTGAGCCGGACCCAAGGCGATAGTGTTAACTAGGATGACATGATATTCCATTATTGCAGGCGCCAATGTGCATGCATCGATCATCAAGTAATTCATATAAATTTATCAAATAATCTATGAAAGGGAATTTGTCGCACGCGCTACCAACAGTTTGGCAATTGGAACATGATGATGCAGCCCACAACTCTCCGCAGGGCGATACTCTAGATATACTCAGCCGCCAGTCTCATTGAGAGGTTCCTCGTTCCTTGTTGATGATTGCCTCTGCAAGCTCAACTTCACCTGCCTCGCATATCTGAAGCCGCACTCGTTTATTTTCTTGCATGATAAACCCAAGTTGTGCCTAGCAGCATGAAGCTCAGAATTGCTTTCCCAACAGCTCTCCGCGCTGTCCCTGTTCTCAAAGAAGTAGCCGTGGAGCCAGGCTGAGGAGGGCTAGAATGCACTCGGCTCATTGCGTAGCTTTGACCTTGGTCAAACACAAGAAAGGAACCTGTATCATATGCTGCTTTAAAATATTACGTATCTGAAAAGCCATCCAATAGAGTTAATGGTCGAGTAAGGGAATGCGTCAAACAAAATGCAGATATAAATGCAGCGGGTCGGCACACTCTGCCGGTGAACACTACACTAGAAGGGGGGATTTGCAGACACGGCATAGTAACTTTTGTAGCGTGTGTCTGACATACACGTGGGAATGCTACTTAACTCGCTAGTCGACAAGGGGCGACAATTGGACGAGGCATGCTGGCTTTTTGATGGGTGGTTCTTTTTCAGGATATTGCTTACAGGCAGCAGCACATTATCCTAATGGATACTTTGCGTCGACTCAATTTGACGCTGGCGGTTCAGAGGAAGAACGTAGATGAAAAACGCCCCGCCTGCACAATGAGCCGGAGTGATGTATACGTGGTGTAAGCCCCAGCGGAAAAGTAGCGTTGGCACGGATCACACATGGCGATCCGTAAGGCGAATAGGACTTGGAACACGTGACCGCCGGCCGCAAATTCGGTGAAGCTGCTAAGGGCTTATCTCATGAATCAGACGCTCCGCAAAAGATTTATTCCGGTGACATGGGATGGCGCATAGACTTACCTCAGCAAGCTCAGACCATAGAATTAATTAGCGGACATACGTATATCCGCAAGCGGATATCGCTAACCTTTTTTATTAAAAAGTTAATTCTATGGTCTAAGAGACTTTTGCAAGGTTTCTTAGGCGATCTGACTTGTTTTATATATAGAGCAGTTACCTTTTTCAACGAAATTAATCTACCCCCCCATAACAGCTATTATCTTAGAAATACCGTTAAATTAATCTGCAGAAGTAGCTCTATAATCAATTAATATATCTACCCTATTAGCCTCCGCGATGTTAAGCAGAAAGCGCCGCCAAATGGGTAATATATTAATAATTAAATTGCCTACCCCCTCTATAAATATAATATTAGTTAACCAGCGGACGCCTATCTAAACACTAACTGGAGTATCCGCCGAGTGGATATCGCGCTTGGTAATAAAGGAAGAGAAGGTTAAAGTTATTTTAGAGCATTTACAGGACTAGCGATAGTCCTTTAGTAACCTTTCTTTAGCATAGCTATAGCTTAATACTAATAAAAGAGAAGGCGTAAAGATAGATAAGGTGCAAAAAAAAAAGGTAAAAAAGAAGAGGGTAAAGAGGCTTATTACTACCCTTCTAGGAGACGAAGAAATCTATAATGCGATTATAGAGACTACGGATATCCATTTAGAACTAGTTTATGCGGTTATAAATATCCTTCATAAAGAGCTTTGTAATCTTTAGCAGAAAACGGTTATTTTTAGCCTATAGAAGTTAGATCTGGAGTTTAAAGACGTTTAACTCTTATAAGGCTATAAGGTAATTAGCTAATATACCCCTCTACTCTGCTAACTAATAGAAGGATTATTAGTATAATTAAGAAGTAATAAATCGCGGAATCTATACCTAGGGTAGGTTGTTCTTTTTACATCTATCCTTTCATTGGGCCGTGCTTAAAACTCCGCTAACTATTTTACTTAACTTCTTAGTCTTTATCTTTAAGGCATGGGTATAAAGCGTTAGGTTCTATTACTGCTTTATAGACTAGGGCTTATTAATGGATATAAGACGCTAAACTGCTAGAAGATAGGATTAGCTAAACGCTCTAAGGAAGGTTATAATACCAGCGGCGGATATACTGGTGCTAATGTTATTAAAGACTCACCTCTAATTAATGTCCACTCTTAATAATATCTATGTTATATATAACAATTTTAACTACTTTAAGCGAACACGACATTAGTTAATCGGAGATACTAGTATTTTCCATTCCCATACTACTAGAAAGCTTATCCGCGGATCTTATATTCCCCCTAGTAGCCTTCTTTAAAGTATACTATATAACCGAGTACAGCTTTAGATTAAGGATATTACTAAGGCGCTAGGTAACATATATAATAGCGTTTAAAATTGGATATCTATATTTGTAATTACGGATGCTCTCTAAAGCGTATATCTAGCTGCTATAAATGGTATTTTCAAATCTAATACTAAGCTTAAATATCTGTGTATGCCAGAGATTAATATCCTACCATCTATAAAGATAACGTATGTAAACCTGGGCCCTATTATAGAGAGCGAGGCTTCTATAAGTAGCAACTACTACATACTTAAGATAATCTTCCTAGAGTAACTACAACTTAATTATGACAATAATTTCTAGGGCCGATTATATCTGGTATATGGTAATTAGAAAACTGTAAAGCTTATCTATACCTATAAGCGGGAGTGGGCGGAGGCTACGCTCCTATATAATAGCTACTGTTGGGTACTACCTGTTCTAGGTCTTTAGTACCTCCAGTTGAACTTCCTATATATAATTATAAGGACTTTCTTTAGTGGTGAGCAATATGCGCAGTAGTACTCTATACTCTACACTTATATAAATTACCTTGGGCGACAAAATATTCCTATAGAGCGCCCTCCCTTTTACTACCTTAAGGAGCTAGTACTGCACAGTTTTAATACCCGCATTATTACGCTCTTCTTAACACATATCCGCGGTAGGCTTGACATTTACAAAAAAGGTATAGTTAAAAGATATATTAGATCCTTAACGCCTAAGCAGTTTCTATAGCATATTAAGGATATCCGCGTAGCGGGTTTTAGCTCTAAAGTTGGCTAAGAGGCCAATAAATTAATTCCTCTGCACCCCTCTACCCGCGGAGGTTCTTAGATTATGGATTAATTACTTATAGTGCCTAGCTCCGCTACTATGAGCCAGCCTACTTAGATTGTTAACGTGGAGTTCTTTAATTATATTCGGTATCTATAGGTGGTTAAAACATATAAAGTGTTGAAATACGCTATTAAGCATGCAGATATCGGCCTTTTAAAGCGTGTAATTGCCTACCTTTGCCTTTACTTTACTGGATTAAGGAGTAATAACTATATATCTAAAATAATGTACTTCTGGAGGTTAATTATAACAGAGGTATATAACCTAGTGCTTTAGTGGGCCGTACTGGCAAATGGGCTAATTAATAATCGCGGAGAGCTAAATAGCTTTTTTAAAGCTAATCGACTTAATAAACTGCTAAATCTTTAGCTAAAGGAGTTACTTTAATCACGCGGAAACTTAACCTTTAGAGTAGACTCTCTATTTAGGTAAAGTATTCTTACTATAAGCTATACTGGACCTCTTCATACTAAGTTTAAGGACGCGTTTAGTAAGCGGACGATATCTAATTATATAATTAAGTTTCCCACGGTTAATATCCAGTCCCTTGCGGATATAATTGCTAAGGACTTGATTATATATTAGTGTATATAGGACGTTAGGTTTAAGGCACCTACTATTCTTTAACTTAGATTAGAGCAGCTCTTATAGGGCGGCATTACTGATTTTAATATACGGATGTCTTATATTAGCGGTTTACTATATAACCCTTATAAGGATGGATTTAATAAGGCTATAGATAATATACCAGAGGACTTTTAAATATTTAGGCTTATAGTACGTTTCTATCTTAATATATTAAGCTAGTTCTTTTTATTAATATTAATTCTAGCTAGCATATAATCTTCTTAATGCGTAGTATATAATATAGCAGTTAGCTGTTTTATAGTGTGGATATATAAATCTCTTTATCTTAGCTTATGTGGATATCTTTATCTTAACTTATACGGATATCTTTACCTTAGCTTATGCGGATATTACAATATTAATTAAGTATATTTGTTAAATATAAGGCGGAGACTTAATTCCTATATATATAGTAGTAAAAAGGTAAGAGCTACTATTTTATTATTATAAACCCGCAATAATAGCTAACCTGCAGTAATAGCTAACTTATATCTACTTATATTCAATATCTAGTAGCCCAGTATTGCGTATAAGTGTAATAACACCACGCCTTAGGAATGCAAGCTTATCCTTTATCTTACTTAGAGAATCTTTAAACTTATTAAACTGGTGATCTATAGCTTGAATATCTTTCGCTATATTAGTTACCTATTTATAAACTATATTAATACGCGTAGAAATAGTAATTGCTAAATATACCCTAATAGACCTGGTGCCAGTGGAAGCGGCAGCAGCACCTAGCGTGCTAGTAATTAGCGAAAGAGTTAAAGGAGCAGCGGTAGAGTAGGTGCCTCTACGGCCGCGTATACTACTATAAGTGGGAGTCTTAATTAGGGGGGAGGTCTTAGTGGGGGGGGGAGGTGTAGTAGTGTGGGTGGGGATAGTGCGAGAATAAAGCTATATAGATATTAGCAATATCCGTATTATTAACACACGGATATTATACCTTCTTAGTAGGCGTTTTAGCTAGACTATTAGTAGAAGCTAACTTTGTATATTTTTTGCCCTAAAGCATAACCAGCTCTAGATTTAGTAAACTTTCCTATACGCGTATTAGCTGATAGAATAACAGTATACTATTAACACGTACCTTTCCGTACGGCCTACTACCTATACAACATCTTAAGCACGCACCCCTAAAATGAGGCCTAGAGTCCTTCTTGTAAACGCGATATTTATAGCTATACTTTTTGTATAGAGCATATAGCGGGTTGCGCAGCTTACTAAAGCTACCCTTAATATTCTGGACGTGTGTTAATATCTACTGGCGACTTTCCTTCATATTCTCCTAAATACTAGCTTTTAAAGTATACCATTTATTCGCTAACAGCACTTAGATAGAAAGGCGCTTGTTTATATTTATAGTACTATAGAGATTGTAAGGGCTGCGGAGATTGTGAGGGCTGCGGAGATTATAGGAGTTAGCGTTATTAAGATTTTTATCTTTGCCGCTATCTAAAGATTTGCTATTTAAAGAAACCTTATAAATATCTAGGTTACTATAAGAGGTAAATTAGTAGACAAGATATTAAAACAGTATAACTAACATATACAATTTAATGGCTATTTTAGTCTTTAGATTTATATTAGCAGCCTTTTCAGCCTACTTTCTAAGAAAAGAAGATAAACGAGCCTTATTAAGCCTCCTTTTAAAGGCATTAGGTGGCAGCAGCAGAGAGGTAGATGGCGAAGAAGCGGACGGCAAAGAAACTAATGGCAAAGTGGTCTATAGCAAAGATGCAAGTAGCGAAAAGGTGCGCGGATTTTCAGCGGATTTTGCTCTATTTATATTTTTGTTATCTACTAAATCCTACAAAGAGCGCTTTGGTATATATTTTCTAAAATTACATTAGCTATAGGCATAATTTAGTATTAGAAAGCTTACTCTTTAAGAATAGAGCCCAAAGGCTTAGTAAGAGTAGCTATAGCGTGCTTAACAGTATTCTTATTTATTTTATATATATTAAGTTCCTTAACCGCCTAGCTACTGTTATTTGTATTAACATTATTTATAGGTATAAATAAAGGCATTGTAGATAGTAGAATGCAAAGGGACAGTAAACGAAACAACAATAATAAAGTTTGCAGTGCGGTGCTGTAAGGTAGAAGGTTAGTAGAGGAAGAAGAGGTGTGGAGGTTAATTAAAGGTAAATATCTATACTACTAATTTTATTAAATTAGCTTACTAACAAATAATTACTACTATGGTAACTTACCTTAGTAATTATTAACGGCGCGGATATATAAATATCTTTATCTTAGCTTATATGGATATCTTTATCTTAGCTTATACAGATATATTTATCTTAGTATATACGGATATCTTTATCTTAGCGTATACGGATATTACAATATTAATTATACCTATTAAATATAAGGTAGAGACTTAATTCCTACTTATATAATAGCAGAGAGGTAAGAGCTACTATTTTATTACTCTAAACCCGTAATAGCAGTTAACCTACAGCAATAGCTAACTGGTATTTACTTAAATTCTATATCTAGTAACCCGGCATTGTGTATAAGTGCTATAATACCACACCTTATAAACGTAAGCTTATCCTTTATTTTACTTAGAGAATCTTTAAGCTTACTTAACCGGCGATCTATAGCCCGAATATCTTTCGCTATCTTAGTTACTTATTTGCGAACTATATTAATGCATGCGGAAACAGCAATTGCTAAATATACCCTAACATTTTCTGTGCCAGTGGAAGTGGTAGTAGTACTAAAAGTAGTACCAGGCGTGCTAGGAATTAGTAAAAGAGTAAAAGAAGCAGCGGCAGAATAGATACCCCTACGGCTGCGTATATTACTATAAGTAAGAGTCTTAGGGGAAGGGGAGGTCTCTGAAGGGGAGATGGTGCGGGTATAAAGCTATATAGATATTAGCAATATCCGTATTATTAAGATGCGGATATTATACCTTCTTAGTAGGCATTCCAGCTAGACTACTAGTAGAAGCTAATTGCACACGTTTTTTATGCTAAGATGTAACTGGCTCTAGCCTTAATAAACTATCCTATATATGTGTTAGCTGATAGAATAATAGTATACTATTAGCATATACCTTTTTGCATAACCTACCACTTAAGTGACATCTTAAGTATATACCTCTAAAATATGGCCTAGAGTTCTGCTTATAAACGCGATATTTATAGCCTTACTTTATGTATAGAGTATATAGCGGATTACACAGCATACCAGAGCTACCCTTAATATTCTAGATATGGGTATATATCTGCTAGCGAGCTTCCTTTATATTCTCCCAAGCGCTAGCTTTTAGGGTGTACCATTTATTTGCTAATGGCACTTGAATAGAAAGGCGCTTGTTTATGTTAATATCCAACATTATAGCTTGGGCCGTCTATGTACTGTGGAGCTTGTAAGGGCTGCGGAGATTATAAGAGGATAGAGGAGGGCTTTTAGGAGAGTCGGCGTTATTAAGATTATTCTCTTTATTATTATCTAAAATCTTTAATATTTCTGTTAGGTTACTATAAGAGGTAAATTAGTAAATAAGATAGTAAAAGAGTATAGTTAATATATACGATTTAAAGGCTATCTTATACTAAACATTTTGCGTAGCAATTCTATTAGCCTACCTCTTAAGAGAAGTAGAAGTACAACAAGGATTAAACTTCTTAAAAGTAGTAGGTGATAAAGAAACAAGTGGCTTAAAGGTAGGCGGTGAAAAGGCAAGCGGTAAAGAAGTAGGTGGTAAAGAGGCTAGCAGTAAAGAGGTAAGCGGATTTCTAGTGGATTTCGCAATAACCTTATTATAGTGCTCTACTAGATCCGACAAAAAGTGCTTTAGTACGTATTTCCTAAAATTATATTAGCTATAGGCATAATTTAGTATTAGAAAGCTTACTTTCTAGGTAGAGATTCTAAAGGATTAATAAAAGAAAGAGCGTCCTTAAAAGCGTCCTTAATTATTTTATCGTTAATATCGCGCGTATTAAGTTTCTTAACTAAATAGCTGTTGGATGTATTTAGAGGTATAGAAGAAGGCATTATAGATAGTAATATGCTAATGGACAGTAGATAAAACAATAATAATAAAGTTTATAGTGCGATACTATAAGGTGGAAGGTGTAGAGGTTAATTAAAGGTAAATATCCACGCTATAGATTTTATTAAATTAGCTTACTAATAAATAATTACTGTTATAGTGACTTACCTTAGTAAATATTAACTATTTTATACACGCTTATTTGTAACGCGTAAATTCTTTATAGTTAAATTACTGCTAATTAAAGTAAGTGGGCGCCGTTTAGTTAACTTATAAAGTAACATTAATATAGAATTACCGCTTAATTAAGGTGCTGGAGAAGGGTTATAAGCGGATATTAGGTTTACTTAGTAAGCGGATTTCTTACTTTTAAGGTGTATAGATACGTCCTTTTGTTTTCTCTTACTACAAGGGGGATCTGATATTAGCTAAAAGGCTTAAGGTATAGTAGCCTAAGAAGAACAGATAATATCTAGTTAAGAGAATTATAAGATACTTAAACTGAATGGCTAATATAATATAGGTTCTATGGGTTTTAGGAGCTTTAGGTATAAACCTTAGTATCTCTTTAGATAAAAATCTAATAGACTATTTAAATGCGCATGCGGAGATTAACACTTAATACCTAAATATTAATTAGAGCTCTGCCTAAATCTTAGTTAAGTTAATAAACAAGTGGAATACTAAGAAATATTAAATACTAACCTGCTAAAGCTATGTTATATCTAAAACTAAGGGTAAAAATCAAGCACTAGGCTGCAGGTTTTAAGCTATACTTAGTTTAGAGAGCGGAGATCAAATATTAGACTATAAATTCTAAGCCACACCCAATTTAGAAGGCGGGGATTAAGCATTAGTACGTAAATTCTAAACTACACCTAGTTTAGAGGGCGGAGATTAAGTATTAGCCTATAAACCCTAAGCCTTAGAGTTTCCTAGGAGCGGAGATCTAGTATTATAACTTAAATTCTAAGCCTTAAGATTTTCTAGGAGCGGAGATCTAATACTATGTTGCAAATTCTAAATTTCCGGATTTCCTACTACCTGGGAACTGGTGCTACGATCTAGATCTTAAACTTTAGAATTTTTCGTAATTGGAGATCTAGTGCTATATTGCGAATATTAAACCTTAGGCTTATCTAAAAGTTAAGACTTAGTATTATACTGTAAGCTCTAATACTCAAACTGCCCTAAGGATTTAGATTTAATACCGCGTTATAAGCTTTAATATCCGGATTGCTCTAAGGATTAAGACTTAATGCTTCGCTATAAGCTCTAATATCTAGATTGCTCTAAGGGCTAAGACCTAATACTATACTATAAGCTCTAATATCCAGATTATTCTAAGGGTTAAGATATAGAGCTACCTTGTAAGCTATAATACCTAGCCTACCCTAGAGACTGGTTTCTAATGCTATAGTATAGACTTAGATATCTAGGAGCTGTAGGGAGTTAATGTCTATTATTATAGTATAGACCCTAATATCCGAGAGGCTGATACTTAATACCTAACAACTAACGCTAATTATTGCCCTAGGGCTATTAATACCTAGCCTAACTTTAGGATTCTAGATATCCGCCCTGCGTTAAAAACTAGACCTAACTGTCACGTTGCTAGGACTGATATCCGTTATAGGGTGTTAGTATACTTAGCCTAAAGGTATTCTACTAGCTAGAGTTTAAGCTGGCTAGCTATGTGTTCCTACTAGATATAGGCTAAGAAGGTAATGGTATTAGCAGCCCTATATACAGATTTTCAGCGGATATTAATTGAGGTAGCTGGGCTACTTGTGTTTACGGACATTAAGCTGCTAATACTGTATGTCTCTCCGCTACCCTAGACCGTGGTAATATCCGCTCTACACTATCTTTTAATTTGCTTACTAACGCTAATAGCTAGCTCTCTACCTAATTTGCCTTTTCTACCTCCGCTTAAATAAAGATAATAAACTTATCTAGATTATTACTAAGCTAATCATAATTCTAATTAAGTAGGTTTTTCTTAAGCGCCTTATAGCTAGTTATATACTAGGTATAGCTATAGAGGGCGGCAATTTGCTTATTAGATATAATATAGCTCAAGGTCAGATTCTAAACAGCGTGCTAATATTTCTTCTCCATCTAGTTATAGAACCAGTTTTTTATGCTTACAGTAAAGGCCTTTTAGTACATCTTCCTTAGAATCCCCTTTATATGCGACTTATAGATATTAAACTCTTTAAAAGCCTATAAAGTAGGATTATAGTTAGAGTAATAACCCTAGCCACTAGTAGATGGAGACTGTTTCTTATAGTTCTCTAATATAATCTTTTATAAGCAGCCCTTTTCCTTATTCACAAGAGCATATATATAATAGGAGAGAGCTGCTCTTTTCTTAGCTTTAGTCTTTAGGCGCTGCGCTAGCTTCTTTAGTAGAATATCTGTAGGTAGAACTATGGATATTCCACCTAGGCTAAGCTCTCGCCCTATATTAGATGCGGACGGATTAGAATTAGCATTGCTATATACGGATACTCTTAAAGATATATCGCTAGCAAAATTAGCAGCCCTGTCCTCTTATAGCACCTATTACTTGATATGATATTCGCGGCTAAGTTAACTTAGCTGAGATCAGAAGGCTCTACTAGTATAACGGCGATTTTTGGCTAGCCCAGCAATATCCTTATATAGACCTTTATACCAATCCTTAATTAGAAATATTGCTATACCTATTTAACTACTACCACAAGCACCGCGTCTAAGCCGTTGCTATAGCATATTAATGGACTTGTCTTTGTGTATGCAATACTGCACAATATAGTTAATATTAGGAATATTAGTGCTATGGGCAAGCGCGTTAGAGGAAAGCAGGATATAGATTTCTAAGTTAGGCTTTTTAAACTCCTTATATAGTCTGTCTTTATCTGTAATAGCTAATAATATATAATAAAGCTAAATAGCTCTTTTAGCTTATGCTTCCTAGTACCTATAATATACTAACCATAAATGAATTAAGTCCCTATATAGTAATATTAGGTCCTTTAAATTAAGAAAGATAATTGTCTTTAGGATCTGGTAGGGAGTTAGCATATATTAGATTCTCTGCTTAGCGGATATAGCGGTATATGCGCGGTCTATAATAAAGTATAAGCTCTTAAAGGACTTCTTATTTTCTTACTTAACGTATTCTCTAATAATTAATAGATCTGGCTGGTCAATTAATATCCGCACTATGTTGATATTATTTTAAAAGCCTGCCAGCTCTTAAACAATCTTAAATGTTGTGTTATTAAGCGTTGCAGTATAAGTAAACTAAGGCTTCCGCCCTAATAACAACCGCACTTTCTATAGCTGTGTATACGAATTCCGGAATAAACCCCCCTAATTAGCTATAAGGTGCACCTTATTAATTACTACTAAGCTAATATGCGTATAAAAGGTAGGGTTAGTAAGAGTTTTATAGAACCTTTTACTAACTAACAGCTCTGGCGATATTAAAATATGAGTATATACTCTAATGCGGATTTCCCATAAAAGACGTGTGGATATTATCTTGGCGTATATATAAACCGGCCTTATTCTAGGAAGCTCCTTAATCTTTACTTTTTACTCTGCGCTAATTGTATTAAGTGGCAAGATAATAATTACTACTAAGGCCCAAAGAAGACATAGCATTGCTTATATTATTATACTCTTGCTAAATAAGGTTTTTGCAATAAGTATTATATCTTTTTTCTTAAATAGTAGCCACCTAAGGGCTTTAAGCTGCTCTGCATGTCCGTAATATGGATATAAAAAAGCAATAGCCTTATTAACCTTGCTTAGCTGCCGCGCCTTACTCTCTCCGCGAAGCGTAAAAAGCTAATCTTAAAGGTCCTATAGCTGTCGCTCCTAGTCCGTTCTATAACCCCTCTAAGTCTAATTATCCAACACCTAATATAGCCGCGGCTGTTCTAGCACCTTATTTAACTTCCTCCCTCTCCACCTAGTGGGTTTTGGTGCTGGTATATAGTAGATTTGCCCGGATATCCGTAACTTAGTAGTTAGCGCGCAATAAGCTTTTAGTGGGTATTATATACTATAACGCGGACACTATATATCCGCTAGGCTATAATAGGTTCTTTAGGGTAGTTATTATAGATCTATACGGGTTTTATATATATTAGCTAGTGTTTAATAAAGTTATATATGGTTATAGAATTGCTAATAACGCGTTTTTTTTTTTAATGAAATTAATTATAAGACCTAAAAATACCTAAGTAATAAAAATAATATATTCTAAAAGCCTAGGTTCTGTTATATAATTGATTAACTTTTGGGAATAATATAAAATATTAGTGTTGAGTTATTCTAATATCCGCAACCTCCGTAACGCGGATATCCGTGGATTTACTAAGAACTGTCGCGGAACACGCTTAGACGTAATACTGGTGGTTTCGCACAAACGTAGTTAGTTAGCTTGCGGACCGATTGAAAATCCGGACCAATAGAATCGCGTCTGAGCTTGCTAAGGTAACGCATAGACTAACTCCTGTTAACTCCTAGACCAATTAGAATAGCGCACTAATATTAGCCCCCTGCGCACCCCTGCCACCAGCAAAAATCTTCTGCGGAGCGTCTGAGAGCTTATAGGCGTCGCTTTGGTGAGAATTAAATGTTTTAAAAATCAAATTTTGTGTATTTCTATAAGCCGTGTCCCAACTATAATATTTATAATATATATACTTGATATAATAGATTCTTTAGGTAATTGTTTATTTATAAATATATACTATAGGCCTATATCTAGAGTATTAAGGGGCGAGATACA
>Ga0307507_10003910_pt1 | contig 27596 bp, 3 predicted proteins | sample 7_EM_MG_FD_207223 | JGI IMG/M metagenome (GOLD analysis project Ga0307507, IMG submission 207223) | Populus trichocarpa ectomycorrhiza microbial communities from riparian zone in the Pacific Northwest, United States - 7_EM | ecosystem: Host-associated > Plants > Roots > Unclassified | place...
ATTATATTAAATTATCTAAAATAATATTATTTATTTTGCTAGCCTTATAAATAGCTTTAAAATAGCTTTTATTTATTTAAAATATGCTATTAGTATAAAAGAGGTAAATAGCTCTAAATACAATTATGGTTGCCAAATGCGCAGATTACCAGCAGGTTGCGCGCAGGTTACGCGCAGGTTACGCGCAGGCCACGCACAGGCTGCGTGTCAAAAAAACACGACATAGGCTAGTCGGTCGAGTTACCAAATGCCCTTAACTGCGCGCCAATTGCGTCAACCACTAACCATTGAGGCCATTGGTAGGGTACCATATTTTGCCAATGTAGGTAGTAGAATATAAGAAGGTACTAGCGCTATAGGTATATAAGGCTATATAGAATATACTAGCCTATATACAGTTAAATATATATAAGAAAATAAAGGTGCTAAGGCGGCCTAGCATTAACTATATAGTAGATGCAGAAAGGGGGCATACAGCTACTATAAACTTATAGAGTTTATCCTAGCTTAACTATATACAGAACCACGGCTATAATCTTAAACAACTTATTATACTACTTTATAGGCGGAAACTAGATGGTATAAATATAATAAAGCCTTATAGGAAATACTATGGTGGACTTATTAATGGGCTAGGTATGTAGATATTTAAACAAAGTCAATAATATAACAGTAATAAATAATAACTGGTAGAGTGGTTGCCTAATAGATTAACTCTAATTATATTCTAAGATTCACTACAAAGAAAGGAACTATTTAGGTAGGGACTATAGGTCCTTAAATACATATCTATACTTCTAAGAAACTTCCCTTATACGTACTTTCCGTTTATATACCATATACTCTATATATAATATTATATAACCTTAGCTACTATTCCTTATTACATAATTCTACTAGATCCATCCTAGACTATACCTATATTAACTAACTAGCTTCTTCTAACTCTTCTTTAAGTAGTTATAATATTATACTTAAAGTGTCTATAACACCATCTCCCTCCTCTTTATCTTTATCCTTAAAGATTCCTAATATCTCCAAGTTATTTACTAAAGGTGTAATATCTATTTAATTAATTTGGTTAATATTATTGCTTATTATACCTAAAGCTCTTTCTTCCTTATAAATACAATACCGCGCTTAGACTGTTGCTGCGATACTATCTCTTAGTAAAATAATGCCATCTCTATATTCTTGTTGTGCGAAAGAGGGGTTAGTTTATATTGCGTTAGTAAGTCCTTTATCTTAGCAACCCTCTTTCTATTTAGAGTGTACTAAAGTAAACATTTAATTGTCCTATAATATTTGCTTAGTTTCTAATACTAAGTATATACATTCCATTACTCTTAATAGTCTTTAAGTACCATCATTAATTGCTGCTAGGGTCTTAGGTTTAATCTGTCGCTATAGAGCTTAACAGGGAGCTAACTTAAGCTTTAGCTAATTTAGAGCGTTCTCGTAACGCTAAATAAAGGGCTTTTAAAGCCTATATTACTGTATCTACTCGCTTGCTTTGTCTTAAAAAAGTATATAAGAAGGTATATTCTAAGGAGTGGAAACTTATAAAATAAAGCCTTTAGGAACTTAGCAATAAAAAAATAGATTCTCTTCTAATAGAGAGGGAAATAACTCTAAATACGTTAGCAGGTGCTCCTCTTAGGTCCCCCTTAGGTAACTTGTTCTTTAATAATCCTTCTTTATTAATACTGCCTAACCCTTTCTCTTCTAATACTCCTATGCCTTTTCTATAGCGTTCTTTAAGTTATCTAGTAGCTCCTAGGTAGTCTTGTTATAGCCTATCCACTTAACTTTATACTATATTTTGTTGTCAACGTCCTTATAACCAATAATTTTTAAAACTTCCTATTTGTCTTCCTCTTATCCTCTATATATATCTACTTTATAAACTAGTAGCTTAATATCTCTATATACTAGCTCTAGCATTGCAACGTGCTATATAGGGTAGATCTTTATTTTCTTTAGTAAGTTAAGTCTATATATAACTTCTAAGATTTTTACTTTAACTATAAATGGTCCTAGTCTAATATAATCCAACTTCTTACTTGGTTGTTAACTTTTAAAAATTTTATATAGTAGCCACACTTTATCTCCCTCCTTAAGATCTAGTCCCTTAGATCTCTTATAATTATAGTACTTTTTTATTCTTGCTTATACTAGCTTTACTATTTCCTTAAGGTAATTATAAAGATTTATTAACGTCTCTATTCTTTCCTTAGCTATGCTACTTATTTTCTTTACTTATTATAGCAATAATAATATTCTTAGTTTATACCCATAATTCGCCTTAAAGGGTAATATGCCTATCCCTTTCTATAGTATTATATTATATATAAACTATATAACTAGTAATAATAATACCTAATTATTCTATATATAATTAATATAATATCCCGCTTTTGTCTTTTGGTATTAGGATGGTAGAACGGATGAATCCCCCTTACGCCTTCGATGGCTCTAGGGGGGGGGAGGCAAGGCGTATATGGCAATGGTCAACAAGAGATAGCACACAGGGGATGGTCAAGATATGGGAGAGGCAGCAACAAATACACGGCGATCAATTGGCAAGGCCTAGCTAGGACGTAGTAAACCCTAGCTTTGAATAAGCTAGAGAAGGAAGCAGTGGTTCCCAAGGAGTTCAAAACATCTAAGGAGGAGGACGTGCTGTAGGCCCGCAGGGCCGCAGCTACGTGCAAATATGGCAAATCGGGGTTTTTCATCCTACTAAGGCTGCTCATAGGGTTTTTCCTCCCCCAACTACAGGGGTTTTCTTCCTGTAAATATATAAGTTTTCCCCCCTATGCGGAGTAGTCTGCATAGGCCAGTAGGATCCGTATCAGACGTTAATTAAAGAGTTACTACTACTACTATAATTAATATAATGCCTTAGATACTATTCTAGTGTCTAGTTTAGTCTTTCTATTTAACTGTCTATCTATAAGTAATATACTGTTAATATTACTACTTAAACCCCTTATTCTGCTAAAAATACCTCCTAAAATACTGCTATAAATCTTAGGTCTCTGTCTAATATAACCTTTATTAATACCCTATATCTTATAAATACTTCTTTAATATAGATTCTAGCTATATCCTCCGCTAAGATTTCTTCTATATATACTATAAAGTAGCCCTATTTAGTTAACTTATTTACTATTACTAATGTTACAGCGCTGGTGGAAAACGGTGGATTATAGCAGTGGATTGTAGCGGACAATCGCAGACAGTTTTAGACAATCTCGGACAGTATTACAGTACTAGCAAATTGCCGCAGATTGCGGTCATGTAACGCGAAGATCGCATAAAACATCAAGCGGCGCTGCTCTTCTTCTCCTTTCCTTTCTCTAGCTTTGGATCCTCATTTATAGACAATCCAATTGTACAGGCTTGCGCGACCCTCTTACCGTGCTCATGCCTCAATTAACTGAGTCGCTAACATTATCCAAAGCTTATCACTACTCTTCTTTCCTAAGAAGGAACTTAAATATATCTATAAGGCCATAAATAGGACAAGGACATAGAACAGGACCATAAGAATAGGACAGACCCCTAAAAACTAAAAGAACATAAATAGAACGCGAAACCTAAGAATAGGACACATACGGACCAGACCCCCTAGGAAATAAACAAACACCAGAAATTACCCAATACCCCTACCACCATACTAAGAAATATAGCAGTTGGCAAAGCCGCTGCAGGACCCGCAAATACCTCTAATAGTGAAACAGTCGCCGTTTTAACCCCCCAGGAAGAACTAGTAGCAGCTAATGCTAAAATTAAACAGCTTTGAGAGCTGCTTAAAACCAGAGACACCCCTATACCTAGTAAGGAGTTATTAAACACCTAAAGACTTGCTATGGTCCTTAAGGCCCTAGCCTAATATACAGCATTAGCATTGTTACGGTCCGCAAAGGTTGCAGACCCCCTATTACTTATAGACAGAACTAACCCCACATTCAATAACTAGAAGCTTTAATTATAGGATAAGCTTAAAGTCAATACAGACTACTTCCCCACTACTTAAGCTAAGATGGCCTACGTCTTCAGCCGTACTGGTAGAGATGTATAGGCGCACCTACGTCCGCAATACGCCTAGGACTTAGCAGATCCCTTCCTCTCTGGAAATAGGATAATTAACCACTTGTCTTCTATCTACAAGGACCCCTTCAAGGTACAGAACGCCCGCCTTAATTATAAAGCTCTTAATATAAAGACGATGGAGACCTTTTTAGCCTTCTAGACCCACTTTCTGCACCTAGCTAGCCAAGCCTAAATTCCCTATAAAGACTTAATGCCGGACCTCTTTAACAAGCTTACTCTAGACCTACAACGCGCCATACTACCAGTTTTTACTACTGTATAGACGTTAAAGGTACTTATAGACCACTGCCTATCTATTAACCAAGACCTCCGTCAAATTAAGGTATAAGCTAAGCAGTATAAAGCTAGAAACTCTCCAAACTAGACCGTAAGCACTATATAAATGGCCTATAACACTCCGGCACGATCTACAACTCCTATAGCACCAGCCGCACAGCCCGCCATTAATTTAGTAGCTAGCCATACAGCTAGTCCTACTGCGGGTCTGGCGCACACTTAGCCTATATACAACGACCCCCATAAACAGGCCTTTAGTAATTAAGGAGCTTGCTTCTTATACGGCCAGAAAGACCACTTTATAAAGAATTGCCAGATAAAGGCAAAAACAGGCAAGGTTCTGTTAATTTAGGAGAATAGTATAGAGTTAGAAAAAGAGAAACCCTAGAGAAAGACTCCTCTCTAGGGTTAAAAGGAATTAATATATTATATATTAATCTAGGTCAGCTAGTTAGTAGAAAAAGCTGCACTATCCCTTATACTTTATTTTATAATAGATATCAAGTTTTAACCTCCGCTTTAGCTAACTTTGGAGCAAATACCTTTGCCTTAATAGATACTTAGTACGCCATAAAGCTAGCTGAATTTTTAAATGCGCCTTTTAAGGAACTGCCTAAACCAGTTCCTATTCGCGGGTATAATGGACAAATAGGACCACCTATTATAACTATCTTACAGATCTACCTCCGTGTTAATAGACAAAGGTAATATAATATCCCCTTTCTTATTACAGACCTAGGAAGCTACAATATAATCTTAAAAAGAAAATAGCTAGCCTATTTAGGCTTACAGCTTAACATACGGAGTAGACGGCTTATCTGGCCTAAATCCCTACCCCCAACCCCTTCCTTTATAAAAGAAATCAGTATTATAATAGAAAACCTTATACAGCCCTAGATTAATACTATTCACCAGGCCAACGCTATACGTAGGGACTAGGCCTTTAAGAAAGATATACAGCTTAATCTACAACGGATTTATATACTACACCGCCCCTAGACTACCTATATTACACCACCCGCACCAAAGATCTAGGAAATCAGTAGTAACCTAGTTAAGTCCCCCACAGAGAACTTAGGCCCTACGCAGCTATAAAGGAAGGCCAGGAATACCGGACGCCATACTAAACTAATAGACTAGAAGAACAACTTATGGAAAATGGAATATAAGCTAAGAAAGACTATAAACCCTATACTACAAAATATAGCCTAACAAAAGTCTATAAAGAAACCTATGGACCTTCCCCTAGTTAATATCTACTACATTAGCGCTATAGGATTCTACCAGAACTTGGTCTAACCCAATACTATTACCTTTACCACTAGCTTATATAAAATCAATCGAATAATTAAGGAAAAGGAAAGCGAGCTTAGTGGACAGGAAAGTGAGCTTATAGATAAAGAGCTAGTAGAACAGAAACTACCCTATTAACACTAGAAATTCAAGGACATATTCTCTAAGGTAGTGTCTAATATACTCCCACCTTACCGACCATATGACTACAAGATTGAGATTAAGCCAGACAAGGAAAATACCCTTAGTTATAGCCCCCTTTATTAGCAGTCTACTGCCGAATTATAGGCTACAAAGCAGTACCTTATTAATAACCTAAATAAGGGCTTTATTGAGCCTAGTTAAGCCCCTTTTAACTCGCCTATTCTCTTTACTAAGAAGCTAAATAGAGAACTTTGTTTCTACATTAACTACCGCAAACTTAATAATATGACCCGCAAGGACCGCTACCCCTTACCCTTACTTAATAAGACTCTAGCCTAAATAAGTAGAGCTAAAATCTTTACTAAGCTTAATATCCGTTAGGCTTTTTACTAGATTAGGATAAACCCTAGATTAAAAGACCTTACCATATTTTAAACCTATTATAGAACATATAAATGCAAAGTACTTCCCTTTAGACTGACTAACGGACTAGCTACGTACTAGCAATATATAAACGATATACTTTTTAACTACCTTAATGACTTCTATACAGCCTACCTGGATAATATTATAATTTACTCTAAGAATAAGTTGGAATATAAGGAGCATATTTATAAAGTCCTACAACGGCTCCAAGAGGCTGGCCTCTAGGCCAATATTAGGAAATCGGAATTTAGTATTAAACGCATAAAGTACCTAGGGTTTATTATTAGTATAAATAAAATTAAGGCAGACCCAAAAAAGACAGCTATAATTAACCAATAGATACCCCCAAGGACTATAAAGGGGGTGTAGTTATTCTTAGGGTTCTACAACTTCTACTAATGCTTTATTAAGAACTATAGTAGAATTACCTAGCCCCTAAGCCAACTTATCTACAAGGACCGGCCCTTTCACTTTAATACTGTATGTAGGCAGGCCTTTGACAAGCTTAAGAAACGACTAGTCTCTACTCCCTTACTCGCCCACTTTGACCTAAAATGGCCCTTAATGCTAGAAACTAATGCCTTAGACAGCGTTATAGCTAGCATTTACTCCCAGAAGTAGATAGACGGAAAATAGCACCCTATTGCTTACTATTTAAAGACTATAATAGATACTAAGCTAAACTACCCAATTTATAATAAAGAAATACTGGCCATTATCTCTAGCTTTTAGTACTGGCAAATATAGTTAGAAGGAGCCCCTAAGCCTATTTAAGTAGTTTTAAACCATAAAGCCCTAGAATATTTTATAATAACAAAGGCCCTTATAGCCTGGTAGGCACGCTAGGCAGAGGTCCTATCCCAGTTTAACTTCCTAATTATGTATAGGCCAGGTGCTACTAACCATATGGATGCTTTTATAAGGTATAAACAGGACCTAAATAACTAGGCAGCTATAAAGATCTTATTACGGACTTAGACGCTACTATAACCAAAATACCTTAACCCCTAAATACGGGCAGAACTAAATACGGACCCTTTAAGCGCTAAGATATGTCCTATTAATTCTATAGAACTTAACCTTATTAATAAACTGCTATAGGCAAACCGTACGGCCCCTTCTCTACAGGAGTACTATAAAAAGGCAAAGGATTCTACCGGCCTATAGTCCCTAGAAAACGGACTGCTTAAGCACCAAAAACGGCTAGTAGTAGTAAAGGTATAGAACTTACGGACTTAGCTTATCACCAAAGCACATGCTTAGGTCTCTACAGCCTACCCTAGAAAGAATAAGACCTATAAGATTATTAATAACCGTTACTACTAGCCCGGAATGGTTATAGATATTAACCGCTATATACAGAACTGTAATAACTACTATAGGTCTATAATTCCATAAAATAAGACCCTAGGGCTATTAAAGCCACTCCTAATACCAGAGTGCCCCTAGCAGCATATCTCTATAGACTTCCATAAGTTACCTACGGACCGCGATAGATATAATATAGTTATAATCCTAGTCAACCGCTTTAGCAAGCGCCCATTCTTAATCCCTTATTATAAAAATATTAATGCTAAAGAGGCGGCCTAACTATATATCTACTATGTCTACTAAATTTACGGACTACCAGATACTATTATATCCAACTATAGGCCGTAGTTTATATCAGCCTTCTGGAACAAGTTCACCTAGATCCTAGGTATTAGGCTAAAGCTCTCTACAGCATACTACCCCTAGATAGATAGTTAGACGGAGATTATAAATTAATACTTAGACCAGAGACTCCAGCCCTTTATTAACTACTTTCAGGACAACTAGAGTAAACTATTACCTATAATAAACTACGCCCAGGCAACCCTACCCTATAACTCTACGGGGTTTACACCTATTTAGCTAAAAATGGGATACTTACCTTATACAAGCTTTAACTAGGAAAGACTAAAAGGACCATAGACTGTACGCAAAAAACTATCTTATAAGGAAGCACAGCAATATGCTAGACGCTTAGAAGAAGTATAGACAGTAGCCTATAAGAACCTAGAGAAGGCCCAAAAATTGATGGAACAGCAGGCAAATAAGCATAGGCGCAAGCCCGACTTTACCATAGGCAATAAGGTCTAGGTTATAACAAAGAACTAGAAGACAGAACGGCCTAGCCATAAGCTAGACTATAAGATGGCAGGACTGTATAAGATCCTTAATAAAGAAGGCAACTTATACAAGGTTAAACTCCTAGACTTAATTAAAGTCCACCCTATTTTCTTACTAGATAAGCTACAGAAAGCTACAAATAACCTATTACCTGGACAAAAGAATGAGCCTCTACTACCGATTTAAGTTAATGGCGATAATAAATGGGAAGTTAATGAAATACTAGCCTATAAACTAGTATAAGGAACGCTAAAATACCATATTTAATGGAAAGGTTATGATCTAGACCCAACCTAGTACCCTGCTTGGAATTTTATAGGTTGCCCCTAGAAGCTTAAAGAGTTTCATAACCAATACCCTAACAAGCCAGGACCCCTAAAGTATCTAGACAAGTAAATAGAGTGCTAGTGTGGGAGGGAAGGTCTCTCTCCAGACGAGAAGTCAGTGTACTGTCGGTCTGTCGGTCGGTCGTAGTCAGTCAGTAGAAATCAGTAGGAAAGCAGTCAGTAAGAAGAAGAGAAAAGAGTGTATTCTGTCCCCCCAAACTGTCCGTCGAGCCTGTCCGAGTTGTTGAAGACTCTGAGGCCGCGGGCCAATCTATATACCCACAGGAGGCCTATGCTCTCCCGAAACCATACCCAAATTGGATGCTGAATGTAGTGGGCCAACTTACCCCACCACACTAGTATAGCGAAGATGATAAGCTACCTGTTAAGCATACAGATAAGAACACCCTATGGATATACAAAGCCTAAGGGCAGGCTTTTTCAGAGGGGGGGGTAATATTACGGCGCTAGTGGAAAACAGTGGATTATGGTAGTAGATTATAGCGGACAATCATAGACAGTTTTAGACAATCTTAGACAGTATTACAGTACTGGCAAATTACTGCAGATTGCGGTCACGTGACATAAAGATCGCATAAAACATCAAGCGGCGCTGCTCTTCTTCTCCTTTCCTTTCTCTAGCTTTGGATCCTCGTTTATAGACAATCCAATCGTATAGGCTTGCGCGACCCTCTTGCCATGCTCGTGCCTCGATTGACTAAGTCGCTAACAACTAAAATTACATTATAATCTTATCCAGTAATAGGATCTCTTAACTTTAGTAACTTTATAATAAAGTCCTATAATATAACCTCCTATAGTCTTTCTGGTATTTTAATAGGTTATAGCCCTCCATATAGCTTATACCTTATTAGTTTATTCCTTTAACAATCTAGACACTCTTTTATAACTTATCTTACTAGTCCCTACACTCCTTAAATAATATACTCCTTTTAAAGTCTTAACACTAAGCCTATAGCTCTATTATGTCCTTATATTATTCCCTTATAGAACTCCTTAATAAACTCCTTTGCTACTAACTATAGCACATATATAGCTTCTTAATTCTTATACTGCTCTAACTCTAGATCTTTATTTTATACTTTTTAAATCCTTTATAACTACTCGCTCTTTAGCAACTTATAGGTCTAACTTTCTTCTCTAATTACTGCAATTTTGGGATAGTTATACCTAATTAATCCGTCTTTATCTCTACGCAACACTACCCCTAATAGCTTTTCTCTGTTTTATAACTTTGCCTTTCTACTAAGTATATCTGCTCTTGCGTTCTTAGTACCCTTAGTATACTAAATTTTAAAGTAATATTCTGTAAGCATTTCTACCTACCTAACTTGTCTATAATTAAGCTCCTTTATTATTAGGAACCCTATTAGGTTCTTATAGTCTATTTTAACTATAAATGGTTTTTCTATACCTTATAAGAATGCTCTCTATTCTTTAAACGCTATAACTATACCTAATAACTCCTTATTATAGATGTTATAGTTTAGTTTTAGTAGTATTATTTTCCAACTATAGTATGCTACTGGATGCCATCTGTCTAGATACTTTTGTAGTAGGTATACTCCTAATATAAAGTCTAATATATCTATTTCCACAACTATATCTAACTTTAGTTAGTAAATCTTAAGGATTAGATCTTAGGTAAATAACTCCTTAATTTTTTAAAACAGTTTCCTTTACTTATTGCCCTATATTTATAGTTCCTCCTTTTTTATAAGTCTTATAAACGGCTCTATATTCTTTAACTACTGTGCTATAAACCTCCTATAGTAATTATAAAACCCTAGAAACAATCTTAACTATATAATATTCTCTAGTTCTTGCTAATTTACTATAGCTTTAACTTTCTTTGGGTTTATACTAATTCTTCCTAGTTTAATAATAAATCTAACAAAATCGGTTTCCCTAGTAAAGAACTAGTATTTCTTAATTACTACTAGCATCTTTTTTTCTTATAGTCTTTTTAAGACCTACTTAATATGTTCTCTATATTCTCCCTTATTTAACAAGTAGATAATAATAATATTAAGGTGTTCTTTTAATATACTATTAATTCTTTTCTAAAATGTTACTAGTGCATTTATAAGCCTAAACTACATTACTAATAGTTTATACAGTTCTTCCTTTAACCTAAAGGCTGTCTTCTATTTATTACCTTCCTTAATTCTAATCTAATGGTATGCCTACCTTAAATCTATCTTTATAAAGATTTGCATATTGCCTATTCTATCTTAGATTTTGCTAATTAAGGGTAAAGGATACCTATCCTTTCTTATAATGCTGTTTAACTGCCTATAATTAATACACATCCTAAGTTTTCTGTTTTTCTTTAGGATAAATAACACTAGATATCTTACTAATGACTATAATGGTCTAATATATCCCTTTTATAGGTTCTCCTGGATAAACTCCTTAAGCGCTACTAACTTAGTTTTAATAAGCTTATATATTAGAAAGAACTTTAGACTTATTCCTAGTTTTAACTCTATCTTATAATCCTATACTGCATATTCTAATAGCTACTCACTTTCTAGGCTCCACAGCCTTTTTCCGTACTTATGGTATTTCTTTAGTATATAACTTAAGCCTTACTTAGTCTCTTTATATATCGCTCCTACTTAGTACTATACTATTTTAGTTTATTATTGCATCTTACGTTATTATATATCCTTAATATTAACCTAACCTATAACCTAATTAATCTTTAGATTATACTCCTGTAACTAAGGCATTCCTAATATTGCCTTATCCTTTTCCAATAGTAGGATATTAAAAGACATCTTAACTCGTCTCCCTTTAATAGTTAACTAAATAGGTCCTGTTTTAAAATTAATAATGCCTCCTCTATAGGCTATTAGATCTCCTAAAATTATTATTAATAGGTATAGGTAATCTTTCTGCCTATGTGGTAACCCCATCCTTTTAACTACTACTAGTAATATATAGTTTCTTATTGCTCTACTGTCCACTAGTACTTTAAACTTTTAACCTTACTAACTAATTCTTAAATTTAGGTGTTGTCCTATAATTCCTTTAAGGGTCTAAAGCTTTACTATTAGCTCCCTCTGGTCCTATAGGCCTCTACTTTTCCTAACTATTAGCTATTAGATCTTAACTATACTTGGTTTACTTTTGGCTAATACTTAGTTCTTTTCTTTTCCTCTATATGCTATAGACAAGTATTCTTTAAGTACTCCCACTACTATTATCTATCTAGGCATTTTTTCATAAGGAACCTTTTTGGTTAAAGTATTAAGTTTCCTAGCTCTTAAACTTCTACTAGGTGCCAACTATATATATACTTAGCGTCTCTGTATTGCCTTTCATCTATTATCTAATACATCCTTATTAAATACTTGCGATGTTTGTCCTTTAGTGTCCTATATATATTATATGCATTATCTATATATGCTATCTACGCCAATATATAATACGCCAGGTGCTTTAGGTTAACTCTTGGCTTATTTTTATCCTTAAGTTTAAACCTATCCCATATTAACCTAAATACTACTATCTTACTTACTGGTACTAATACCTATATTATCTCTCTCTAGTCTACAGCTTATTCCTCTAGGTTCTTTAACATTATAACTAACGCCCCTTTTATGTAGCTTATCTATTTCTCAAACATTACTTAATCTGGTATAACTTTTTTATCTAGCTATATACAGAAATCTTCCCACTTATCATTTCCTCTTTGCTTATACCACTTTTAGTATAGCTTAGTAAGTATATACAATCTGTTTATAAGGAAGTATCTCTTTATTACTGCGTTGTTACAACCTTTGGTATGTTATTCTATAAATCTGGTTAGAATCCCTAGATCCTCTTCTTATTCCAGTTTATCTAACTACTTAGCTCTTAGCGTTTCTACCCTTGGCCTATTTATAACTTTTTATATAGGTGCTCTGTCTCTTATATATCCTAGCATAACTAATTTCTAGTCTAGCTTTTACTCTTGCTATATAATAATTTATTATTTAAACTTATCTATGCTTTCTTTTTATTTTCGTCTTATAAAAGGATTCTTAAAGTTGTCTTGCTTCTTAATTATTATATTAACTTTTTAACCTTTAGGCTAAACACTATGTTTACCTAGAACTACTATAGATCTTATTCATTCTTTAAAATCTTAGCTCCCTAGAAATCTTTATCCTAAGCTTATTTGTTTATTACTAAACTAAGCTGCTACCCTTTTCTATTAATTGTCGTCCATTATAGGTTCTTAGGTGTGTCTTATCTCACTTTAAGAGTCTTAAGCGTCTCGCATCTCTTCTTAAGAATCTTAAGCCTATGGCCTTTTACCTTTATTAAGTGGTAAGCTAGCACTAGCAGTTGTCTACTTGCTTAGTCTTCTTTAGATATTACTCCTTCTATTTTATAAAGCGATAGATACTATATCCAATAGTATCATAATGCCCGTTACTAAACCGTGTTCTATAGTGGTCTCAGTTTCTACTTCTATTGCGTTATTAAGGTTTAGGTACTCCTAGTTAGTCCCTTTTTCTTCCTTATCGCTATTAATTAATAAGTACTCTAACTCTATTATTAATATTGCTAATCTTTATCCGTATATTGCTGTAATATCTTAATCTAGCTTATAGAGTTAATCTTGTTCTTTATTTAACTCTATAGTCCCTTTAAGTCCTCTTAACTCTAGCTCTTGTGGCCAATAGCTTGCGCTATATTTAGCGTCCTTATAAATTTAGTATGCGTTATTATAACAAAACGTAAAGTGCTTAATTAAACACTCTTTGGTCCTGCGCAACATCCCTATATCTATATTATTATACTCTAATAACCTAGTGCCCTTTACTATATGGTTACTCTAACTACCTCTATAGTCTCTGGCGAAATAACCCTATTTTCCACAATTTATGCAAGCTCCTAATTTAAACCATTACTCTTATTATGGAGTCCGCCTAAACGTCTTCTATTAATAAGATCCCTAGTTTATCCTTTACTCCTTAGTCCTATAATCACTTAATCCTTAACCTCTAGGTTTCTATAGTTTCTTATTCTATTTTCTAGATTCTTTAGTACCGCTTAAGTCTATTAGCTCTAGCCTACTATTCTATAGTTTATAACTCTATATCTGTTAATGCGTACCCTACGCCTTATACAACTATAAAACTCTATCTTACCCTTTCTTAGCTTATTCCCTTTAATAGATCCTATTATTAATCTTTATTAACTAGTTTATTAAGTCTTTAAACTTTCTATATCTTCCATTAGGATAATCGCGTCCTAGACTTTAGCCTTAAGTCCCTATTTATACTATGCCATAATCGCCTTATTGTTCTACTTAACTTGCGTTATAAGTATCTAAAACTGCGTTATGTACTTAATTGCTAAACTATATTATACTAAGTTCTAAAGTTTTCTCTCTGCTATAGTTGTTGCCTCCAGGTCTTTAAATATTTATGTTAGTCTTTTTATAAACCCGTTCTAACTAGTAAATATAAACCATACTTCTTAGTTAGTAGTTATTATTCCGTTTGTCTGGATTTTGGTAAGGTAAGATTTAAACTACTTAAGTGCTCTTCCAGTTAAGAACAGTCCTGCATATACTACTTAGTCCATAGGTGTTGCCAACTTCGCCCCTTTTTGTATAACCTTAAAGTACATTTATGTAAGGAATTCTTTAAGTTTTAACTTCTCCCCTAAGAATTATTTAATTAAGGGTAACTTAACCTTAGCTGCTCTAATTCCATTAATTTAATCTTTAAGTATTTAATTATTATCTATTAATTAATTAACTATTTCCTGTAACTAACCCACTGTGATAAGCTGCGAGCTAGTATCTGCTATATTAGTGTCTCCTTCTAAACCTAAGGTTATAGCTGCCATGGATAGCGTCGTGACTAGTGCTTTTGGTGGCATATTATTTAACTTATTAATACCGTAACCAGGTAGTAAATATGTAATAAAGCCTTATAGGAAATACTATAGTGGACTTATTAATGGGCTAGGTGTGTAGATATTTAAACAAAGTTAATAATATAACAGTAATAAATAACAACTAGTAGAGTGGTTGCCTAATAGATTAACTCCAATTATATTCTAAGATTTACTATAAGGAAAGGAACTATCTAGGTAGGGACTGTAGGTCCTTAAATACACATCCATACTCCTAAGAAACTTCCCTTGTACGTAAGATACGTACTATATATATTGTACGTACGTTCCGTTTATACACCGCGTACTCTATGTATAATATTATATGACCTTGGCTACTATTTCTCATCACATAGTTCTATTGGATCTATCCTAGACTATGCCTGTATTAACTAACTAGCTTCTTCTAACTCTTCTCTAAGTAGTCATAACATCGTACTTAAAGTGTCCGTAACAATAAACTTAGTTCTAAGTATAGACGTGGCCTTAAGTCTAGTATTGCTGTCTAATATGCTTTAAGGCCTACACACAGTTAAATATTAGCTGCTAGTTAGGATGTTTTTAGAGGCTAGGGTGGATTGTAATAAATAGTAGATATAGGCCGCCTATATAGAGACTATGCCTATCTAAAACAATAAGGCCTTAAGGGCTGCTCTATTAAGGGCAGTTTATTATAGAGTGGGCTAGGTTATATTTATAGCTATCCGCAGAGATAGTATGCAGGTATCCGTTATAATTATAATATATTGCTAACGTTTATCTAGCTCTATCTTTAGCGCAGTACATTTTACCAGGCAGGCTAGAAGGTATTAATTAATTATAGTTAATCTAATCTACGCGGAGATAGTAACTTTAGTTAAGTCTACCTTATAGCAAGACCTTCTATCGCACTAGAAAGCCCTAAGATTATTGCCTATATATATAATCTTAGGTTATCCAGATATAGTATAGCAAATCGCCTTTACTATAGGCTCTTCTATTAGGGGTAATTATATAGATATTATATTTGTCCTATATTTTACTAGCTAGTAGCCAGTATAGTAAAATAAATATCATTCTAAGGACCTATAGCCTTAGCGATAAGTTTCTTAAGATATAGTAAGGGCGTGCTAATGCCAGGAATAGTATAGCCTAGGTTGGGGAACTGCCCATATAAGTAGAAGAGGGCGTTAAGTTATATTGCCTTAGTAGTAGCTATAGTAGGAAAAGAATTAGATCCTATTTTAGGTTATTACAGTTTAATAAAAATAGAGGTGGCCTATACTATACGGAGAGTAATTAATAATAGTTGTAGTTATTAGTGAAATATCTAGACTATAATCTAACTAGTTAAGTACTTAAAATCTAGATTATAGATTAGCATTAATTAACCACTAGCCTATAAGGGATAGAAATTAGGATTACTAGACTTAATAAATTAGGCTATCTTTACCATAATACACTTATCTATTTTAGAGATTATAATTATTAAAAGTCTATCTTATTTAGCTATAATATATAATATTATAATATACTGCATTTTATCTAGTATTATAGCAAAACTGCAAATGCCAAGGGCCTATAGCTACTACTGCTCTTAACTTCTATCTAGTATCTCTATTTAAGGGTCTTGCTACTAGTAAAGTCTATAATATCTATCCTTACTACCCTTCTTATATTCTAACGCCACTAATATCCTCTCTATTATTATTATCTTTACTATTATTACCGGCACCGTCCTAGCCGTTATTATTAGCGCCCTCTCTATCAGCCTTGTTCTACGCTTTAGTATAATTACTAGTACTGCTAATATTTGCTCTACCCGCGAAGTTAGGGATAGTAATATTAAAGTTAATGTCCATGCTATATAAAATAGGCATATAATTGGCTGTACGCTAGCGGTAAATACGCTATATAGTTTTATTAACGTCAAATAGGGCGATAAGTTACTAGAAGTGCTCTTTCTACTTAGGATTCTCAAGGTTAATAAATACCTTATTATCTTTACACCACTTCTTAATTTTATAGTACGCGGTATTTATAAAGGTCTTATTACCAGCATAATAATTATAGACTACCTAGGGACTACTAATAATAACAAGGCCCGCTTGTGGTTTAATAATTATAAAAAGGTTCCTTACTATATCCTAGACAAATTTTAGTAGACTAGCAACTATTATATTATACACTAATAACTCTACCTAGCCGCCTTAGATGCTGTTAATAGTAAAGATCTTAATCTTGCTAACTACTGGTACAAATTCCCGCTACTTACTACCATCTTACTAGGCGTAGCACTATTTTTTAAGCGCATATAGTGCTGTAAAGTAGATAGCAAGTTAGGCTGTATATAGAACGGCAAGGCTAATCTCTAATAGCTTAAATCCAAAGTCTATTAGCGCTATAGCCACCTAAAATACACGTTAAGTATAGACTAGGTTATATATTAATTGGCTAAACTTGTTTACCTATATAGTACTATTAATAGCAAGAAAGGCAATAGGGTAGTTATAGCGCAGCACATTCTTAAAAAAGCTTACCGCTAGCTTTAACTACTCTTAGTCCTTAACTATTAGGCTTATTTAAAGCTAGCTATATAGTAGGACGGCATTTATAAGATATATAATATCTTTAACAAATTAATATTGCAGCAAGAACTATACTGTATTAGCACTAGCCGCAAGGAGACACGCATAGAGGGAGATAGATTTTTAATAGTAGAATAGATTATTAAAATTAGGACTAAGGATTAGTTTTGGTTATTATATATTACTAAGGAAAACCTAAGGCATAGGGTCGCTAGCCTAGATTTATAGACCTCCCTTAATTAAATATAGTCTACTCTAGGCAAATCTAGTAAGACTGCTTAGCTTAGACGCCTTCCTAGCCTCGTTATAGAAAACTATGTATATAGCGCTAATAGAATGTGTATAAGTCTATAAGACTATATTAGGTGTTATAAAAATAATATTAGCCTTCTTAGCTAGGTCTGTAATAACTATATTAGCCATAAGTATTAATCCCATTTTATTATCTTATATTATATTATTACTAAGCACAAATCAGTGTAAGTATTGGCGGAATTTAGCGTATTTAGTTATATTAGGGTTTATAATAGAATATAGGTTTCTATTACTATTTAGGACACCTATAAGGCATAATAACTATTAACCTTTAGACAAATCTATAACCTATAACCGCTTATTAAAGCTAGTAGCATTATTAGCCTTAAACATACAGTAGAGCAGAAATGCTATATTTAGCATAAATGCGTCCTTATTAATTATAGCATAGTTATCCTGTTTCTTAAAATACTTAGGACAAGTATTAATGCCTACTGCTATTTACTATACAATAGCATCCTATATATAGACCTTAGTTTCTATTAAGCGCATATAGCGGTAAAGGATAATAGGAAATATAGTAGGACAGCTTTGCGTAATTAGTGCCTTATAGTCCTCTATAAGCGTATTCTTAATTATCTTAGCTAGTATATCTAGTTAGTAATTAAGCGGCGATAAGACCTAGATTCTAGTAGGATCCTACTAGGGCAACCTAAGTTAATACTAGTATTATACTAAAATAGTTAGGAAAGTTAATTTCCTAATACCACTAGGGCCTTAAATTAGCAAAATACCGCCTATTATATATTTAAGCGCAGTATAGGCACCTATTTGCTCTTTATTAAGTAGCGGCAAGACGGCCTTAAGGGCATTATTAACTAAGTTCTTCCCATACTTAGTAATATTACAGTTAAAGTAATTAATACGCGGGAGATCTATAAAGTTGTTAAATAGCATAATTTAGCGCTTAATATGGAAACTGTTACCTCCTTACTATAGGTAGCATAGAGTATTAATCTCTTAGGAGATTCTAACCTTAGGGACATACTTAATTACAAGATAATTAATACTCTATGCCATAATTAGGGCCTTACTTAGGTTATTAACTGTTATAAAGTTATTACTGCTTAGGATATACTCTAGAGCGAATATAGGGTTTAGTATAAACTTATAACCTACCTATAGTTAAAAGATAAAAGTATAGTAGTTATAGCCGGAGCTAAAGGGAGTAGTATTAATAATAACTTCTTTCTAGCTGGCCTGGCTATCTACGTCTTTACCTAGAAATAAGATATTAATAATAGAGTTAGTATAAAGGGTAAGACCATTAACTATCTAGATAGCAGTATAGTAGACTTAGTCCACGCCGCCTAAAAAGGTAAAGGTAATAAGATAAATAATAATAGGTACCTAGGGGTTCTGGTTAATAGCCTTAAGGCTTATAACTATAGCATAGAACTAGACCATAAAATACTTAAGAACGCTATTAAACTAATACCTTACAGGGATTTTATATAATGGTTAGTCCCCTACTAAGAGCTACATACTAAGCTAGATATTTATATTATAGTTCTTCCACTAGTAACCTAAAGGATTGTTAACGCTCTACTATTATAGGCTCGCGTTTAGGCTTATAATATAGCTATTAAGCTATTTAGTGCCTAGTATAAAGAAGTAGACAATAACCATAGGACTATTTAACAGTATATCCTAAGCTTTATAGATTTATGGCGTAAATAGGCCAAAGTCCCTATTAATAAAGAAGTATTTACTAAGTAACGTATATATACCTAGTATAAGTTTATTAGAGGCAATAATAAACCTAATATAGTAAAGTTATAGGGTTATAGTATCTTATAGGAGAATATAAATAGGATGCTTAAGTATAGTTAGATATAATAGTTGTTAAGTAACTAGAGAAATAGTATTAGCAGTACTAACCTTAATATTACCAGCAATATTAGCATCTATAAATCAGATAGACGCCGTCTTATATAAATAATAAGTAGGTATTTTACTAGTCTTATAAGACACCTAGAATATAATACCATATACTATAATATACTTTTTAATAATTTGCGTAACAAACTAAACTATAAGGTAGTTATTATTTGGAAGCTAAAGTACATCTAAAGGTTTAGTTATTATAGAATTACTATCCTCTATATAGGTGTCTAGATTATCTATTAGGCTATCTACTATTAGATAGAAGCTGGCTATATTAAGAGGTTTAGGCAATAGAGAGGTGGCAGCTATACTTAAAGTAGTAGTAACTAGTATATCTATCTTACCTAGAGCGGTTGCGGTATCTATTACCCAAATTAAAGTAGGTCCACTTATACAATTATTAATATTATGCCCTATAACTCTATAGTTCTTATATATATAACTATAAAAGATAGTTTAATAGTCTAGGGAGTTCTAGTTTAGGCAAGTCCACTTCTTCTTATCTAATAGCTGGGGATAGTCTTGCTTTCTATAGCCTATAGCACTATATTAGTTATATATTATATAAGGATAGTAGCTCTTAAAATAACCGGCTTCCCTATAATTATTATATATAGGGTTAAGGCAGTTAGCTTTAAGATAACCAGCCTTATTATAGCTATAATAAAGTTAAAAGGCTTTCTTAAGAGGACAATTAGCGCGTATATAGCCGGTAGATAGATAGAGATAGTATTTTAAAGCATTATTAGCTAAGAGGTATAGACTACCAAGCTCTAAAAGAAGAGGCTTATTAAGTATAGGGCCCTTACTATTACCTTATAAGATACTAAAGCCTATAGCCGCCATAGTTAAGGCAATTTTAAAAACTATAACGCCTTTAGTAAACTTTTTGTGGTTATGGATATAGTTAATATTATAAGTTATAAAATAATTAGTGGGTAGGTCTATTTTGGTAGTAGGCTGTATTAAGCAGTAGTTTATATAAATATATTAATAAATATAGATTCTCTATTATATAGCTAAGGTTAAAGATAAGGTAGCTAACTTACTATATTATAAGGCTCTATAGCCTAGATAGATCTATAGAGGCCCTAGTTATAGAGGTAGATACTAATAGGATAAAGGTAAGAGAAGGTAGTTAGTAGAATTAGGTTAATTAGTAAAGGTAAGGAAATAAGGCCTTGGCAGTAAAGTATATAGTTATACACTTTGTAGGTTAAACGCGTATAAAAGTAAATCTATAGTAATAAGACTAACCTATAGAGGAAGACGTGGTATAGTATAAGTTATAGGGACTACCCTATTTAGCCTATCTCTTAATATAGGCTAGGTAATAGTCTAGCACTATTAAGCTCTTATAGTTTATAATGCAAGTATATAGATATATAGAAGGGTAAAGGAAAAGAGAAGTAAGTAGTAAAGTAAAAGCACTTTACTATAGGTAGGCTAATTACGTTATAGGTAAACGGAAACTTAAATACTAGATTATAGCCTATACAGAAAAGAGAGAAAAGAAATGCAAAGGCAATTAGGCTCTACTCTATCTTTAAAGAAGCTATTTTGTACAAAGAAGGGGAAAGAGGTGCTTTTTCTATTTCTAAATAGAACAGGAATAGCTACTAGAAAGTGGCTAATAACAATAGGATCTCTAAAAGGTCCTAGTAGATAAATAATAGAGAGCAAAAGAATAGAAATAAATTACAAATAGGACAGGGATAGGCGTTAGGATTTCGTGTGGTTTTTACTATTTTCTATCATTTTCTACTGTTTTCTTACTACCTAATAGTTGCCGCAATCTAGTTTCTACTAGAGAGCTATAAATCTCTATTAGAGATTTATAAACTACTAGGACATAGTTACTAGTATAATAGTGTAGATTGGACGTCGCCTACTGTCTTGGCATTTTCCTATATTTATAGAGCTTCGGCTTTCCTCCTTCTTTCCTCCTTACCTTATATACAATCACGAACCTACCAGAATACATTCTTTTCTTTCTTTATTACCGACAGAGAGATAGACAGACAGACTAACTAACTAACTAACTAATAGATAGATAGTACCATGACTTTCCTATCTAAGAGACACCGTACCCTTCCACATATTATTTGGCATTCCATGTAGGGACAACGGCAAGCTCTTTAGATTAGAAGTCTAGTGCTACATACACAGAAGACACGCAGGAATATACTACAACTGCCAAAGAACCACTAGCTATAGAAGAATAACCAACTATAGAAGAACCGATAGACAAGACAGCAGAACTAGAGAACCAGAGAACTAGGTAGTATTGGACAGTAAGGGGAACCAAGCAGACCCTAAACAGAAAGACAGCAGAAAAGACGGACAGCCAGACTCAATACACAGGCTAAAGAGTGGCAATAGAAAGCATAATAGTGTAGGTTAAAAGGTCTCAGGAGTTGGGTTTAGTGCCTATACTTAGAAATTTGGCATTAAGCGAACCAGCGAGCCAATTAGACAACTACCAGCGGTTGAAATCTCGCCACCTATACGCGCACGAGCTTGGCCAAAACGTTATTAAAGATGCAGAGACGATAAGCCAAGGGCTAATTAGTTAGATAGAAACAAGATCTAAGATATCTAGCAGCAAAGAAAGCTAGCGCTGCCCTTTAAGAACAGAGACAATATTAAGCAAGGCCGCGAGTATACAAGATTAAATCTGCCTTTAAAAGCTTCCTATTCTAGCTTAGCTTTGTCCTCTTTTAAGTTATCTAGATTATGTTAGCAGCGGCCCTAGAGGCACTCCATAAGGACCTACCACACGGAACGACAGTAGGCCAAAATAGATGGACATATTAAGACCCAGTAGTGGTAGAAGATAAAGATTCCGTGCTCTCCCAGAAAGACCTCCCCTTAGGCATTAAGAAGCAGGCGCCTTCCATTAGGGACATAGCTATACAAGTAGACCAGCCGAAGTATGCACCTATTAATATCCCGCCAGGACAGTTATCTAGGACATCCTCTATTAAGACTATAGCTATATAAACAGACCTACCACAGCGTTTACCTGTAACACCTAGGACTAATAACCCTCAGTAGACAAAGGATAAAAGCCGTAAGGATTACCTGCAAGCTTCTAAGGAAGCTCTAGATGCACCTAATAACCAGCAGTCAACGGCTTAAAATAAGGTCTACGTTATAGTCTAGCCTATGCCAGCCCCAGGAACTGCTGGGACTCCTTACTTTACAGGGCAGAACATGTTATAGTTTATTAAACAGTACAAGCGGCTATATACCCAACATTATATAATAAGTACGGAGAAGCGCCAGGGCCTTCTAGAGTACTGCGATTACTAGATAGGGATGTGGATCCGAAGCTTGCCTAAATTCACAGCTAGCAATTAGATGGAGCTTATAAGAAAGCTTAGGGCAGAATACTAAGCAAACAACTACTATTAACGCATAGAGATAAGAGACTTTATAGAAGCTTTTATTTAAAAATCTACAAAACAGCCAGGCGAATTACGTCACTATATATAGGACTTTACTACTATCTCAGCTAAAGCGGTAGCCGTAGGAAACCTTACTAAGCAAAAGAAGGGGTGGTTATTTATATAAGGACTTCCTGTCAAATACCACAGGCACGTAATAGAACAAACAGGAGCTATAGCAGACGAGCCTAGCACCCTTATATTTAAAAGACTAAAGGAGGCCGTAGAGTTAAGGATAGTAGCTATAGAGGGCGCCAAGCAAATAGATGTCCTTCCGGAAGAAGACGCCCTAAATATCCAGCTTATATAGGAGCTATGGCAGTAAAGGGATAAGCTCAACCACAGAAGAGAAGGAAGGCTTCTGAACTTAGGTATACACAGAGGAGCCCTAACACAGCAGCAGTCACCCTCTACTATAGACTAAGAAATAGATAAAATGCTAAGCCAACTAAGGAGTCTAAAACTAACCAAGACAGAGCTTACGGCAGCTACACGGTTAATGCCGTTCCTTAACTAAATCCGGATAGACCTAAGGAAGTTCACAACACTGCTAGATCAGGCCGCAGTTTAAGGCTCAGCACAAGGATATAAAGACTGGTAGAAAAGCAGCCAAGCTCCCTTTGTCCTATAAGGCTGTCAATCTCCGCAAGACTTTTAACCTCCGCAAGACTTTTAATATCCGCACGATTTTTAATATCCGCAAGATTCCACCGCCTTTGGATGGCCGCAGTAGAACATATAAGGTTAGCAAGGTACGCGAGGACAAGGCCTACAGACCTATTTTAGATGCGGAGGAGGTCACTATTTCACCCAGTATAAATACCAAGGGTTTAAGGATCTTGTTTAGTAAGGATTTATGTATTTATTTAATTAAGGAAGACTAGTAGCTGGGATATACAAATGACCTAGACCAGTACTTCCGTAGCTCGGTAATAAAGGACGGCTAGAAGGTATTAAGAACTGGCTCCATATATACTAGGGAACAGACCTAGGCAGGCTAAAGGAAGAACAGACGTAGCAGCAGGCCCCTATATTACGAACTAATTTTACTGCTTTCTATAATAGAGTAGTGCTGAAGAATAGTAACAAAATGCGTATAAACTGGGAGGACTACTATTAAGTACGGCCCACGGACTTAGCAGTAACGCCCAGCCAGCAACGTCCACAGACTTACCTAACCCCTAGAGACAGCCGTACAACCAGGACAACTGTTAAGCCGCAAGCTCTACCGCAGGAGAAGAATATACGACTAGGAGAATGCATCTAGATTATATTACGGCCTATAGATAAGACGGCAGAGGCTAGGAAGAAGAATAAATCTTCTAATCCTTAAAGACGGTTTTAGAGACGGACGCTTAACCAGGCTAGCCATTAACCCACAGGCTCCATAGTAGGTGTAGGGTATTCGACTAGGGGACAGTCAAGTTTTAAGGTAGGGGAGAGGACGCAGGTGATGTATAAAAGATTTCTATTTATTTACTTAATTACTATATTTCCTAAAGCTCCTTTCTTGTTTACTTTCTTAATCGTAATAAAACGCATTAGTCGCAACAACCTGCTGCAAAGATGTCAGTTCAGCTTACCGCCTGTTAACAAGCTAATAGCAATTTTCTATCCCAGGGACGGAAAATCCTAATTAGTCCATTTAGTAATAGAGCTAGTAGAACTCTACACCGCCCCTAGAATTTAATAATGCGCTAGCTATAGAATAAGAACGGCACTAGGAGCCTTAGTTAATTACATAAATATAAAGCCGATTATATAATATAGAGCCAGATACAGAGCTGTACGCAGAGCCTTGATTAAACAACTGCGCGGAAGCTATAGTTAGTTAAAGAACCAAATTAAGCCAGAGCCTTAATATTAGTACGTCACCGTCACTAAATTAAGTCAATTGAATATTGTTAGATTAGAGCCTTTAACCAGGCCGACCTTATTCCTTATTTAAACGACAACTGATTGTAGCATAACTATCACTGCCATCTAAGTTCAGTACTGCGCTAGCTGCACAATAAAAACAGATACTACGGCAAAAAAGGGATCTGTATAAAAGCAATAACATAATATCAGTAATTAAGTACCGCGGAAACGGCAAAGCAGTATACAAAGAGGCAGTGACAAAGATGCTCTGTAAAAGATCGCATATAGGACGCAGCTGACCATAATAAGCCTAAACTATCCTTATATGACCGAAGATAGGACTAAGCTATATTAGGATAAACTAGTAAAGGATCTTATTAAGGATTATAAGGAGAACAGGATTTAGATATATAGGAGCCAGCGCTTTTCCTTAAGAGGTTGTCTTAATAAAGGACTGTATTGTGGATATAAGGGCAAGGGACATATAATGGAGGCAGTTATAACAACCAAGAAGCTAACACTGGATAATATTAAGGACAACTTAGGCGAAATGTAGAGCCAGCAGGACAGTAATTAAGAGACTAAAAGTAAAAGACAATCCTAAGAAGGCTCTTAAGCTAGAAGAAGATTAAGGATATATAAGCGTACTGCCAATAGCTAGGGTAAAGAAGTAGTTATAAAAGCCTAAGGATACGCCAAAGAAGCTAAGAGCAAAGACGGTTCTAAAAGGAAAGAAAGCAGCTATCAAGGACGTCTTATAAGGGCACTAGGCCTATAGTGATAGTTTAAAGGAAGCTGCCGTTAGTGCTTGTAAAGGAGGAAGTCTTAGGACAGGTCTCTAGATTAGACGTCTAGTAGACACTAAGAGCCTCAATCAACTACAAATGCAGAGCTTTAACCGAACGGCTGCATAGCCAGAGTCTTAATTGACTGTCTGTAGGTACAGAGCCTACGGATATAGAGCCTTAATAGAACGTCAACGGATTTAAAAGCTTTAATTAAGCATGCGATAATGCAAAGCCTAGGTTATACATACAACAGAAGACGCCTTAAGTTAAGCTAGAGCCTTAGTCAAATCTTAATCAGTTAAACGCCGCCTCTACAGTTAAGTTGGATTAGCTAGAGCTTTTAGTCGGGCTGACCTAATACCCTGTTTAAACGTTAGTTAATTATACATTGTCACGGTCAAATTAAATTAGTCACCGTCGCCGTTAAACATCTTTAATCAGCAGTTAAAGGTCCTATAATGGCAGACAGACAGCCTCTGCAGGAACCTCTCCCTTTAACCCTCCTTTATTAATCAATTGCCGCCCGTCTTAACGCCCACGGACTGGTTAACCAGAACGGTCTTTCCTATAGACGCAGATACGGATCTCTACACGGAGTCTCACACGGAGTCATACGCAGAGTCTACAGATACAGAGCACACAGGTGCAGAGCCTTAATTAGACAACAGTACGGCAGCTTAACTGGACGCCTATATATGCAAAGCCTTAATCGAACGGCAGATGCGGAGCCTTAACCAATCGCACGCCTACACGGAGGTCTTAATTAATTGTCTATAGATATAGAACCTCGGTCGTATATACAGCCAAAAACACCTTAAGTCAAGCGACTCAAGCCAGGGCCTTATTAAATCTTAATTAGCTAAACGCCGTCTCCGTATTTAAATCAGGACAGTTAGAACCTTTAACCAGGCCGACTTTCTACCTTAATCAAACAACCGAACAATCAGTTGCAGCACGTTATCGCCGACCAATTAGACAGTCTTCGGCCAGCAGTCAAAGCACGCACGCAGACACAGACGCAGACACGGACGCAGAATATGCAATATAGAGCTACTAATGCACAGCCAGATGCACAGCTAGATGCAGAGCTAGATGCAGAGTCTTGATATCAAACAACTAGCTAAACAACCAAATTAAGCCAGAGTCTCTACTATTTTAATTAACTGCCCTACCGCCGCCGCCGCCATTCCATCCAACTGCTTTATCCCTACTGTCTTAACCAACTGCTCTATCTCTACTATTCTAGATCTATACCGTTGCTAAATCTAATTACTGCTGGATCTACTAGATCTATTATATAGTTCCGCCCAACTATTCCGACTAACCTGTTCCGTTCTACTGTTTCCACTAACTACTACTCCAACTAACCGCCGCCGACCGATTATTCTACTGCTACTGCTACTGCTACTGCTACTACTACTACTGTTCCAACCAGCTATTCTACTACTGCTGTTTAGCCATTCTGTTCCATTGTTCTAATTATTCTACCGCTACTACCTTAACTAACTACTACTGACCGTTCCGCTTCTACTAAGTGTTCTACTATTAAAAGTTCTACTATTAGATGTCCTACTGCTTACTAACTATTACCAAGTTCTTCTACTGAGTGTTCTACCGCTAACTGTTCTATTTTATTTTACTGCGCTAAATATCTACTTTTACTACTGCTTCTACCACCGTTACTGTTACTGCTATTACCGCCGCCGTTATTATTTCTGGTTTACTGTTCTAGTTACTAGTAGGAAGATCAGATCTTAGCTATGGATAACGGAAGGATATCATAGAATAGTTTTGCAAGGCTATAAAAACGGCTGTAGAATTACGCTTTTAACTAGTACCGCTAGTAAGTATAGTACATAGGCGATTAGGGCGGCTAGTGCGTACATTTATACTTTTAACCAGTGACGCTGGTGGGTATAGTGCATAGGCAACTAGTACGGCTAATAGGTGTATTTATTTTAGTGCGTGTCTAATAGGTATCTTACTAGGAGGAAGAGATTTCCTACGTTCTATTCTATACTTTCCTTTTTTCTATTCTGCTCTTGCTATTCTTTTATTTGGCTATTCTTCTAT
>Ga0307507_10003911_pt1 | contig 27588 bp, 7 predicted proteins | sample 7_EM_MG_FD_207223 | JGI IMG/M metagenome (GOLD analysis project Ga0307507, IMG submission 207223) | Populus trichocarpa ectomycorrhiza microbial communities from riparian zone in the Pacific Northwest, United States - 7_EM | ecosystem: Host-associated > Plants > Roots > Unclassified | place...
TCTTGTGTCTTAGCGTAGTGCTGGTGAACTGTTACACACCCCCCTAGATTTGACGGTGTAGTTAAAGCTATAGAAAATAAAACGAAGATAGAAGCTATACCAAAATAGGAAATTTAGATATAACTTTAGGAGTAGTATAGGGTAATACTTAAGAGTCTTTATCAGTTGTAGCAGTGATCTAATGTCGAATGTCCACTAAATTTAATTGCTTTATCTATGCCTCGTGCCTTTGACGGGGTAGGATCTTGGTAAGACCGTCAGCAGGTATCTTGTCTATAGGGACCCATTGTACGTTAATCTTTTTGTCTTGGACTTTCTGTCTAAGCCAGTGCTGATGGACGTTGATATGTCGTAGCTTGGTGTTAAGCTTTGGTGTATCCTGTCTTAGAAGTTGTATAGTCTATATATTGTCGCATAGTAGGGTAAAATCGCGTTCTAAATTGAGACCGATTGCCTTAAAGAAACGCTGCTACTAGATAATTTTAACAGCAGCCGTAGACAGGGAGAGAAGCTCCGCTTTGGTAGTTAAGCGAGTTACTAATTATTATAGGGTTACCTTCTAATTAATTAGTCCTCCGAATAGCATAAAAAGGTATTCTTAAGAGCTCCGTCTAGTCTCTTTATAGTCCGCAAATGCTGCGTCGGATGCTCCGTAAAAGGTAACGTCTTCTCCTTTAGGGTTTCTGAAGTAGATATATGCTCCAAATACTTCGCCAGAGTATTCGATAGCTGTAGATTTTGTTCCAAGGCAATAGGCAATGGCTTGGTTTGATGCATTAAGGTACTTTTAATTTGGATTGGTGAGAAATTTAGCCAGCTTAGAATACGTCTTTATAATATTAGGTCTTCTAAATATGGCGAGGTACGCAAGAGAACTAACCCGTTGCTAATAGGCTAGTGTTCTTTAAGGGTTTGTCTACTAGTTGGACGGAATTAGTTCTTTGGCAGGAAGTAGTAACTTAGGAAATTTTCCTAGTTAAATATTAAATTGACTGGCTATCTTTTTGATATAGGAATCTTGGCAGAGCTAGAGCTTTCTGCTTATATAATCTTGTTTAATTCGAATTCCTAGGAACTATTGTAGGTCTCTTAGTGCACGGATCTCGTATTAATGTAAAAGTTTAGCTTTAAATTCTTCTAATCTTTAAAGGTCCTTTTTGGCAAATAGAACGGCAATATTGTCTACGTAGAAGAAGACAATAAGTCGTCTATTAGTGTAAAGGCAGTTTGTACCTAGGACAGGCTTTAATCCGAATTTAGCTAGTATACTAGTGAGCTCTTTGTACTAAAGTAGTGGTGAGACTTTTAATTTGTATAGCGCCATGAGTAGCTTTAGGATATATCCGTTTTGATTAAAGCCTTCTGGGTAATAGTAGTAGACTGGCTTAACTAGTCTTGCGTTTATAAATGCGTTTATAGCGTTATACTATTAAATCTCCAAATCAAATGCAGCTGCTATAGCTATAAGGGTACGGAATATTCAAGCAGCTAGGGTTGCTGTATAGGTCTCTTCTTTGGTAATCTGTAGGTCTCCGCGGATATATAGTCGAGCCTTTAGCTTTTAAAGGTAACCGTCGCTGTTAAACTTGTATTTAAAGACCTATTTCAGTAGAAGAATCTGCTCATTATATGCTTCTTCTTTTGGTACAGTCTCGAATGTCCCTCAGCGTTTTAGGTTATTGTATTCTTTTTCCATGGCCTTTTAAAAGCCGGCAGTTAAAGGGTGCTTTCTTAGCTCTTTAAGGTTCCTTGGTTTAGGTGGAAGATTATCTTAATACAGGGAGGATCTAGTTCGGTTAATGTCCTTTACTAGTCCTATAGCAAAGCCAGCGTAGTAACCAAATAGGGTAGGTATATTGGCTAGTGCTGCTGCGTACGCTTAACATTAAATTTGTTTGGAACCTTCTAGTAGGATAAGGTTGGCAGAAGGATTAGCCAAGACCTCATTAGCTTGTGGAGCTGTATTTAACAGTTCTAGTAAACTGCTTAGCTAGGTAGAACCTGTTTCAATTATATCCAAGATATTGTCTTAAAGTCCTCCCGGTGTGGTGTTTATTTCTGGCAGATCCAGAGATACCATTCTGCTAGGTGTTGGTAGCTGTTTAATATCCTTTATAGGAAGCTCTGCTGAGTTGTTTAATATAGTCGTTTAATCTACATTTGAGGTAGGTCTATATAGGATAGATTTATCCTTAGATTCATCCTTATAGAGAGGTTCTGGTAGACTGATTGCCTAGATAGTATCTTTTAACGCTTCCCTAAGTAGGTAATTGATGTTTTAACCCTTGGGGTTATAGAACGAGGTCTCGTTAAATATAACATCTTTGGTTTGAATAACTTTATAAAGGCTTGGAATCCAGATTTAATATATATTTGTTAAATTGTAGCTAACTAGGTGTCTAATTAATGTATAAGGAGCTAGCTTGTCTCCTTTTCTAACTTATTTATTCAGCGTATAGGTCTTGCAACCATATTTATATATATGGGTAAGTAATGGCAGCTTGCCGTAGGCGACCTTGTATGGAGTTTTCCACCCTAGTTGCTTATTTAGTGTTTAATTAAGTATATAGCCAGCAGCAAGGAAAGCCTCTAATCCTAGAGATAGGGGTAAGGATGCTTCTAGCTGCATAGACCTTAATCGTTCTATAAAGGTTCTTCTAGATCTTTTAGCTCCGCCATTTTGTTCCTTAGTATACGGTGCTCGGCATTTAAAGGTAATGCCCTTGTCTATATACTATACTTATAGGGTGTCTTCCATTTGTCTAAATACTTATTTATTATTGCTCTAGAAGAAGACAACATCTTAGTAGAATTGTATCTTAATTAAGCGGTAAGTCTTGCGAATAGTAGGTAGAATAGTAGCTTTATCCTTATTCTTAGAGGTAAATATAAAGTTAAATTTAGAATACGTGTAATAGAAATGTATAATATATCTATCACTGTTGTACCTTGGTACTCTGAGGTAGATAATATTAAATGCTAGCCGTTTAAATAGTTAAGTGGCTGGAAATTTGTGTTCTTGTCTTTAAGAGATCTGCTGCGTGTGCTTTGCTAGTAAGTAAACTTTATATTTAATTTTAAGCGGTGCTTATTTGTTGGTTTTAAATTCGGTTAGCTCTGCGCCAATAACGTGCTTAGGAAGCTATGTAATAGCATTAGGTCCTATATAGCTGAGTATCTTGTGCCATCTTGTAGCTATGGCTCCGATTAGTTTACGGGCTATTTAGCTTGGTTAAAATCTTCCTGTTAAGAAGGTTAATTAAGTTATTAAGTCTAGGGTATTTTTAGGCTCTCTGTATATTAGTGCCTAGTGGCCCCCTAGTCGTTTTGCATAGCAGACTATTTTACCAGTTGTTAGATGGTATAGTATATTTCATCCTAAGTCAAAATAGATGTCGTTATTAGTAGCTCTTAAAAGTGCTATAATATTTGTAAAAAAGGTAGGTGCTAGTGCTATATGGGATAGCTTCATTTTTAACTTCCCAGTAGGTGTATTAACAGTAATGGTTACTGTTCTATAGGCTTGAATTTTCACAAAATTTCCGCTAGCAATTAGGTAGTCGTCTTCTACTGCTGGGTATAAGAAGGTAAAGTCTTCTTTATTATTACAGACGTGGGTATCTGCACTAGGGTCGAGTATCCAGGTGTTCTGGAGTTTAAAAGAAATTTAACTAGTACTAAACACTGTAGCATGGCTAGTTGGTTTAGTAGAAGGTGGGGTTTTAGAATTGGTTGATAATGCGTTTGATCTAAGGTGTAGATGAGATAGCTTCATCTACTTTCTTCTGGATGTCTGCCCTTGGTCTCCATCCTTAAGGGCGCTAGTGCTCGGCGATGTATTAGCAGTCGTTGAACCGGTGTATAATGCCGCATATACATTCCTTATTCCATCTTGAATTCGAATTACTGTTAGAGTCTAAATTAGAATTGGAATTTGCGTTGCCTTGAAGAGTTACGAATGCGGAGTTATTGGCAGCTAAGGTAGACAATACTTACTATATGCGATAGTGCTCCTTGAATTCCTTAATAAGGTTGATAATAGATGGGGCTTTTTTGTCTTTTTGTTCTTTCCTGATTAGGTCTACTTCCAGTGCTCCTATAAAACTAGAAGAGATGGCTTTAATGGCTTATATAAAATCATAGTGGGGCCTAAATCCCTGTATATCTGGAAGCTCCAATTCCTCTACTAGCTTATAGATGCTCCTCTAGTTGTTTAACCATTTTTTGATGCTCTGCTTTTTGTTGTAGGCTTTAAAAGCTATGTATTAATTTAGGATATTACGCTTTTAACCTAAGGTAGTAGGGGCGAGTATAGTCTTTAACTCTTAAAGGCGTTTATATACTGTTCTAAGGTCTTTAATAAGAGGGAGGTAGGCTACTAACATTATACAGACGATATAATTGCTAATATCGTTTATGGCTTACTCTTGCTTCTGGTACACGCGGAGGTCGTCCTTATATTCCGCGTATAGTTGATTATAGGCAATAAGTTGGTTTGGATCTAGCTTGGCTATTAATATAGCAGTAGGAAGCACGTCTCTTGGTATAGGCCAATTTAGAGGTTCTAGCTTTGGAAGCTTGTCTTTCTTCTTTAATAGGTCGATGTACTGCCATATATTATTTGTTTTAGTAGTATCTTAAATAATAAAGAACCATTATATCCAATCAGATAGCTTTTTAAGGATAAGGTTAAATTTTGAATAAGGTCCGTCTGTATTGGTTATCATTTTTAGAATTTAATAGGTCAAGTAGGGTCCTAGGTTAGCGTCTTAGCGAAACCTTATTTTAACGTTTTGAGCTTTTAATTTGATTCGTCAGTTCGTTCGTCTATTAGGTACGTTCGTCGGTCAGGTACAACCGTCCGTTTATTTGGTAGGTGAAGAAGCTCAAGACACTTGCAAAGGTAGTAGAAGTAGTAACTTCGTAAATAAGGTAGTAGATTGATTGGTTTAGCAGGTAGTGCAATCCGGACTTATAACTATAACAGTACAAGTGTGGGTATTGAAAGAACGACTTAATTCTAAATCTATGGAAATCAAGTAAACTAAATACATAAAAGTAGACCCGGAACTCCGTAGTCTATGACTCAATATTTGACCGTATCCAAGACATACAAGGGTAGGGTCGATCCTGTCTCGGAGCCTCTTAGGCGACGATCTTGTGTCTCAGCGTAGTGCTGGTGAACTGTTACATACTATTCTATAATTTATAATTCTATATCTATCGCTGCGTACTCTATGCCTTATACAACTATAGAACTCTATTCTGGCCTTTCTTAGCTTATTCCCTTTAGTAGATCCTATTATTAATCTTAATTGCTTAATTAATTAGTTCCCTTAGGGTATCCGCATTTTCTATTAGGATAATTACGTCCTAAACTTTTGCTTTAAGTCCCTGTTTATACTATACTATAAGCGCCTTATTATTCTATTTAACCTATATAATAAGCGTTTAAAACTATATTGTGTACTCTATTGCTAAAGTTCGTTATATTGGCTTTTAAAGCTTTTATTCTATTATAGTTATTACCTCTAGATCCCCAAATATCTATATAAGTCAGTTTATAAACCCTTGCCAACTTTAAAATATATACTTAACCTCTTAGTTAGTAGTTATATCTCTATATTCCTATATCTTAATAAGGTAAGATTTAAACCACTTAAGTACCCTACTAGTTAGGAATAGTCCCGCGTAGATTACTTAATCTATTAATATAGTAAGCCTCACACCCTCTTATACTACCTTAAAGCGCATTTATATAAGAAACCCTTTAAGCTTTAACTTTTCTCCTAAGAACCGCTTAATTAATAGTAACTTTACCTTTACTGCTCCGATTCCATTAATTCTATCTTTAAGTATTTAATTATTATTTATTAACTAATTAACTATTTTCTATAACTGTCTAACTATAACTAGTTATAAGTTAGTGTCCCTTATACTAATGTCCCTACTAGTACCTAAGGTAGTTACTGCCGTTAATAACGTTATAACTAGTGCTTTTAGTAGCATATTGTTTAACTTTATTAATACTATAACTAGGTAGTAAATGTATAACAAAGCCTTATAGGAAATACTATAGTAAACTTACTAATAGGCTAGATATATAGGTAAACAAGAAGTTAATAATATAATAATAACTAGTAGAGTGGTTGCCTAATAGATTAACTTCAATTATATTCTAAGATTTACTATAAAGAGAAGAACTATTTAAGTAGGGACTATAGTCCTTTAAATATACAATACTGCGCCTAAGAAATACTAAGTACGTAAGGTACGCGAAGTATATTTAGTATATAATATTCCTTATAGATCCTATAGATTCTATATACTAAACTAGTAACGTAATTTATTATATAACTTGGTTACCCCTTATCCTATAGTTTAACTATATTATAGGACACCTCCGTAATACCTTATACACGTTTACCTGTTTCCACCGTCGCAGTAAAAAGAGACTGACCGCGAGACGGCAACCCGATGGCAATTTGCCGGTAATCTACGGCAATCTAACGGCAGTCTGTCGCATTCTGCCATATTCTGCTAAAGTCCACCAAATTCCGCCAAGTTCTACTAGGACCGCTTCTTGAGTCCTATTCTGCTCTGTATACGCGTTAACTGAGCAACCAAACTAACAATATATACCCTTTTTTCCCGTTTCCTTACCTTCTCTCCTTACGCAACGTCTTAATCTTATTACACAGTTTATATACATAGCTTAATAATTGTAACGGGACTAGCCCAGTTATAGTAGGAATGTCTCGGTGAAACACTTAACAGATAAATTCCGACGCTTTGATTAAATTCTGCCAAATTCTACTAAGTTAATTGAATTCTGCCAAATTCCGCCAACTTAATTAATTTCTACCAGTCTCCACCAAATTCTACTAATGTAATAGAATTTAGTCAAAACCTGTTAAAATCCGCGTAGGCTTGTGCCCACGCGTCTGCTGCTAAGACCACGAATATTTAGTTATAAGTTTCCTATATTCCTTTCTCTTCTTTACGCAACGTCTTATACTCTGCAAGAGCTATATACCCTTAGATTTAGATAGAATTTATATTATTCCTTTAAATCTTCCCCGAAGCCTCTTCGCGCCCTTATATTATGTTATGTTAAAATAACTACTATTAAAATAGTAAACGAACCCAAATCCCTTTTGATAACTATAAGTATTATAACCCTAGTTAGAGAACAGTTAACCATAATACAATAGTCCTTTATAGACGCCTTAGCTTAGTAGCGGGCTGCACTGGAAGCCTAGCACTAGTGATTAATAGAAGCACTCCGCGAAGAACTCTGTAATGTTAAGGCATTTACGTTATAGACCCTAACAGCAATACCTATAAATAAAATTGAAATAATGGTACCTAAACCTAACGCGTTAAATGCAAATACTAAACTAGTAATGGTAGCTTAACCTATACCTGTAGCGAACCTAGTACCTACTATAAAATCTAAAAAGCTCCCTAATCCTCTAATGTTTAATAGAAACTAAAATAATCTACGTCCCTTTATAACCAAGCTCCGTCTTAAACTCTTAATAAACTATAATTAATACCCCACTAAGGCTAGTAAAGTTAGCTATGGAATGTCTTATTTAAGTAAGGACGCTATATAAACTATAGATCTATTCTTCTGTAATAGCACTTTTGTTAATTTTAAAACCTTTATCTCTCTGCTAGAATAAACATATAATAACGCCAGCTATAAACATATAGCTGTTACTAAACTTAAAAACCTATAATAATGGAACCGAGACTTTACTAGCTTCTTTTCGGAATTTTTAGGCCTTATTAGCGAACTAGATTAGAATAAAGCCGCTAAAGTCGCTGCCCTTTAATAAGCTATTTCGGATAAGATTAGAGCCTAGTTAGTAGGTAAAGAACTGCCAAAAAACCTGTCCGAATTTGCTATAATATGTTAATAAATTAACGAAGACCTTTAATATAACAAATAGACTTGTTCTCTAAAGTTAACTATACCTTGCGTTTAAAACTCCTTGAAACTAGTATATGCTTTAAGGCGCGATCCTTCTCTAAGACCTAAAAGCCCTATATATAACCCTATGGACCTTAATGCTACCCAATCCTATGCACCCTTGGGAACTAATAAATAAAGAACACGAGCCATAAATAGAGAATGTTTTGGATGCGGTAAAAAAGAATATATTTAAAAACATTGCCGAACTCACCCTTTTAAAAAAGTCCGCTATAGTTTCTCCTAATCCTTAAGTTGTACCTAATCCTTAAATTATACCCATTCTTTAAGCCATACTTATTCCTTAAATTATACCCGCGCTATAAATTATACTTAGACGTTATAAAGTACCTCGCCTTTAGTTAACTTGGAAAACAAATCGTTCTAGGGCTAAGTTGCGCCTTAGAATAAAAAGTGGAAGAGTATAAGTATCTAGGCTCTTTTAGCGCTGATATATAACATAACTCCCTTAATATACTCGGCAAAATTTAAATACTTAGAAAATAGAAGAAAGTATAAATCCTTATAGATAGCGGAGCTACTAGTATAGGCTTTATTGATATAAACTACGCGAAAACTTAACGCCTAAATTTGAAGAAACTTAATAAGCCCTAAGGCCTATAAGGCTTTAATAGCAAACCCTTAATATATGGCGAAATAACGCACTACGCTCTTGTAAAATTGCGGATGGGTAAATACCTTAAATATGTTTCCCTATTTATAACACCCTTAAAGCACTATAAGATGATACTTAGACACGGATGGCTGAAATAACATAACCCTTTAATTAGCTGGGTTAAAGAAACACTAAAGTTCCGTATAACCTACTGCCGAAGTTATTACTTAAAAAACTATTTACCCTATAAATATACATATAACTATTTAAATTTAATATAATATAAATTACCCTTGCTATGAACCTTGAGCTAATATAATAAATCTATAACTGCTGATTATGGTAAAGAATGTAAAGATATTATATTAAAACCCTCTTAAAATCTATATAATATAGGCCGCGCCTTTTATTTTATTAGCAAAAAGACAAAATTATAAAATCTTTGCTATAACTATAGAAGATATTAAGAAAGCACTGGAACCGAAATAGTATTTTAATTCTTAACCTTTTGTACCTAAAGAGTACTATAACCTAATTAATGAGTTTGAAAAATGATTTGTAGACTAACTAGCCCCGCACTAAGAGAAGCACGATTTTAAGATAGAACTTGAGCCTGGCATAATACTAAAGTTTGGTCCGCTATACGGCATATTATAAGAAGAACTGCTTGTGATGCAATAATACCTCAACAAGCATCTGGAAAAAGGATTTATTTGCCCTAGTTAATCTCTATTTGCCTTACCCGTGCTATTTATTAAAAAGCTAGGAGGGGGCTTAAGATTCTATGTTGATTATTAAGCTTTAAATGTAATTATAATTTGAAACTGATATCTAATTCCCTTAATTTAAGAGACGCTTAACTAATTGGCGAAGGCACGGTACTTTATAAAGCTTAATATAATCGCTGCCTTTAATAAAATTTATATACGTAAGGGAGATAAGAAGTATATAGTCTTTTGTATATAATAGGGACTCTTTAAATACCTAGTAATGCCATTTAGTGTAAAGAACGGTCCTAGTATATTTTAGTAATATGTTAATAATACGCTTTGTGAATTCCTTAATATATTTATTACCGCGTATATTAACAATATCTTAATCTACTCGTCCTTGCTTTCTGAATATTAAAAATATATTAGAATGGTCCTTAAACGCTGATAAGACGTGGGCTTATAATGCGATATTAAGAAATATAAGTTCCACGCGTTTAAGGTTATATACTTAGGCTTAATTATATCCTGTAACGGAATTAAAATGGACCCTAAGAAAGTCGCTATAATTATAAACTGGGAAAGCCCTAGCAACGTATAGGACATTTAAGGATTTTTAGAATTTGCAAATTTCTATTAATAATTTATTAACCACTTTTTAGAAGTTGCTTAGCCGTTAGTAAACCTAATAAAGAAAAATATGAAATTTAAATAGACCGCTAGATGCGAACGAGCTTTTAATAACTTAAAACATTGCTTTATAACTGCTCTGATTCTCGCTTACTTTAACCCTAACCTTAAATGTATTATTAAAATAGACTTGTTAGATTATGCGCTAGGGGGAGTGTTATTATAATATAATAAGAATGGCGAACTATATCTAGTAGCCTTTCTCTTCTGGAAACTCGCCCCTACTAAATTGAACTATGAGATATATAATAAGGAACTACTTGCGATTATTAGATGCTTTAAATAATAGCGTCCTAAGCTAAAAGGATTGTTATTTCTAATACGCGTATTAACGGACTATAAGAACCTATAATACTTTATAACTATAAAATAATTGATATAGCGCCAAATTCGTTAAGCCGAATACCTTTTATGATTTAACTTTAAGATTATGTATTAACCGGGCAAACTTAATTAAAAGCCTAACGCATTAATATGACGATTATAGGACTTACCTGCAAACGCCTTAGATAAACGGATTATAAATTAATTATAGATCTTACTGCCCCCTAAATGTTTTAAAAAACTATATCCTATGTTTCTAGGTATGGAACTTAATAGGAATAAATTGGAAGTTAATAAATAGGAAATAGAAATTAATAAGCTAATAAAATACGAATATAAGAACGACGTATGGATAGTAGATGTAATAAAGGCGATCTGAACTAGAAAACAATAGTATAAGGATATTACACTCGCTAAATGCGAAATTTGAAATAATTGATTGTACTATTAATAGAAGATAGTAGTTCTGAATTCCAAACCTTTACGATTTAAGATACTTAAATTTGTACACGACTCTCCTATATTAGGACATCCTGGCCGTATAAAGACCTATAAGATTGTTTAATGAGTATATTACTGGCTTATAATGCACGACTATGTACGGAAATACATTTGAGCATGTAGGATGTGTGTGCGTGGAAAAACCTCTTATGTAAAGAAGCAAGGAGTACTTTGACCGCTACTAATCCTAATACAAAGATGGCGCGATATCTTGATTAACTTTGTAGTTAACTTACCTAGTAGTAATAGGTTTATGAATATTATAGTAGTAGTTAACTATCTTATAAAAATGCGATATATAATTCCTATGGACTTGATTAATGCAATATTAGTAGCTAAATATTTTGTTAAGTATATCTTTAAGCTATACAGACTTCCTAATATAATAATATCCGACTATAGAAGCTAGTTCGTTTTAGACTTCTAGCAAGCTCTATATAAACGATTAAGTATTTAAATATAACTCTTAACTGCGTTTTATTTAGAGATAGATAGTTAAATAGAAATTACGAACGCGATTATGGAATAATACTTATAAATATACTGCTCCTACCTGCAAGATAACTGGGAAAAATGGCTACCTTTAGCTAAGTTTACTGCGAATAACACAATAAATATATTAATAGGCGTGACACTGTTCTACGCGACCTATGGACAAAACCCTTAACTTAGATTTAAGCCACAACCTAATATTAATATAATAGGACCCACGATTAAACGGATCTAGTTAATTGACGTATATAACTTCGCTAATTAAATAAAGCAGTTAATAGAACTATTATAAAGTGAGTTAACGTACGCTTAAATATTATAGGAATGGCATGCAAATAAAGGACGAGCTCTTATATGGGACTTTAAGGAAGGTAATATAGCTTACCTAAGTATATGAAACCTAAAGACTTAACGGCCTTTAAAGAAACTTAATTAGAAGTTTGCGGGCCCGTACTAAATTAAGAAGAAACTGAGCCTATATACCTATAAGCTTAAACTACTAACTAAAATAAAAATACACCTGACGTTTTATGTAAGCTTGCTATAACCCTTAAGAGGCAATTCTACGACTTGCAAAATTCCGCTACCACCTTTTGTAATTATTAATAACGGCAATGGTTTGTACTTTATTAACTTAATTAATGATATATAATAGAAAACATAATCTAAATAATTTAAACTTCTTGTTAAGTAGGAAGAATATAAAACATAAACCTAGGAAACCTATAAATAGGTTAAGGCCGACGCGCCTTCCCTAGTAAAAGAATTCTATAAAGACTATCCTTTGCGGCCTGCTCTGGCTGGATGGATATAATATAAAGGCAAATAACTGCTACCTAACATGAAGACATGAAACATAATAGTAGGAAACTTGAAATTAAAAAGAACTTAAACTATATCACAACGCTTATAAGGCAATAAGTTATAAATTCTTAACTAAATTAAATTATTTTGGACCTTCGGCTAAAGGGGGGGGTACTATAACGGGACTAGCCTAGTTATAGTAGGAATGTCTTAGTAAAACACTTAATAGATAAATTCCAACGCTTTAATTAAATTCTGCTAAATTCTACTAAGTTAATTAAATTCTGCCAAATTCCGCTAACTTAATTAATTTCCACTAGTCTCCACTAAATTCCACTAATATAATGGAATTTAGTTAAAACCTGTTGAAATCCGCGTGGGCTTGTGCCTACGCATCTGCTGCTAAGACCACGAATATTTAGTTATAAGTTTCCTATATTCCTTTCTCTTCTTTACGCAACGTCTTGTACTCTGCAAGAGCTATATACCCTTAGATTTAGATAGAATTTATATTGTTCCTTTAAATCTTCCCCAAAGCCTCTTCGCGCCCTCACAATAATATCTACTTTGCTATATATTATTACCACTTATACTTACTCCGTGATACTACATTGCGTTAAAACCTTAAAACCCTATACTCTGCCCCGCCCTATTTAAAATGCGGAACGACCTTAAAGCCCCTATAATAGTCGCTGATATTATATCCGCACTCTAGGAATAATTGGTAGATATATAAAAGTTCTTTATAGACGCCCTTATATAAAACTAAGCTGCTATAGCTTAACAGCTAGCCGAATAAGAAGCACGGCACTAGAAAATAATTAAGGCCCTTTAAGAAGAAATCCGTACCCTTAAGACGCCTATGCTAAGCCCTTAAGACCGATTACTATTACTAGAAGCTAATATGTAGAATATAAGCCTTGAACTAGCAATAGTCGTCCCACCAGTAGAACTAACTACCGTGTTATAACGATCTAAAAAACTACTAGACCCTCTAGTATTTACTAGCAAATAATAAGAGCTTTAGTTATTCTTAAGCCGGCTTAAGAATAAGCTAACTAGTAATGCTAACTGTTACCTAACTAAAGTTAACCGACTCTACTACGCCCTAAGTTAACTAGAAGGAGACGCAGCTGACTTTATTAAACCTCTTTAGCCGAACTTAGTATAAAGCCTAGTTATACTTCTAGAAGCTATATACGGCAACCTAAACCGCTAAGCTACCGCTTAAAGGAAAATAAACGATATAACTTAAGAAAAGAAAAGCTTCCTAGTATACTTCTCCGAATTTAATTGTTATATAAAAGAAATAGGCTAGAATAACTCCGCACTAATTAACAGCCTTATTAAATCTCTAGGCCCTAAACTAAAAACCTCCCTAATTGGTGTAGACCTACTAGGAGCCCTTAACGCCTATATAAACGTTATTAATAAATGGTATAATGATATACTACGCCTAACACTAAAGCCTACTCCTTAATATAATATAACAACCCCATAAATGTCTATTAAGTTATTATTCTAGCCTAAGCACCCTAACGCTATGGATATTAATACTGGGACCTTAGAATACGCCCCACTAGGGTCCTTTAAATGGGAATAACGCACTAAGCTAGGCCTCTGCTTTAAATATAGAAGTAGCTCCCATTTCTCTAATTACTACTCCGCCCCCTTCTAAAAAGATCTATAAATAGTTAATGCTAGTAGCTGTTTACCGCACTAATCTTCTAGCCACCGCCCCTAATCTTTACCTAGTTCCAGCTCCGTATTTAGTAAGTACCACTTATAAGGATAAAGTTATAACTAACGTTCTAGAGGAACCCCTTCCTACTTGCTACTAAAAGGTATATTTTAGAGTTAAGTTACTCTCTAGGATAGCTATATTATAAGATCTTATTAAATGCATTGGGTATAGCAAACCCTAACTCTTAGGATTATAGTATAACCGTTAACTGCTATCTTTAGTAGAAAGGTTAATAGGCTAATACTTAAGTCCTAATTAACACAGGAGCTAGCGGTATAGGATTTATTAACAAGATCTTTATGTAAGATAATAGGTTTACCCTAACACCCCTTAACTGGCATATTAATATATTTGGATTTAATAGCAAACGCACTGTCTTAGGCCGTATTACTTACGTAGCGGCCCTAAGACTCCAATACCTAAACTATAAAGAATTAATTAAGCTTTTTGTGACTACCTTAGGTTACCTAGTAATTCTTAGATAACCCTAGATAAAGCTATATAAGGTAACCATTAATTAGGATAACCTTAAGCTTCTATTTACCGCCTCCTGTTATAAGTAGAAGTGCCTTATAACTAGCTGCTTAGACCCTAAACCAAAATCTAAAATATCTACTAATATCTACCCTATACCCGAAAAGTCTACCTAATTCTACCTATATAAGAATTCCACTATATTCCACTAATAGGAGATTTCTACTAACGTCTACTAAGAACCTAAAAACCATACTAAACCACATAAACCGATTTTAACTGCCATACCGCCCTAAACCAAGCAGAAGTCCAAGCTTAATATATAAAGGTACCAGAAGAACTGGTATTCTACTATAAAAAGGATACTTAAAGAACCTAAACCTAAATCTAATACTAACTCTATACTTAATACTAAACCTAAATCTAATACTAACTCTATACTTAATACTAAACCTAAACCTAAATAAGAAACTATATAAGAAACTAAGGATAATCTAAGCTCGCTTAACACCTTAGATATCCACATAATTAGAGCTACCCTATTAGTATAACTTGCTAGGAAACCAGAATATACGATCTTTGCTATTATAATGGCTAATATTAAGAAGGCCTTAGTACTAAAGAAGCACACTGACTCTACCACAAAAGTATTAGTATGCCACTATAAGCACCTAGAGGTATTCTTATAAAAGGAAGCCGATAAGTTAGTAGAATACCATCGTACTTAAAGAAGGAAAACAGCTAGGATTTAGACCCCTATATAGAATGTCCTAAAACAAACTTAAAGTACTGCAAAAGTACTTAGACAAGCACCTGAGTAAAAGATTTATTAGAGCAAGCTCTTCGCCTATAGCTGCACCTATAATCTTTATTAAGAAACCTGGCGGCGGTCTATGCTTCTGTATAGACTACTAAGCTCTTAACACTATTACCATTAAGAATTGGTACCCGCTCCCGTTAATTTAAAAAATACTAAACTAATTAAGTAAGGCTTGCTACTATACAAAACTTGACCTTATCTACGCATTTAACCGCCTCCGTATCGCAAAAGAAGATAAATAGCTTACCGCATTCCGTACTAGATACGGACTATTTAAATACTTAGTGACCCCGTTTAGCCTCGCAAATGCCCTAAGTTTGTTCTAATACTTTATAAATAATACCCTACGACCTTACCTAGACGTTTTCTATACTGCTTATATTAATAATATCCTAGTATATAGCAATAACCTAACTAAATATAAGAAACACGTTAACCTTATCTTAAAAGCTCTGTGTGGAGCTAGCCTATAGTTAGATATAGATAAATGCGAATTCTATAAAACGGAAGTCCTATACCTTAGACTTATTATTTCTATAGATAGTATATAAATGGACCTAAAAAAGATTGAAGTAATTATAAACTAGTAAAAACCTAAGAATGTTAAGGATGTAAGAGCCTTTATAGGATTTACTAACTTTTACCAACAGTTTATTAATAACTTCTCTGCTCTAGTTTTACCCCTTATAGCTCTAACCTAAAAGAATAAAGCCTTTATCTTTAATAAGGAATATAAGAAGGCCTTTACCTATTTAAAAGTTATTGTTGGGAATACAGGCAAGTTGCCGTCACGTGTCGCCGCGGCACTAGCGTGGCGAGGAGCCTTAAGCTCCTTACCCTTCCTTAAGCAGGAGGGAGATATAGAATAATAATTATCATACTATCTACAAACCATAGCTACGTAATATCACCTTGTAATACCTATACTGATTAGTGGTTAACTTTACTGTTATACTATAGAACAGCTAGATATTCCACCAAGAAGAGATAAGCTACTGTACTAGTGCTACTCGTGCTAGAGGAAGCTGTCTTTTAAGGTTAGAACTGGTCCTAAACCTTAAATAGAACTCTTCTACAAATCTAAGGATTTAAAGGCCAGAACTGGTTTTAAGCCTTTCCCAGATTACAGATTCTTGCGTCTATTATGCAGAATAACACGCTTTATAAGTCTTCGTAATTTAAGGCTAGAACTAGTCCTAAGCCCTATAATTATAAATATACGTTACAAACGCGTACTAAATAACAAACGCGTACCAAATGACAATCCCTATACTAATAACACTTCCCTCCCTCCAAAAACATGGCTACGCCTACCTTAAACAACTGGGAAGACTTCTTACCACTAGGGGTAGCTTTGTATATAAAACTTATTAATAAAAATTAGGACAAATTTACCTTTAACACAATAACTTATACCATAAAATAAGTTAATGGCTTTCTCCTATACTGTATTATATTCTACTAAAGTAGACACTATACTGATTTATAGCTATGGGAATATTTTAGGGAGGATTTTGTAGGATAGACCGCCAATACCTAGGCACTTAGTAATGTTAATATTGTTTGGGATTTTTAAGACTTCCTCTATAGGAATAGGGTATACGTTGCTAAAAATAGTAACCCAATTACTAGTAATATTTAGGCCGTTATTAGTAGTATAGAGGAACTAGTATAGATGGAAGCTAAGATTATATATTAACTACGGAAACCTAGAACCAACCTATATTCTTTAAAAGGCAACTTTAATTTGGAACGAAACCTCTAGAACGCTACTATTCTACCTAGAGGTGCTCTTTTATCTAGAGGTGCTCTTCTACCTAAAGGTACTCTTCCTCTACCTCTGCTGCCTCTAGCTCCTCTACCCTAGCTAACCGGTAAGCCTCTACTATAAGAAGTCACGAACCTAATAAAGGTATATTTGGATAAGGAGAAGAGGTTTAGAGGAGAATTATATAACATACTTAGAATAAAACTATAGGTCTTTTATAACTGCTGTGGCAAGGTTAGAATCCAATGCCACTAGTTTTATTATGCTTTCTCGGTTATATTAAAGAAATAGGTGGTGACATTTTATTATAACCATATTGTGGGTAGAAACTATAGCTTTAATATAATACTTTAGCTTACTAGAGCCTACTTTAAGATTAATAAGAATTGCTAGCTTTATATATCTAAATGGCGGGAGACTACGTTCTAAAGAGTTATTGCTTTTAACTTAATAAAGACTTATTTAGAGTACCTTTAACTACTCTTTAATAAACTCTAGAAAATCTAATATAGTTTTACTAAAATTTACTAAAACGAGAACAGCCTAAGGGACTAGGTTATTTTAGTATGCCATAGCGTTCCTAAGTGTAACTTGGCGCTATATAAACCTGCGGATATATTTAAAGAAGTATATACTGAGCTACGCTTTACTATAGGTACTGCAATGCGAATATAAGAATCTTAATAGTTCTATACTGAAAACCCTACGCAACTAAGTATTCCTAACTAATACGATTATAACTAGACTAACTGTATATATAGTGGCCGTGGTAGGGAATATGGTAAAGGGTATAATTAACGTCAGCTATAAGGCAATTATGGAGGTCCTTATGGAGGTTCATTTTAAAGTAATTGCTAGAAGAAGTGCTATGTTTATAAGAAGCTAAATTACTAGTTAACTAGACACTCCCTTAATAAGTAAAAGAAGGCATATAATAAGTTCCGTTAAAGTATAAGAAACGTTAGAAATTATAAGGTTACTACGGCCTACTTTTAAAGCTTTTTGGTTTAATATAAAGGCGTAGAAAACCTTAAGGGTAAGGTTAATAAGACCAAATAGCTTCTTATAGATATAGAAATTAAGGACTACTCTCTTAACTAATACTTTACTAAGTATAGTAAGGTAGATGGCATATAAACCGTTACTGTTCTTAATAACTAATCTACACTCCATTCTATTATAAAGTTAAATATCTTTAATAAGCCAAAGGAGAGCTCCGTGTTCTCCTTTAATAATAGATATTTAGTAAATATTTTTTATAGTATTATGCCAGATACTAGAGCCGTAGGAGTATTTATAGTAGGAGAACCTTAAGTTTAAGCCCTTTAATAGCTTAATAGCTCTGTTTAGATTAATTATTTAATAGCAGGCCAATACATAATTTATTTTAGTAAGGGTACTATAACTTCTCTTGGCATAATTAGGGTCTAAACCCCCTTAGGGTACATTACCTTTTATGTTGTTCCTATAAACACTCCGTTTCTATTTTGCATTAAAGATATAGATAAATTAGGCATTAGGCTTAATAACCTTAAGAATATACTTGTTTAGGGAGACAATTGGGTGCCTATTATGCGCAAGTGGGGTTACCCCTAGTTGCTCCTTTATTAACTAGAAAAGAGTATTGCTTAGAGCCACTTAACTAAGTTAGAATTACGCCAACTATACCGTTATTTTGGCCACCCATCTGTTTATTAATTACTTAAGGTTCTTTAGCAAGCAGGCTATAAAGTTAAGGTTAAGGCAATTAAGCACCTTATAAAGTGCTACCATTACTGCTAAATAAACTAGAAGTCCCCTGGCCGATTTAAGTTCACCCTTAAAGATAACTACAACTTTAACTTCTATATTATTGTTAACGTTATGTATTTTAGCAGCAAGCCAATACTCTAAGTTATTAACTTCTCAACCTCTTTCCAAGCCGCATATTTCTTAAAGGATATATCAGCTAGAAATACATAGGATACCCTTTAATTATACTAGATTAATGTTTACCTAGGACCCCCTAATTAAATCATCTATAATATAGGAAAGAACTTCTTATCTATAGAGTTTCAACAATAGATAAAGGTAATAGCAATTAAGGTTAAGGAAGTCCCTATTAAGGCATATAATAGTATTAGAAAAGTGGAGCAATATTACACACTATTACGCCGCGTATATAAGATTATCTCTTCAAAACTAGAGGATACTAGTAAAGAACTTACCTTGCAAATGGCTGTTAAAGCCATTAACAATTCCGCTGGCCCAAATAGACTTGTACCTATATTACTAGTCTTTAGCGCCTACCCTTAAATAACTAATAATTTTTTACTATCTCCTTCTATTATATAATAAGCTAAGGCTATTTATAAGGCAATAAAGGAGGTATAACGTCTCTACGCCACACGCTAGGTCAACAACGTACTAGGAATAAGAAATGGCCTAAATACTTTAACTACACTCAATCTGCCACTCCAGTCTAAGGTACGCGTATAGCGTGAAAAGGGAGGGTAGTCAGGCCTATATTAACTTATTGTAATTAATGGTTAAACTTGCACTATTTAGATACCTTATAGACCCACTTAATTCCAATTAACTGTTATTAAGCCTTACTATAAAGATAATAGTTCTAAGCCTTTATAGGATGCCCTAAAGAAGAGCTATAATTAACGTGCTCTAGAAGGCGACTACAATTCTAATATAATTGTAGTAGAGGTTCTGTAACCACGACGCAGTAGAGGTTGCCTAAAGGGATCACGAAATTGCTAATATCTTATTAATTTTGAAGAGCAATTTATTGCCGCTATTAAGAATAGAGTTAAGTTATTAATGGCCTTTATAATAGCTAAGGAGAAGGCTGACTTTAAGCTCGCAAAACAGCTCTAAAAGGAAGGTTATATTATAACCCCTAGAGCTCCTTTCTAAGCATCCAATAAGTAAGAGATTAATAGTCTTATTATAAGAGGAGTTTTTAAATTTAAGAAGTATAACCTTACTAAGTTTAATAGAGTTTGTATTTTTAAGTTAAGAATAGTTAATAAGATTAAGGGCAAAGCTACTAACACCCTATTTAAGAAATTAAGGCTTATCATCTAAGGTTATAACAATAATGGTAAGGAGGTAATTCTTATATAATCTCCCACAATTTAACAAGCTAGTTAGTAAGTTATTATTACGCTAGCTTTCTCCTTAATAAAGAATAGAATAGCGGTTTATTTATAAGATATTACTTAGGCCTACACCTAATTAGAGACGTACCTTTAGCGCTTAATATTGGCATACCTTCTAAAGTAAATTTATTACTAATATCCCAAAGATATAATTATAGTTATGCTTAAGCTATTATATGGAATTGCAGAGGTAGGAACCTATTAGTAGGCTACCTACAGCAAGCACTATAAAGAGAAGCTTTTAATAACTACTTCTATATTTAACCTATACTTCCTAATTATAACTATAGGAACTCTATTTAGAATTATCAGCATGCAAACTAATAATATAATTATCTTAGGAGACAACTAATTCTTAGCTCTTAAAGAAGATGAGTTAATAAAGGCAAATCTTATAGTAAAGCTAAAGGAAAAGCTTAATTTAATAATACTATTACTCTTTAATGGATGCACCCTCTCCCTAAATAAGGATTCTATTGCTTTACGCCAGAAGGGTTAAGGTAAGAAGATTAATATTATTAACGCTAATTCTCTAAAGCAAGGATATGTGGAGCAACGCGCTTGTAGAGCCTATATTGTTTCTATCTATTAACCTAAGGCTTCCTTTAATCTCTCTATTGCTGCTTAATACCAGGAACCAACTAAAGATAACGTTTTTGCCCTAAATAAGCGTCTTTCCTAGTAAATAAACTATCTTAATTAGGGACTACTCTACGTGCCTATTAATCTTCCCACCGCCAAGCTCTTTATATTTATTAATAGGTCATTTACAAATAACAAAGATTTTAGCTCCTAGCTGGGATATAAGATTATTATTATAAACAAGTCTACCAGAGAAAACGACTTTATAATCTATAGTAATCTTATCTATTAGAGCTTAACTAAGAGCAAGCATATTACTTAAAGCGTTTTAGCATTAGAGATATATAGAATAGTTAGCAGAGTTAATATGGCAATCGCAATTAGAACTACCCTAAAGATAATTATAGATCAACTTAAACTTCTTATTATCCCCATAATCGTGTATACCAACTTATATTCCCTCTATAAGTATTTAGTTAAGCTTAGTACTACAAAGGAGAAGCGCCTTATAATTAACATTATAGCACTTTAGCAATCTTACAAATAGTAAGAACTCTTTAAGATTTAATAGATTAACGGTTAAGATAACCTAGTAGATGTAATAATAAAGGCAAACCCAAACAAGGCTCTAGAAACATTTGTTAACACAAATACTCTATATATATAAGTTAAAGGTTAGGTTAAAAGGGAGTAGGAGTATAACATTCTACAGACCCTAACTCAAACCAGCTAATTAGGATTTTCCATCCCTAGGATGGAAAATTGCTATTAGCTCACTTACTACTAGCGCCTTGGCGGCCCTCCTAATAAGATATCTACCTATAACTCCTAAGTAAGAAAGTACTACGTGCTAAGAGGCAAATTTTGGGACAGCAAGACTTATATTATAATGGCAATAGTAAGTAAGGAGGATTGATATTTGTTACGCTAGTCGAGCGGTATATATATGTAGATGGCAACTATAAAAGAAGAGTTGCCAGTGTTAGGAATACAGGCAAGTTGCCGTCACGCGAGGCAAGTTGCCGTCACGTGAGGCAAGTTGCCGTTATGTGAGGCAAGTTGCCGTCACGTGTCTCCGCGGCACTAGCGTGGCGAGGAGCCTTAAGCTCCTCACCCTTCCTCAAGCAGGAGGGAGATATAGAACAATAATTATCATACTATCTATGAACCGTAGCTACGTGATATCACCTTGTGATACCTATAGTTATGTTTACTACTATACCCGTACTATTACGGACGCTTTAAGTACGATGTTATGACTACTTAGGGAAGAGTCGGAGGAAGCTAGTTAGTTAATACAAGCACGGTCCAGGATAGAACCGGTGGAACCATATAACGAGGAATGGTAAGCGAGTCACATAATGTTATACGCAATATACGCAGTGTACGCAGTGTACGTCTATGTATAATACGTATAACACGTACCTTACGTATAAGAGAGGGTTTCTTAGGAGTACGGTTGTGTATTTAAAGGACCTTAGTCCCTACTGTAGATAGTTCTCTCCTTATAGTGAATCTTAGAATACAATTGGAGTTAATCTATTAGGCAACTACTCTACCAGTTATTATTACGTTATTGAATTGTTCTTACCTATATACCTAGCCCAATAATAGGACCTACCATAGTTACTGCTATAAGGTTCCGTTATATATTTACCACTAAGGTTACGGTATTAAATAAGGCCGAATAATATGCTACCTAAAGCACCAGTTACGACGCTATTAATGGTAGCAATGACCTTAGGCTTAGGAGAGGATACCAGTATAGCAGATACGGACTCTTAGTTAATTACGCGAAGTTAGTTATAGGAAATGGTTAATTACTTATAAGATAATAATAGAATACGTAAAGAACGCATTAATGGAATTAGAGCAGTAAAAGTTAAGCTACCTTTAATTAAACGGTTCTTAGGAGAGAAGTTAAAGCTTAAGGGATTTCTTATACAAATACACTTTAAGGTTATGCAAGAAGGAGCGAGGTTAGCAATATTGTTAGATTAAGTAGCCTATATAGGACTGTTCTTGACGGGGAGGGTACTTAAGTAGTTTAAACCATATCTCTCGGAAATATAGACTAATGGCATAATAACTACTAACTAAAATATACGGTATATATTTACTAGTTAGAACGGGTTTACGGAACGGTTAACGCAGATATTTAGAAACCTAGAGGTAATAACTATAGCAGAACAAAAGCTTCAGAACTTAGTATAACGCACTTTAGTAATTAAGTATATAATACAGTTTTAAACGCTAGCTATATAGGTTAAATGGAACAATAGGGCGCTTATGGCACAGTATAAATAAGGACTTAAGGCTAAAGTCTAGGACGCAATTATCCTAATAGAAGATGCGGATACCCTAAGGGAGTTAATAGATTAGTTAATAAAGATTAATAACAGAATCTACTAAAGGGAATAGGCTAAGAAAGGTTAGGATAGAGTTCTATAGTCGTATAAGGCGCAAAGCACGCAATAACCAACACAGAGTTAAAAACTATGGAATGGCGCAGAGCTAATAGACCTAAGCGGTACTAAAGAAACCTAAAGATGGGAAAAGAAACTATGGAAACCTAGAGGTTAAGGATCTAGTAATTAAAGGACTAAGGAGCAGAGGCTAAACTAGGGATCTTAATAATAGAAGACGTTTAGACGGACTCTATAGCAAAATTAGTAGTTTAAAGATGGAGCTTACATAAATTGCGGAAAATAGGGTTATTTTGCTAGAGACTATAGAGGTAGTTAGAGTAACTATATAGTAAAGGGAACCAGACTAGCAGGAGACATATACATATAAAAGGACAACGGTGTACTGCAAGGAATAAAAGAATGTTTAATTAACAGTTTTGCGTTTTATTACAACAACGCATACTAAATTTATAAGGACGCTAAGTACAGCGCAAGCTATTAGCTATAGGAGCTATTATTATCTAAGTTTAGAGGAACTAATAAACCAGCTTATAGATCGGATATTAAAGACGATAAATTTAATATAGGTAAAGCATTTACTGACAATAAGGCAATAAAGGCAGCTTACTAGAAGTATACAGACCTGGAGAAGTTAAAATAGAAGTAGAAACTGAGACTATTATAGAATAGGGTTTAGTAACGGGTATTATAACACCGTTAGATACGATTTCCATCGCTTTATAAGATAAAAGAAGTAACGTTAGTAAAAGACTAAGTAAGCAGATAACTGCTAGTGCTAGCTTATTACTTAATAAAGGCAAAAGGCTATAGGTCTAAGATTTTCATAATAAGATAAGGAAGGCTCCAGATTTATAAGATGCAATAAGAACAGCTTAGGAACCTATAACAGACAAAAACTAATGGAAAAGGGCAGTGACTTAGTTTATAGATAAACGAATAAGTACAGGATATAAGTTTAAGAACTACGAGTTTGGGGAACAAGTAAGAACGTTAGCAATTCCAGGTAAACGCAGTATTTAGCCTAAAGATCGAAAAATTGATACCAGGATCAAAAAGTAAAATAACTATAAGAATCTAGCTGCAAGACGCAGAAAACAAGAAACTATAGATAAGTTTAGGATAAGAATTATTATATAGCAAGAACAGAAACTAGACTAGAGATCTAGCATGCCAAACCATAGAAGGGATAGAGCACCTATATAAAGAATTACTAATAGGCCAAGTATAGGGACACCTAGGGTAAAGTAGTTAGATAAACTAGAATAAGAGGAGGATCTAGATATCCCAACTAGGTTTAAAAAAAGACATACCAAAGAATGTTACGATGCAGTAATGATAAGGTACTTTCTTATAGATAGACTATATACACTAAACTAGTTGTATGGAAAGTGGTATAGGCAACGACATAACAATAAATAGGAAGATTTTTATATATAGCTAGACGAAAAAGTTATCTAAGACCAACCTATTACGGAAAAACGTATAAGTTACATTAAAGGAGTATTAATTATAACGTTAAGGAACCTAGAAGAAGGATCTAGGGACTAGAGAAGTAAAAGATAAGTCTTAGTACCCGCAAACAAAAGACTAATAGCGAGATTGGTAAACTAGAGGTTTAAACTTAAAAATAAAGACAAACCAAGAGTTAACCTAAGTTACTTAGCACATTATATACTATCATGGATAGCTTATATGGATAATATATATAACATACATAGAGCACTAAAAGATAAGAACCGGAAGTACCTAATAAGGATATATTAGGCACCAGAAGAAAAACGGTTCAAAAACGCCAAGTATATATATAGATAGCACCCAGTAGAAGTATAAGGTTAAGGGGACTTAATACTTTAACTAGGAAGATTCCTTACGGAAGAGTGCCTAGACGGACAATAGTGGTGGAAGTGCCTAGAGAACACTTATCTATAGTATATAGAGGAAAAGAAATAAACTAAGTATTGGCCTAAGTTAGACTAAGTACGCATGGGATCTAGCAGCTAATAGTTAGGAAAAGGGGAGGTGTATAGAACTAAAGGGAACTAGTATTAGAGCCTTAGACCCTTAAAGGAATTTAAGAATAACACCTAAACCTAAGAGTTAAATAGCAAGATTAGCAGTTTAAAGCATTGGTAGACAGTAGAGTAATAAGGAACTATATATTACTAAAGATAGTAAAAAGAATGGGGTTACCACACAGACAAAAGAAACACCTATATCTATTTATAATAATTTTAGAAGATTAGATAGTCTATAGAGAAGGCATTATTAATCTTAAAATAGGACCTATTTAGTTAACTATTAAAGGGAGACTAGTGGAGATATCTTTTAATATCCTACCGTTAGGATAGGACGAGGTAATACTAGAAATGCCTTGGTTACAGGAATATAATCCAAAGATTAATTGGGTTATAGGTCAGGTCGATATTAAGAATACTTAATAGCGCAGAATGCAATAGTAAACTAAGTTAGTATAGTACCAGGTTGGAGTGACGTATAAAGAGACTAAGCAAGGCTTAAGTTATATACCAAAGAGATACCATAAGTATGGTAAAAAGTTATGGTCACTAGAAAGTTAAAAGCTATTAGAGTATACAGTATAGGACCATAAGATAGAGTTAGAAGAAGAAATAAGTCTAAAGTTTTTTTTAATCTATAAGCTTACTAAAACAGAGTTAGTAGCGCTTAAGGGGTTTATCCAGGAAAACTTATAAAAGGGATATATTAGACCGTTACAGTTGTTAGCAGAATATCTAGTATTGTTCATCCTAAAGAAAAACGGAAAACTTAGAATGTGTATAGACTATAGATAGTTGAACAGCATTACCAGAAAGGATAGGTATCCTTTACCCTTAATTAGCGAAATCTAAGACAGGATAGGCAATGTATAAATCTTTACAAAGATAGATCTAAGATAGGCGTACTATTAGATTAGAATTAAGGAAGGCAACAAATAGAAGGCAGCTTTTAGGTCAAAGGAAGGACTATATAAACCATTAGTTATGCAATTTAGGCTTATAAACATACCAGCAATATTCCAAAAGCAAATTAATAGTATATTAAGAGAATACCTTAATGAATTTGTTATAGTATATTTTAATAATATTATCATCTACTCAATAAGTAAGGGGGAATATGGAGAATACATTAAATGGGTCTTAAAGAGATTATAAAAAGAATAGATGCTAGTAGCAATTAAGAAATGCGAGTTCTTTATAAGGAAGACCGATTTTATAGAATTTATTATTAAACTAGGAAAAATTAGTATAGACCTAAAGAAAGTTAAAGCTATAGTAAGTTGGCAAGAACTAGAGAATGTTACGTAGTTAAGGTTATTTCTAGGGTTTTGTAACTACTATAGGAGGTTTATTACATAGTAGTTAAAGAATATTAAGCCGTTTACTTAATTAACAAAGAAAGAGGAACTATAGGTTTGGGGTAGTAAGCAGAAGAGGCTATTCTAGGAACTTAAAGAGTTGTTTACCTAAGAACCAATCTTTAAGATCTATTAACCAAAGTTAGATACGGTTGTTAAAACAGATATATTAGACTTTACACTAGGAGTATACTTACTATAGAAGCACTAGGACGCATAGCATCTAGTAGCGTACTATAGTTAGAAGATAACACCACTAGAACTAAACTATAACATCTATAACAAGGAGTTGTTAGGTATAGTTATAGTACTTAGGGAATAGAGAGCATTCTTATAAGGCATAAAAAAACCATTTATAGTTAAGACGGACTATAAGAACCTTATAGAATTCCTAATAACAAAGAAACTTAACTAAAAACAGGTTAAATGGGCGGAAATGCTTGCAGAATACTATTTCAAAATTCAGTATACCAAGGGTATAGATAATGCACGAGTAGACGCTCTAAGCAGAAAAGCTAAACTATAAAATAACGAAAAGCCATTAGGAGCTTTATTGCGAAGAGATTAAGATGGATTAATTAGGTATAATTATCTAAGGATCACAGTAACTAAGGAAAGTTAGATCTATAAATTACTAGAGAGTAATTAAACACAGAAGATCTAAGAAGTATAGGCAGAGGATCTAGACTTAGAGCAATATAAAAATAAAAAAGTAATATATATGCCTAAGTCTATTACAGAAGAATTTGTTAAGGAATTCTATAAGGGAATAATATAAGGACATAACGGGTCTATAGAACTAGTGTTAGGACTTTAAAAGGAATACATTATTTAAGAAATCTGGGAACTAGCAAGACAAGTTATAAGAGAATATTTAGATTGCCAAAGGAATAAACCAATAAGGCATAAGCTATATAGAGGCAGACTTGCTATTAAGCAAGCTGGCTTGACAGCTTGCTTAGCTTGCTTAATTGGTAATCAAGCAAGCCAGCAAGCCGAGGGGCCTGATTTGGCCAAGCCAGCAAGCCAAAAGAGGGCCTGCTTGCTTGCTTGCTTGCCCGCTTGATAGGAAATATATATATAATTTTGGTAGAGATCTGAAGTTCTTAATAGATTTTTGGTGTTGTAGTT
>Ga0307507_10003912_pt1 | contig 27564 bp, 22 predicted proteins | sample 7_EM_MG_FD_207223 | JGI IMG/M metagenome (GOLD analysis project Ga0307507, IMG submission 207223) | Populus trichocarpa ectomycorrhiza microbial communities from riparian zone in the Pacific Northwest, United States - 7_EM | ecosystem: Host-associated > Plants > Roots > Unclassified | place...
AAGTATTAAACCCATTTTTCTCTAATATAGCATCGTAGAAGCTGCTTCTCTTAGTAGGGACATAGGACGGACTAGTAGGTCTATATTAGGGGATAGAAGCGTTGGACGGATTAATTGGTGATCGGTAGGGAGGAGTTTAGATTCTGCTATAGGAGTGTCTAGAAGACGCCCTATAAGATCTATCTTATACTAATTAGCTATCTTCTTAATATAGGCTTCCTGGGATAGCCACAGGAGCCTCTAGCTATAATTACGTAGCATATGGATTCCTAGGAACCATTTTAGCTCGCCAAGGATACTTATTTAGTATTCCTTGCATAGCTCCTTAATTGCTTCTTGAGCTTTCTTCTTATTTATCTTTTAGTAGCAGAAGACAATATTATTAATATAGAAGAAGATAACTATTCCACCTTTTAGCATAACACACGGCTCCTAAGGTACCTCTTTAAAGCCCAATTTATTTAACGAGCTCGTGAGATTCTTCTGCTATAATAGTGGTAATTGTTATAGTCCATATAAGGCTTTTCTTAAGCGCAGTACTTTGTCTTTCTTTCCTTTGTTAAACCCTGGCAGTAGCTTTATATAGACAACCTTATTAAGATCATAATGGACAAACGCATTAACTGCATTTATCTGTGTCGTCTCTAGGTTGAATTTTGCGGTAATTGCTATAAGGGTTCGGAAGGTTGTACTAGCTAATATAGTAGCTCTTATAGGTAGGTCTCCTAGGGCCTGTTAATTTCCGTATACTACTAAGCATGCCTTGCATTTCTGGAGAAATCCGTACTTGTCTATCTTGTAGATAAACACCCACATTAAGCTAAGGATCTGCTGTCCCTTTGTATACTTCTTTTCTGTTTCTTAAAACGACCTCATTTAATGATGAGATTGGAGATAGGCTCGTTAAGCCTCTTAGAACTAATCTTAAAGAGGATGCGTATTAAGGTCCCAGATTAACTAAGGTGGCGGAGGTAAATTCTTCCTATGTAATCTAATATCGCGTATTCTGCCTAATTTCAGCTTGCTATCGTTAAGTTAACTATTAAGGTTAAACTTTCTTCCTGTTAAGAAGGCGCCGTAATAGGCTAATGTGATCCTTTTAGTAACAAAGTCTTTAAACCTATTATTACTAGCTTCCTTAAACAAGTCTTTAACTAAGTTATTGGACACCCCCTAAGTATTAAACGCATCTCCTGCTTAATAAGCGACATCTTAATCAGTACCTTATACACCTGACTTCGTAGGATACTTAACGTAAAAGGTATATAGAGATTCTTTATCTTCTTCTATTAGAGGTGGTGTATAGTACGCATCTTTAAGAGCTCTTGCAAGCTTGAGATCTACTAACTTATTAAAGGTTTAAACTAGCTTATTAACGTCATCGTCGTCTTCCTCTTAAATTGACGGTTTAAATATTTCTTTATTGTCTTCTAGAAGGACCTCATTTTTGGTTAGGGTATTAGGGAGTTAAATCTTCTCAATTAGCGTGTCTAATTCAGCGTATAGGTCCTTTAAGATGTCCGTTTACTTGCCATTAAAGAACGTCTTTTTATTAAAGATAATATCCCTAGTAGAGATAATAATACCTTTATATAGGATCTAGATCCTATAGATATTGGTAAAGTTATAGCTAATAAGGTAGCTAATGTGGGCTTACAGATCTAGCTTGCTTAGCCTTTTCTTCTTTAGCTAGGCATTTGACATCATCGCGTACGCCCTATAGCCGTAGGCTTTTAGGTGCGCTAGTTGCGGCTTTCTTAACCCATTAGCTAGGAAGGTATAGAACCTCTTATATAGCAATTTTCAATCATTGCTTTCCCATGGCGTTTGATCTTAAAGGTAGACTATATAGTTAACTATCTCGTTCTATAGGTTATATAGTAGATTAGCAGCAATTCTTATTACTTGTGCTCTTTTAATAATTACACCCCCTAAGCGTTCGGCGGTACTGTTTTAAGCTTAAGTATATAGCGCCAAAGGCTTAAATGTAATCCCTTATATCTATAGCCATTTAAGGGTTCTCCTTCTCCCTAGCTCGTTGTCTAATCTAATAGTGTTAACTTTAAGGTTATACCTCAGACAAATCTATTAGATAAAATCTTTAAGCACTTATAGTGTCTCCTTTTCCTCGCTATGCGTCGTTATAAAATACAGGAAGGATCTTCCCAAGAAGGTGTTGTGGATAAGCATAACTTATACAAATCCGGCATGCGCTTCCTTAAGGTTAGTCCAGTCAATATAGAGGTTAAGATAGGGTTTATTAATTTTCTATTTTAAGAACCTTCTTAAGACCTAACACTTAATTTTAGCGAGACTGTAGTATTAACATTCCGTTGTCTTAGGGCCTTAAAGCTTAACTCCTAGGGCGTTAAGACCTAAATAATAAAGGCTTATAGGTCCTGGATGACCTAGACGCAGATGCTATAGATATACATTACCTTTCAAATCTAGATAAGCGTCTCTTAATAATACTCTACGCTTCCGTTAGCGGCGTAGCAGTCGGCTTATATTGAATACTAATAGACTTCCTAGTCGGATGTATTTAATAGTCTATTATCTATAACATTCTTCCATTTAATATAGGATTATGTCATCCTTCCAAACTAGCAGATTATTGTCTCCTTTATTATCCCAGTAGAATTCTCGTTTTTAAAGTAAACGGAACGACACTAGATTCGTATTAAAGTCCGTATAAAAGGTAACGTCCTTAAGACGTAGGATTCCCTTGCTCTTGTCTAGTTTTATGACCTAGATAGTAACATCGCTATAACCTAGTATAGGCACTTCTAAGCTGCCGGCGATGACATATTTGTGTCTTAAAGCTTTCCTAAAATTGTAAAAACAAGAGAGGTTATTAAAGATATAGAGAGTGGTTCCTAAGTTAAGAATAGTTAATAGCTTTAATAGATAGAGTTAACTGGTGTAATATAATTCTAGGAATATCGCATTAGCTTTTTCCTTAATCTTAACTATCTCCTGTTGTTATTAAGCTTTATTAACCTTTAATTTCTTAAGCTTAAGTCGTTCCACTTAGGCAGCTAGATCCTTATCTTACTCTACCTTTATAAATACCCTTTTTATACGTATACCTACGGCTTTAAATCCCTCAGGCCTTTTGCTCTTAAATAGATACCAATAGTTAGAAAGGGTATGTCCCCTTATATTACATACTAGGTATTTGAGGTTCTTTAACCTTTTAGAAGACGTCTCTTCAGTTAAATTTATACCTGCCCTTTTTCAGCTACAAGATAAGCTATTCCCTTTTCCTTTTTAGACTTTAGCAGTAATAGAGATACCCTCTTCAGGCTCTCCTGCGAAGTCTATATTGAATGCACTCCCTCTCGCCGTCGTAGGTACGGCTTTGGAAAGGTTTTGAAATGCTTCTCATAGCTCCATTACTACTTTATGGTATTCTAATAAGGGAGCCTTTTTAATATCATTTACCTACTTCGTGTATAGAACAAAATAGGTTTCGCTTATAGGTTGTATTATATTTATAAGGTCCATTAACCAGATCCCATTAGTTATCTATAGAAGATTATACTTCTCTACCATTTTCATCACATGCTCCTATTGGTTAAGCCACTGGGTAACCTTTGTCTGCTTAAGCCCTTTAAGTAATTCTGTGTACTGCAGCTGTACCTTCCTTATTATAAAGTTCTTTAAAGGCTTAGTATCTTCTTTTAACCAAATCAGCCATTCCTTAACTGTAAGGGAAGGGTCGAGCAGTAGCTTCTTCTAAATTAATACTATAGACGTGATCTAGGTGCGTATCTGTTATAGATACTCTTCCTATTTTAGAAAGTACTTTATATCCTGGTTATAGTATCGTCTGCTATTCTCATACGCTTTCTATTAATTCGTTAAGAGCTGTGCATATAAGGTTGCATTCTTATTAAAATCAGTAACTTCTAGATAGGCTAGTTCTTATAGTAAAGCTTGTTGAGGTGCTGTATTATTTAGGTTAACATAGGCCCAAATTCGTTTATCTATAAGGGCTTATAGTTGCCAGATTTATTGCTCCCAGTCTTCTGGTTTATTAAGAATAATCGTGGTTAATAAACTCGACGTCAGTGGAGTTATTTTACTAATAGGCAAAGGAGGAATTGTAATAGTATTTTATTATTAGGATCGTCCTTATTGTCAGGATCGTCCTTATCATTAGGGTCGTCCTGTAACGATTAATATGGAATCTCATAGAATCTCGTGGAATCTCGTAGAAGGTTCGTGTCAGAATCGTCCTGTGACACTTAAGGTAGGATTTCTATTAGAGTCTGCGTCCTTAATAATAAGGTGTTAGAGTCTAACGATAAGGTAGAATTTCTTTAAATAATTAAGTAATAGCTGAATAGATTCTTAAGTCGGCGGACCGGGCTTATAACTATCACGAAGTTCGTGTAGATGAGTTCATTGATGAAAAATGGGTTAATAGATTGATGATCTGGTATCGTGTCTTTTTGACCTTGATCTGACGTGTCTTCGTGCACGTGACTCGTGCACGTGACCTACGCCTTTAGAGAATACAGATTATCTGACAACTGTAGTAAGATAGGTAAAGAAAAAGGTAGGATGCCTAGCAGAAGACCTATACCTACTACCCCTATAAAGAGTAGGCGAACTATAGGCTATAAGTAATAATAATAAGAAGGCAAAGATCCTTATAGAAATTTTTTTCCCCTAACTGGCTCCAGCAGACCTTAGTAATATTACTAGCGAAATACTAGTAACTCGCCTAAGGGTTAATAGCGATATAATAACTAAAGAAATAGCTAGAACTATTAGTTGCCTTTTAAATAATATAGTACTAGGACTAGATGGGATCTTAAATAAAGCCTTAAAGACCTATAGTCCACTTATAGTACCTTGGCTTGTAGATATAGCTAAAGTATACTTTATAATAGGCTACTACCCACGATTTAGAAGATCTATAATAACAGTTGTCTTATAAAAAGAAAGTAAAGTAGACTACTTAATCCTAGGAAGCTACCGCCCTATTACCTTAAAAAATACCCTAAGCAAGATCTTAGAAAAGGTTATAGCGGACTATATAGTAGATATAGTAGAGGAACACGCCCTACTACTATAAAGCTAAATAGGGGCAAGAAAGAATCGCTTAATACTATTAGTACTTATACTACTCACTACTACTATTAAAACTATATGGGCTATACGCAAGGACTTTATAGTATTAATGCTTAGCCTAGACATTAGTGGCGCCTATAATAATATACCCTATAAGCGCTTTCTATATATCCTTAGGGTAAAGGGCTTTCTAGAATAGATTATATAATTTGTTTAAGGGTTTATAGGCTAGAAAGAGATATTACTAGTCTTTAGCGGATACTAGAGCCCCCCTATTATAGTTATAATAGGTATACTATAAGGATCACCTCTTTCGCCTATACTCTTCCTTTTCTTTATAAGCAACTTACTTAATACCTTTAAGAAAGGGGCGACCTAGGGGATAGGCTTTATTAATAATATAAACCTAATTATATACGGGCTAATAGCCGTAGAGAACTGCAGAACACTAGAGAAAGCCTATAATATCTATATAGAATGGGCAAGATAATATAGAGTCCAATTCTTACTAGAGAAATACCAGCTAATCTATTTTATAAAAAAACGTAACTAATCTGTAGATTTCTAGTATATAATCTATATCTAAGGCTTTGGGGGTTAACTAGTTTAGGGCCTAAGGGTATTAGAAGTATGGGTAGATAGTAAGCTCTGGTGGAGCGTATATGTGGTATAAGCGGCCCGTAAGGGCTAAGTATAGTATATTGCATTATCTAGGATTGTTAATTCTATATAGGGTCTATGCTTTTAGAGGTTACGCCTACTATATATAGCAGTTGTCCGGCTAACTATGATATATGGATCTAGTGTTTGGGCCATTAGAGAAACCAAGAAGGGCCCCCCTAAATTACTCCTTAAACTACTCTAAAAGGTCTAAATAGCCTACCTCTGGAGTATAATAGGCGGGTATAAGCGAACGGCTATAGCACTGCTTAAGAAGGAAGCCAATATTTCCCCCCTATAACTATATATTAAAGCCGCTGTAATATAAAGGGCGTAAAGTAAACGCAACTCTAATGTTATAAAGTATATTAAGACACGCCTAAATAAACTATGGAGGGACCCTAGGGCGCTTTATAGGAGAATAAACTAACAACCCTAAAGTAGGGAAGAGATATTAGAGAAATAGGTAAAGAAAGTAGAAGAAGAATGGTGCTGCGTTAGGGCCTAGGCCTATATAGAGGAGGAAGGGAGATATGTAAGAGGCTAGTAAAGATAATAGTAAGAAAGAGAAAGGAGCTAAAGTAGAGCATAAAAGAACGCTAGGAAACTATCTTCTATAATATAATATTAGTTAGACTAACGCTGGAGAGGTATATAGGAGTTAAAGGTATAGAGGCTAACTTAGGCAAGAGAAACCCAAGCTATGGTATAGTTAACGCTATAGGGGGTAAATACTTAAGAGCTTTAAGAAGGCCTAATAAAGGCAGAAAATATAATAGCAATACTTTTAAGAATAGGGATAATAGGACTAAAAGATTGGCTCTACTAGGTAGGTGTTCTAGTAGGCAGCCTAAGATATAAATATGGCTGGCCAAGACAGATACTAAAATACGTAATACTGTTATGCCCCCTACGCACTAACTAAGAAGCTATGCTCTTAGTAGCTGGCATAGAGAACTATAATATACTACTCTTAATATAAAAAGGTCTTAAGGCGGTTACCTGGTGGCTTATTAGCTAAAATATACTAGACTAGTTTTGGGTTGTAAAGGAAATGGTAATAGAAGGCAAAGGGGCGAGCAATAGGCGCGCCCTGATAACTCTATAGTAGTAGAGTAAAGTTTGCGATACTAGCGCGTCCGTAGGCTTGTTACGGCAGTAGTGGTTCCTAAGGAGGTTAAAAAGTAAGGTAGTAGAGTACTATAGGTGACTTGTAGGCGCCTTGTAGGCGAGTCCTAAAAGGTAGGGAGACGGATTACGGGGTTTTCTCAAAAGAGTTTTCTCTCTATATGTATATAAGGAGTAGTCCGCGTGGGCCTAATAGGGATCCGAATTGGACGTTAAGCAATGAATAATAATAATTTATTAAATAGCTCGTAATTAATTAGAGAGTAGTGCTTATTTAAGCCTAAGGTAATAACTAGGTATCTCTTATATCTTACCTAGTTAGTAACTAATTAATATTTATACTATACTATTAATACCTTTTAATTGCATTATAAACGAGTTTAGAATAGCTTACTAATTAGTAAATTATAGAGTCCTTTATATTCTGACTAGCTCTTATATATAAGAAGAGCTTTTATCCGTTTATATATAGAGTAGGCCGTTTAATAGTTACCCGCGGCTCTTAAGATGCTTTATAGAAAGTATACTTGGCAAAAAACCATTGTTTTTCTAAGATGCCACATCTAATTGCGCCTTTAAGGATTAATATGCTATAGATACCGCCTAAGCCTTTTTATAATACGTTAGAAAGGCGTTTTAATTGCGTCTTAGGTATTCTACTAGCTATTTACTTGCTATCTATATTAGATATAATAGCTTTAAAGCCTTCCTTACCACTATAAATGTATTTCTAATAAATCCGCTTCTAAAGATATTTAGAAAGCAATTAAAAGACTTGCTTAAAGTATAACTAGTAAGTACGCCTTATTTCCGTGTTAGTAATAACATATATAAGCGTAAATACTATTAGAATGTATTAGTATCGCGTTTTAAACGAGTTTATATTATATACTAATACTTTTACTATACTCTTTAAGCTAAGCAGTAAATATAATTTTGTTTATATTTCTTTTAATAATACGTTTAAAAGATATACTAACTTTAAATATATTTTGGGCTAAGAAGATTTTAACTTGCTTTTGTAGAAAGCAGGTTATTATAAACCCGCTTTAATTATTATAGATCTATTAGATATAAGCCTATAACGTATTAGCAAGCCTATTAGAACGCGTTCATAACGTATTTATTACTATTTTAGGATTTCGATGCTTTTAATTAAACTTATATACTACCCCTGCTAGTTCTTTTCCTTCTGGGTATAGAGTAAGCTTCTTTTTTTTTAAATTATTTTAGTAATATAATCTAGAGAAGTCTTGCAAACTCGAAAATTGTATACTCGAGCAGTAAGACCTTTCTACTCTTTCCCAGCTTCAGATTTTCCGCAGTTTACGTAGCTGCGCGATGTGATATATAGAGGGCGTCCGAGGAGAAGGAAGTGTTAGCGCAGGAGAGGGTGTCCCTGAGATATCTTGTAGGTGGAATAGGTTAGTGCAGGGGGCCACAAAATCCTTTTACATAGCCTTGTCTTAGGTGAACAATGACTTACTTTTCATTCTTCAACCTGTGAAGGACAATGCGGTTCTGTAGGAGAAAGCGGTATGTGGCAAATGGAAGGGACCAAGCTGCCGTGACGGGGGCTAGCATAGGCATTGGGACACCGATGCCAATTTTATGACGTTTTATGTTAGAAGCTCAATTAGTCGGTGGGATGTGAGAATGTTGTAAGGCCCGATCAAGTATTGATTTTTACGTAGAAAAATGAGCTATTGATACAGAATGAAATTTAAGAGGGCTGAGGAGGGATGAGACGGGGGATTAGGGCCTCGGAATATACTGCGGAACACCTGATAAATAGAAGTGGACCTCCGAACAGTTCGATAATGCTATTGATGTCATGGTGCGAATTAGGAAATCGTTCGTGGGTAAGCGGACGTCGGACGAAAAATACTTAACTACGCCTCAGGCGATGATCTCCCAGTGACGTGCATCGTGAGGTGACAGGGATGGAAAAGAACATCTTTAGGAGGCAAGTTAATAACCAACATTATCCGACGTACTGAGAATAGCAAACTTGAAAACGCCGTATCAATGCATCCCCAAAGTCCCAAGACAGAAAAGCATGTCAAGTCGACATACCCGAAAAGTCAACCAACGCCGCCGCTCGAATGCTAGTTGATCCCCCAACATGAGTGTATAAAAATTTCTAAACGCCTAAAATCCCTCCACACACTCCGTTACTACAGCCTCCAACATAACCAACTGGAAAAATCTTGCCACATTCCCGTAGACCTTTAACCTACTTCTAATCTCCTCTCTCTTCTGCGTGCTTACCCACTCGCCTGCACACGCGCAATGCTCCATAAATTCATTCGTACGTAGCCTGCTACACTTCCCACACTTCAAGTCTTGTGTGCACCACTCCACAATCATCTTCTGAACATCTGTGACTAGACCCTCTTCGATGCGCAGCCTGTCATATGGAGTTTGACAGTTTTCGCATTTCCATTTAGGTAGTGGCGGGTTAGGGTTGGCTGAATCAGATGGAGGTGCGGGAGGGGGCAACAGCTCAGCGGCACGGCAGAGATCTAGGTCGCGGACGGCAGTACATTCGTCGCATACCAGGCCCCTTACACACAAACTAGCACTGGGATTGGCAAAGGTAGCCTCTGCGCTGAATTCGCGGATATCGAAGAGTGTAAGAAGTTCTTTTCTTAATAGGCGCGCTTCTAGCGTAATAGTTTTGTCGAGGCTTAGGACCTGGGTAAGGGACTTGACTAACTGGAGGACGGGATTTGTGAGAGGTAGGTGAGAGCCTGGAAGTTGAGGAAACACGTAGTCGGAAGCAAGGTCGGGATGAAGGAGCTCAGTGTGTTGACGGCGGAGGAAGGATGATACCTGTTTGTAAAGTGGCTTTGTGAAGGATTTGGGGAGGATTTGGGTAGCTTCTGCGGGATCTACTGTAAGGGGTCGTAGAGGCAGTTGGGTTGCCCGTGGGGCCGAGCCATCGATAGTGGGATGCTTGCGAGCGTGCATGAGCTCGATGAATTCGACAACCCAGTCGTGGAAGACCGGTTGAAGGGGCGTTGGGAGAAAGGTAGCTAGTTGCCAGCACATTATAGTGTTAAGGGTCTGGTTCTCAGCCTCAACCACTTGTTGACATCCTTTCCCACCATAGTTGAACTCATCGTACCAAGCAAGATAATCCCAGTATTCCTTGATCTCGAGATCTAGAAACTGAAAAAGTGGTTTTGCCTGAACAGTCTTCAGAATGTACTGACTATAGGCATAGGCATTGCCTACTTCAGCTTTCGTGGTCTGAAGCAAGAGTCGATTTGCGCTTGCAAAGACGATATGTGAGCCGACTCGTCGAAAGTCCGTCATGAGCTGCTGTAATGCCTTGCGGGACATCATCTGCACATAATAATGCAAAGAGCGATCGTAGAGGAAGGATCCTGGGCTCTCGACCCATCGAACCAAATGTTGGACCATCACATCGGCCATATACGAACCCTTTTCAGCTTCATTCCACCACGCTTTTACCATCTCACGGAGTACAGTAATGCCAGCAGATGCAAACGCATTATCCGAGTAGATCACATTAGTTCCATCATTAGTTGCATCATAAGCTGGTGCGGCCGGGTTGAACGAGAACGAGTCTGATCCTTCAGCTTCATTAATGACAGATGAAGATAATATAGTGTTGATGGCGAGGTTCCGTAGGGTTAAGTCGATGCACACGGAAGAGTAGGTCCCTGGATTATTTACTGATGGCATTTCGACACCTTCTAGAGGTCCTAAAATATCGTCTTTCTCGTAGCCCGCATGATCCGGCTTCGGTCTGCCAGACCACCACAGAACCACCTTATCTTTCTGCAATCTCCTGGCATACGCGATATCGATGAGAAAGCGGGGATCATTGCTCTCAAGATTACACAAAGGAATATCGCCGTACCTAGCAAGTTCAACTAAGTGCGAAATCCATGAACCCAGATCGAGATAGTGAGTGACAAGTCGTTTCGCAATGAAAGATTGCCATCCAAGGGGAGGTAGCTGCTTATCTGTTTCATCTGGCCGTAAGGGTAGAATAGGCAACTCTTTTAGGATTGGAATCTCGTGGGCAAGCATCACGTGGTTCTGTGACTGGATTACTAGAATCAGGGGCTTTCCTTCCTCGTTCCTAATCTTCTTGACAGCATCACCTATCTCGAGATGAGCTTTCCGTTTAGTCGTCACCTGGATAGTCCTAAAATGAATATCATTCTGGTACTCAAAGGATTCTTGCCAGGGGTTGCCGCCGGAATCTTCCAAGCGCCGAGCGAACATATCCCTGTAGATCCGGTCAACATTCGGCAGACCTTGAGCGTCCTTCGACTTATTAAAGATGATGATGTGCGCGTGGTCCTTGGAAGTTGAGAACAGTGCGAAAATCTGCCGGTCGCCCGTGCTAACATGATAGAGGTAGAGATAGCCGAGCGAGGCCTGGTTTAAATATGGCTGTTGTGATGGCACTCGTCGAAGAGCAGAGAGGTCGAATCCTTGCTCGAGGCCTTTCCCTAAAACGCCTTTTTGAGTTTCATCAAACGTGCAAATGCTACCTAGCTCAAGTACCGCTCGAATGTTCAAAGGAACCTGCTTTTCATAGATCCCCTCGACACTTGGATGATTGAATAATACGGAAAGTTTCTTTGCTTCACTAGAATAAATCTGTTCGGGCATTTGGAGCTTGAAAAGATGCACAGAGGGGTGACCGTTTGGTAGAGAATGGTTGACGACCTTTTCCACCCTACAGTCATCGATCGACACGTCTGGTAAGTCATCTCCCCTAAGATTGAGATATATCTGGCGAGGTACAATGACCTTCAGAGTGTGAATCTTCTTGTCAATCAAAACAAACGCTCGGACTTCACCAGGTGTTTCTGTTTCTCGAAGTTGTAGCAGCTGCCAGCTGCTTATGAACAACAGCTCGGCTTGGTTCCTGAAGTAGCTGCCAATAGCATCTGAGGCGTCAGTTTGCTTTTCTCCAAACAGCTGGCGGCGTCGTATCCGGGCCTGTTTTTGAATTTTCCATTTTTGCTTCTGATACCTGAGCCAACCCTTGTAATCTTCGGTGACCGAAGGCATCTTCGCCGGCAGACTTGCGTATGGATCAGTTTGTACTGGTACTGCTGGTTCAGGTGCCTTTCTCTTCTGGGCCATTTTGGTGACGATCCCCTTCTTTGTCTGGGATAGTTGCGAAAACTTTGATGCTCCGAAGTCTTCCAGGTCGGCCACCCTGTTCCCCAGAGTATTTGTGTCAACATCGGCTAGAGTCTTCTTATCGAACATATCCGTCATTTTCTTCTGCTTGAACACATCATCCTTAATTCTGATTCTCCGATCTAACCAATCTGGATGCGGTACTCTCGGGACTGGATTCCGGACCTTCTGAAGAGCAGCTGGGATAGTGATGAGCTTCTGTATAACAGACCCTAAACGTTCCATGTAATAACCCCAATCGATAACGGTTCGGGGATCCATATCGCCTGGGTCTTCTCGCAGCCATTTTCGGAGGAAGTGTCTTTTCACTGACTCTTCTGCAGAGAATATTGCAACAGGTATAGCACGCTCTGTTACTGGGGCATTTTTCGGTCGTGAGGAAATAATGTATTTGCAGTTTAAGCCTTTGTCCTTGACCATCTGCTCGCCAAGAAACTCTGCCAGACGCTTTGCCGTGGTGATGGCGGTGGACTTTTGTGCTCCATACTCCTCAAGTGTTTTCGCCATGCTCTTGTTCTCGCAAATTAGATCGATAAGCTCTTCGTCTGCCAGCGTAGAACCATGCTGGTCGAGCACGTCAAGCCATCGGTTAGCCACCTTTGCAACCGATGCGTAGGTCTCTGTGAGTGTTGAGCCCTCGAGGAAGAACTTAAAGATCTGAGTCTGGAATATCTTGATGAGTTTCAGTTCTCCTCGACGTTTCACCTCGAAACCCTTCAACTCAGCCAAGCTACCGTCATGGTTAAAAACTGCGTAACGCTTCTTTAAGTTCTTGTCTTCTTCCTTCGATGTAGGCAGAATCATAGCTTTATACGGACCATCAACCTCGAAGAAGATCGTATTGTCGCTGTGCGTCTCATATCGGAATGTTGCAGGATCCACCAGCGTCTGATACTGGTGATTGGTAAACTTCGCATGAACGAGGTGGTTTAACATGACGCAGGGGTACGAGATAGCAACCTTCTTGCCATTCTTCAGCTTGAAGGCAAAGTTCTCCGGAAATGTTGCGGGCAAGATGCACCAGATACCGTCGGTATCTAGCTCAAGCGGTCGGCCAATCCTCTCAACGAGCTGACGAGCCATCTGAATAATTCTAGCTCCAGTCAAGCAAGTTACACCCGCCATTTCCATAGAGTACCAGCGAGATCCTTTACGCATGACGTATCCGTAGAAACTGTTCAGGATGACTTTGTGCGCTAGCTGCAGCGAATCGAAAAGCACGATCATCTTCTTTGCCTCGTCGACCTCTGCTGCAGGCGCTCCGGCAGCTTTTAGTGCGTCTGTCTTGCCTTTCCAGACTTTCTGTTTACCTTTGAAATCATATCTACGGTCTCGGAAGTCCTTCACGGTATCGACGTAGAATGGATTCTCTCGTTGACAGATGATGGCTTCTCGTTCAATGGTTTTCGCGTCATGAATCTTGTGGTAGATCTTCTTGCTGTAATCTTGCAATCTCTTCTTTACCAGATTGGCTTGTTCATCGGTAGACAATTCTTGGAATGATCGGGTAGGGCTGTTGGGGTATTTTCCAGGGAATTTCTCGTTCTCCAAGACATGTCGGATCATGTTGTATTCATCTCTCTTAGCAGGCAGAAATTCACCTCTCCAAGACCAAGGCATCCTTCGGTCGCAGGTCTTTCCTGGTCTGTTGAAGTCGCAAGCAGCACAATCTGATTCCTGGATCATTGAGTCTGGCTGGAGTCGATTCGTGGTCATAATGTTTGGATACATAGAAGCGACATCCAAATGATATATTGATGGCCTCTCATTCCTGTTAGGAGTGTTCTTGAGTTGCATCAGTTTCTCGGTAATCTGTTCTTTGACTTCCTCGTAGTTTGTCACATCCTCGACGGCCTTTTTTTCTTCAACGACAATGCTGAATTTAAGCGCAGCATTGAGATCGGCTACTAGTTCATCGATAGCGCTGGTGTCTAGGGCAAAGTTGCAAGGAATGTCGCTCCGGAAGACACCAGCTTCGATACTTTCAACGTGGCCACCTACGTAGGTCTCGGACTCCAGCAGATGACCATCCCAGAAGGCCTCCTTTGGCGCTTGATGTTTATTCGGCAGTACAATTCCTTTTTGGTAGGCTTGTACCATGAGCAACATCTCACACAGAGTACCAGTACCTTTTCGCAGAACGTCATCTGGTCCTAGCGGAATGATAGTACATAGCGAGAAAATGAAAGGGTGCACATATTTCATGTACAGGTAGTACGTCGCAACAGCATCTGAAACAGAGTACTCTGCAAGTGTTTGGGGTCGTTCGCTCGCGTATCTATGTATTGTCAGAATTGGAACCACCTTTTACTCGTGTTACTTACGGTGTCATAAGTTCCGGGTCTAATTCATCAGGATCGTAACCTAGTTTGGCTACTGTGACTGCTTTCAAGCCTCGACTTCCCTGCGGCAGGTAACTATCTCGGTTGACCCAGGCAAAGGCATCCATATGAGCACAATAATCTGACTGATAAATATCTTCGCTGTTCTTCCGAAAGCCGATCTCCTGGTACATGTCGAGGCCTAAAACGCTTGCTCGAGCTTCTACGAAGGGCCAATCGAAGAAGTCTCCGTTGTATGTCACAATAACTGTTGGCCTTGCCTCTTTTATATGCTCGAAGAAGCGTTCCAGAACGGCTTTTTCATCTGGCTCGTTAAAAATGATGAAGGGACCCTCGTATTCCGGTTTGGGCGTATAATCGAAATCTGAGATGTCCTCCGAGACAATTTCTCGATTGGTGATGAGAAATCCTTGGCCGTCGATCATATAGGATATCATCATGATCTGATCGATTACAGCGTCCGGAAACTTTAAAGGCAGTTTTGTTGTCTCAATATCGTAAGCCATTACAACAGGATCCGCACGCTGCAGCCGTTCTTCTATACAAGTCAAGGAGACAACGCCGTGCTTTGCCTCTACTGTGTACCACTTCCCGATCCGGATATCTACACATTTGTCAGAGTCAGAAACATGGCAAATTCGATTAACTCGCCTTTATCAATCGCAACTCTAACATGGTATGGAACATCGTACTCTCGGATATCAACAATGAAATCACTCGCATCTACAATGGCATTGGGTCGTTTATCGTAATCTTGGTGGTCATCAAAAACATCAAAGCCAGCATTGGCGCTGTCCCAACTATTAGTGAGAGTCCTTACCCATACAAATTAGCCCCAGCTTACCTAGCCACTTCCGCATATGTATCCATAGCATTCATCTTCTTCCTATTCTTCTCCGCAAGTGGCATGATGACCTTGCGCACTCCTAGCAGATTCCCTACATTCGCAAACGAGAGCTTCAAAAGCGTCCTTCGGTACCCCAGGAGGTGGTTTGGCTATGTACATTAGTATCTCAACCTCAGCGCTCACAAAGACGTGTCAATTCTCACCATCTGCAAATCCTCCTTTTCAACCTTCTTCACCCCCTTAATTAAACCCTCAAAAGCCCGCCGACACCACTCCTCAGCCTCAGGTTCTTTCCCCCTCTTTACAGCGACCAGGAAATACGGATCATATTCCACCGTCGCCTTAAACGTGCCTCCGTCCTCCTCGATGAAGTAATAGTCTACTCCAGCTCGGCCCCCAGGCACGTTCTCATCCTCAATAGACGTCGAGTGCATATTACATAGCCAGCCGACCTTCTTCTTGCCGGCATCGTACCGTGCGAAGCCCATGGCCTCATCAATGCGGTGCGCGAGGCGTGTTGACTCGAGCCTCTCATGTTGCGATGTTGCTTCTGTGCTACGGAGGGACGAAGCGTCGACAGTTCTGGGCTTGCGCGGTCCGCTATAGGAGGTTTGGCCATGCTTGCCTACGCGACGGTAGGGCTGGCCGGCCCGGCGGGGCGCCATGGTAAAGGAGCGAGAAGCCGCTGAGGGCTAGGACAAGATAGCTCAGGAAATCTATGTTAAGTTTTTAAGGGATCATTTGGCTTGCAGGCAGAATTGAGGCCTCCTAGGCACCGGGGAAGCGGTTTGAGGGTGTTGTAGTGAAGAATTGGTGCATGGGGTTGTTAGCCCTGGTGTGTGATGAAATGGGCGTTGACACGCTTTCGCGACTTTGCTTGGCGCGTCTCGGTGACGGCAGAACTAGTTCCGAAAATTATATATCGACTTCTCGTCGACATCACTATTTAGTGAATAATTTCCACCCACCCTCTCCCTTCTCCTTTTATACAATCTGTGCCAGTTCTCGCAATGGCTGATGATACGAGGCAATCGCAATCTTCAAGAACGCCTTCCGAAGGCGCGACTCCGCCTCGGCCACGAGAACCCGCAAATATCATGCCCGGCGGAACGGCCAATACCGCTGGCGGCACGCCAGTAGACTTCACAATCGGTGACGCGGTCAAGTCGATTAAATTAGAGGATTTCAAAACAATACACCAGAAACCCTGTGCGCGGGATGGGCTGCTGACGGGAATCGGGAGCGGCTTTGCGGTGGGTGGTATTGCCGCTGTGTTAGGGAGTATGCAATTCCCACTTTTAGCCTCGGTCTTCAAGGGCTCGAGTAGCAGAGACTGTTTCTGATGGCTAAATTTGTGTTGCGCATTCAGGACCCGTGTGGAAGGCTGCAAACTTCGCAGTCACAGGATTCTGTTTAAGCTCCCTCGGCGCATACCAGTATTGCCAATATCGGCGGGGTATTGAGAAAGCAGGCATGAAGCGGGCTGTTGAAATTATGGACAGGAAGAAAGCCGATATGCTAGCGAAGAGAGAAGCTAGGAGAAAAGCAAAGGAGGAAGCAGATCGGTTGGAGAAAGAGCGAAGGAGGGAGGAGGAACGGAGAAGAAGCTGGAAGTTTTGGCTGGAGAAGAACTTAAAGTTTTGGTAGTGATACGGAAAAACTGGTTAAAGCGAGTGGTAAATTGTATGATTGTACATGTCTGAATAGAACACTGTAAGATATGAGAGCCGGTGATCCTGCAATCGGCTGATAATCCGCTCGATACTATACAGAATCGCGCGAATAACTCCTAAGCCGTATCTTGAACGAATACCATGTGAACGCCCTCTGGACTCAGTCTGATACACACTTTCCATACTCCAGTGGATATCCCTTTCCCGATCGACAAGTGGAGGCATCCAAACTCCTTAACCACCGGAAACTCTCAAGAAATGCTTGCCACACAAATAAGTAGCCAAAAACCTCCCCTAACTCCGCATAACTCATTTGTAATCGTGGTCCATTTCGTAGTGCTCGTAACCCGTTCCTAATACAGTTCTAGGATCAATAAAACCCGCTCAGGCAAATCTAACAACCCGCTTAATGCCATCTTTTCCATTTTTTGCGCCAGAACTGGTACCATCAACTCCTCCAACACCTCTCCTACGTCTGTCGCTCCTCTTCTGTCTTGCCTCTTTCGCTTCTCGCGCGCGCCATTCCATCACCTGCTGCCTCCTCCGCTGTGCACGTGCATAAGCTAGTGCGGGAGTCGGTTTAAATCCAATACCGTTAATGCCGGTGCCGTCGTCATCCGGATCTTGTGAAGGATCAACAAGATGGCCTGTTATTTCGCTGTCCTGCCACGTGAGGGCCGTGAGTGGAGGAGACGGTGACTTCATGCGGGATCGAGGATACGGGCGAGGTTTTGGCATTGTATGAGACGAAGGCGAAGCGTGGCTTGGCGGAATTGGAGACGATGATAGTTCTTCAGCTTCCATAGCAAGTGTGGTCATGGTAGACGAAAAGGAGCTCTGCAGCGTCTCTGGAATTTCCGGCGCGTCGCTATATGAGTACACTCCGCCCGCACCTATTATTTCACCCTGAGCAGCCGCTGGCTGAGCTCCACGTATCGGAATATCCTGGAATCCTTCCAGTGCTACCCCCGGACGGTTGTGTATACTATCACTGCGTTTTGCGCGCTTCCGCACTTCCGGCGTGGCGTCTCCTGCTCCGAAATCCAGTCTTGGTATTGTTCCTTTAATTTTTAAGTCCCGGAGCTGGTCTGCAACTGTGCTGCGCGGACTATTTTCTCCGGGAATTGGGGTTGGAGCGGGCAAGGATGTGTTGAGGCGCGGGGCGAACGGTGGCATCGTTGTTGCTGTGTTGGCGGGGTCTGAAGCATCGCGTTTGCGCTTTGGCGACGGGCTCATCGTCGAGATGGCCGTTTGTGGCATTCTTGTCTCGCGCATGGGGAAGGCGGGGGAGTGACAAAACAATACAGATGCGAAATAATGATGGGCTGTGTGGGCTGTGGTTGCTTTTTGTAGGTGGGTTGGGTAGACCCTGGTTTGTTGATGGTCGATCGCCGCTTAGGCGGAGCTATCAGTAGCTTTTGCTGCAGCCTGTGCACGTAGGGCTGAAGCCTAACATCCTGAGGCATTACGCCGTTACATCCTTTAAGTTTGGCAAAAGACGCTAGGGAAGGGTTCGATAGACAAAATCTCCTCAAACGACAACTCCATTCAGGGTCCTGTAGAATATACCATAGTTCCCATTCCCTTCCTTTCCACCATTCCTAACATTGTCCAACACAGCAAACGCCATTTGCTCCCACCATCCTCCCTCAAACTCCTTCTCATGAAACACCTCCAAGAAACACTGCGCAACGTCTTGAGGAGGATTTCTGAACGCTCCGCACCCGAGTGCCCCTAGGACCAGCTTTGTATGGCCGTTCCACGCCGCAATTCTTAAGATTAGACGGATCTTGTTCTTCATCAGCTGTCTATCAGAATCATGCTGGTATGTCAGGTGCCTTGAAAGTTTTGGTGTTCGTTGAGCTGCCACTGTGATCACGGATGTGACAGGAAGGTCCTCTGCTGGGGTTTCACCACATAGAAGGCCATGTCCCCTAGAAAGGGCGTCACGAATGATGATGACGGTGGGAGAATAAACGCCGCTGAGGGGCGGAATTGGGTAGAAGTCGTCTTTCAAAGTCAGGTAGAGAGATGAACGATAGCATAAAGCCTCTTCTTGAGCAAGAGCACCATTGAGCCATCCACCACCGGGATGCCGCTCACTGGCTAAATTCAGAATTGCCACAGGCTTTTCCTCTGTAGCGGACGTGGTATCTGGCTGCAGTATTATTGCAGTATCAAATGTGTCTTGATCAAAGACTTGGATGCGGGTCCCTTTTTGAGTGGGCTTGCCCTCCTCTTCTGGAAGTTCGAATTTGGGACATGCCTCCGGATTGAGGGGCTCCAGATTTTCGAGGCTGCAGAGTGTGGAGGTTGTGGTATCGCCTTTTAACTGACATAAGACATCTGGAAGAAGCTCTTTCGTTTCTCGAGCAGCTATTCTGAGTTCTGCCCTGCGCCCGACTGCTTTATGCGATGCCATGTTGAATAGAGAATGCGCTGTCATTGATTAACGGGGTTCACGTTGAGCTATATACCGGTAGAAGCGTCTCTGAATGCGCCCGGTGTAATTAGGTAGTCTGAGTCACATCTTGAGCGTTCAATCAGTCATTTGCTTGGCGTGGGGATTGTGTGAAGGCTAAAGGCACATGGAACGTGCCTCGCTAGTGACATTGCTGTATTTATCTCCATAAGCCAACAACTACCCAGATCCACCATGTTGCATTTAAATTTCCTCACGAAGTAGTTCTAAAGCGACAATGTAAGTGCTGTGACCAGTAGCAGTCTGCTGACAACGGAGATTTTCACTAAGATCCGTCTAAACCACTTGCCCGTTCTCTCCGCTTCGTACCTGTGAAGATGCTCGCGAAGCATCTCTTCCGACATCCAACGGAAACCAAACAAGTCTAAGTTGTTGGTATGTATAGTGAAGATGTCAATCACCCTATCATCTTCTGCCGCTATGCCGCTATGCCACTGAAGGCTTGCAATATCAAACCCCACTAAGTCCAGCGCTTCTATTGAAGAATAGGGCTCAACCTAATAGGTTCTGCTAATCCTTTCAGACTAAGCATATTCTCTTACTTTTTCCACCATGTTCAATTAAAAAAATCCTTTCCCTTATTCTGTTCTTAATTTTAAGCGGTTCAAATATCTATGCCCAGTTTCTTTTTCATCAACCCCACTACACAGCGAATTAAAAATTAAACTGGTTCAGCTTTATCAATCAGGATCTTTTCAACTTCAAAAATGCTCATATCGTCGGAAATAAATTTACCTGGAGGGCTTCGTGTACAGGCCTACCAGATCTTAATCGCATTTACTATCAATATTCTCATCACAGTAATTACTTACTTTGCTCTGTGTGCAAGAGATGTCTTGGTTTTGCTCAGCTGGTTGGCTTTGAGTGAATTTGGGCAGCGTCAGCAAGAGGAAAATGTAACGAGGTCTCTGCAGGTACTGAACCACCCTCCTCGCACCTTCGTCACGTGGGGAAATCAACCGCTTCAAAGCGCAAACAGTACTTGGATTATAGTGTTGGTTCTCTATCCACTGCTCGAGACGCTGGGCTTTATGTTCGGGACAAGTCAGCCTCTACAAATCACGCCGGATCCGCCTCAGATCCATCAATCTGTTTCGTTTCAGACTCCGCCCTCGCTAGTTATTAGCGATGTAGAAACTCTGCGAGACGATGATAATGAATCGAATTATGAAGGTTCCGATAAGGAACTAAAAAAAGCTCAAAACACACTTGACGAACTTGAATTACCTGAAACAGAGTCTTTGTTGGCATTCACTGCAACTACACCCGTATTCGAAATTCTTCTGGGTGAACCTCCAAATGGATCCGTATCCGAGATTAGAGAAAACGTACAAACCATAGAGGACGAAGAAATCACCGCAATCGACCTAAGACGCATGATGTTCTTCTTAGGGCGTATCTTTGAAGAAATTGCACCAAGCCCAAAGGACCCTAAATTATTCTAGTCTCTACTGAGACCTTCGCTAAGGCTTCACTTCTACAATGAGCAAAGAAGGGGAACCTTTCGACTGTGAAATTACTTCTCCGTATGGGGGCCCGCGATTGTAATGCTCTGGCACGGGCAGCCAAACGCGGTCATTTAGCGGTTATGGGTCTCTCTAGTAGTGAAAGTTATTCGGGTAGAAGGCGTGAGGGCCGTGTTCGGGGCTACTCGCTGTGGCTAGGGAGAGTCGCTTAGGCTGCTGCTTTACAGAAAAGATATAGATGTAAATACGAAAGATCTCGCACGTCGGAATCCATTGGGGTATTCATCAATGGCCTCCAGCACGGCGCCAATCCTGATTTGGAAGAATACGGTATAACGCTGCTCATTGCTACTTCTCAATTCGAGCACAAAGGTGTGGCCAAGATTTTAACCGAAGAGGGTGGGGCTATTGTGAATGACGGGCAATCTTTGGGTTGTATGTAGTCTTGAGCAACCGTGAAGGGGAAATGGCGGATTTCCTACTAGAAGAGGGAGCTTCCCTTGGCGGCTATGATCTGGACAACAACCCTTCGACAGATCAACTCCAGGACGCTTTACACATAACAGTTCAAGGGCAGAGCCAAACATTAACTCAACGACTAATTGACCAAGGAGTCAAACCCGACACCTCTGATATTTTATACGGAACGCTTCTTCAGCTGCAGCGGCGGGCGCCGAGGCCATCGTTAGGTTGCTTGTTCAGACCGGGACAAAGGTTGATAGTCCTGGAAAATTCAGGGGCGGCAGTTCCATGATGACAGCAGCGTCGATTGGCAATGTAAGGATCGTAGAATTTTTGATCGGTAAGGGTGCCAACGTCCACTCTACCCGTGGCTGCTATGGAAATCTCCTCCAAACGATATCGTTTTTGGGTCACACGGAAACCGTGGAGATACTTCTCAAGAATGGAGTCGACGTTGATGCAGAGAAATGATCTGTCAATCGGAATATCAAGGAATGAGGACTCTGTCTATTAAATGTGGCTCTAGGGCCTCTATATATATATATATATGAGGGAGGTATAGGCAACTAAGACAGGTAATAGGCAGCTGGAACAGGTAACAGGCAACTGGAACAAAGTAAGACAACCCGATTTTGATCGTTCGGAAAACCGTCCCATCTTGCCTCTCAACGCCGGCACGCTAAGTTTGTCAGATTGTTGAGCGATTCTGACAGGTTTTGTAGCACTTTTCCATTTTTTCGAAGAGATCCAGTATATCAGGAAAACTTTCAGGAGCATTGGGTGGAGGATTTAAAGAGCCGGCCTGCAGAGCCCTGGAATATTAACAGTCCAGGGAAGTTTCCTCGAGCAGAGTGGCTGCTCCAGCACTGATTGTGACCGTAAAATATCTGCGATTGAGTACTCCTTGAATCCCTGGTGGGGCAGCAGGCGTTGAAATAAGACTGTATGTATGCTACGGATTACTCCTAATTTAAATTAAATAAGTAACGAATTATCCATGTTCCATACAAATATATAACGTGCTACCCCCCCAAACGAGACACCCCCCCAAGCGAGACACCTCAATTACCCAATTCTAAGCCACGCTTATTAAAATAATATTTTATTAAATCTATTTCTAAAATAGAGTATATATTAAAAACGAACTATATATTTAGAAATTTACTTTATTAAGTAGGAAGGAAGATACAAATATACCATAATTAAAAAAATGGTTGGGAAAACCCGGTTTATTAGTGATAAGGATCCGCCTAGCGTGCTGCGATCTTCACGCTAAATCAAAGAAACTAAAAATTATTAATAAAAATTTATCCCTATGAAATTTTTTTATATAATTTTTAGGAGGCTTTTTTAGAGTATACTTGCTTTATATTAAAGTTTTAAATTTTAAAAAAAGCTATATTATTGCTACTAAAATTGAGAAAACGTGTTAAAAATTGTCTCGCTTGGGGGGGAGGCACGTTACTATATCTATGAATGATCGTGTCCTTAGGTACGATGTAATATCGTCGTGAAATAGTATGATTAATGGGCATTCAGCCTGCAGGTTGGTATTTCAATGCGTATTGGGCGAGATAGCTGCATTGAATACGGCAGAGTGTTTAAGACAATGACGTTGTTTTATCATGGCAAATCAGATTCGGAGCTTGCCGGATGTTTTCTCGGCCTTGCATGGTGGGGGACTGCTGGCGGACTGACTTCCCCGCGACACGTCGTAAGGGCTATCGCGACATCGACGTAGCAAACATCATCGTACAACGCTACACTCCTCTCCCCTTTCTTCCAACCCGCAAATCAAGTCACTATCAGTTTTCTGAACCGGCGACGTTGCGTGAGCGATATTTCTCGAATCCAAGGCAGCAGCAGCGCATAATAAACAACGGCATCGCAAGGAAGAGGCACCAATAGAGCGACCAAGCCACATTCCCTGATATCCTAGTCTTTTATTTTTTATTTACGAACACGTATACCACATCTCCAGCTTCACGATACTCCCTCAATCTATTGCGCAAATCTACTCTCAAGTTTGAGTCGGTCACCTCTTACAGCATGTCTACCTTCTTCACCAACCTGTGGAACTCGATTTTCACACCCGGCCCCACGCCCACCCTCCTCATAGCCACCAACGCCACCTTCGCCGCACTCCAGCTGCTTCTCTTTGTGTTGCTTGTTGCGACCTACAGCGTGCACTTTGTGGTGCTCTCCGGGTTGACTGCGGGGCTATGGTGGGCTATCAACTGGTTCGCCGGCGAGCTGCGCGCGGCGCAGGAGAAGGAAGAAGAGGCTCGAAGGATCAGAAGCGCAAGGAAGGAGAAGGAGAAGGCAGGGAGTGAGGGCGAGGGAATGGACAGCGGGGATGACACGGAAGTTGACGCGGAGGTCGAGGAAAAATCAAAGTCCAAGCCCGAGGCTGGCGCAGGACCTGTTACCACAGCGCAAACTGCAGGGCTGCAGGACAAGCCTGTCCCGAAATCACAGGGGCAGGCCGAGGAACGTAAGAAGAGCCCGACGCCTATACAGTCCACGTCTGGACCTGCTGGCGCCACCACTACAGGCGCCTCAACGAACTTGGAGCCGTTGGTGGATAATGCATTGAAGAAGAGGAGTGTGGGGGATTCCACTGGAGAATTGAGCACGGACAGCGAGTGGGAGAAGGTATCAGAGGAGGACGAGAGGTAGGCGTGGGCTATTCATCCGATTCAGAGTCATCTTGCTCTAGTTCTTTTGTATCGGAGAACACTTGTAGTAGAAGCATACCCAGATGAGTTTGGTTAGATTTGGCAATTCTGCTCTTAAGAATATGAAGGAATTCAACATGTACTTGCAATTCGAGGGCAGGGTTAAATACTTAGCGCTCAATTATGTGAATCTGGTAATATAAAACGAAAACAATAGCGCTAGTCCTAATATGGCGCTAAAATAACATCCACAAGCCTTCAACGCCAAATTCGACCTCGACCTCAACTCCAGCTCTCCGCACTCCACCACTTCCTTCGCAAGCTTAAACACCACCATTCACAAAAGGAGAATTATTAGCAGGAAGGAGTCGCCAACATGAAGCTCGTCAGGTAAGCTACCGACCTGTCTCTCCAAAGCGTGGCACCAGCTGAGCTTTCTTAAACACAAGGCTTCGTCCGAATCGTGAAACCTGACTGACGGCGGTGTGATATTTTTAGGTTTCTGATGAAATGCGCGAACGAGACGGTTACGATCGAGCTGAAGAATGGTGCGTTCACGTTTTGCGCCTGCATTCTTGATTTCGTGGTGACCGCGTGCTGCCTGCGGAAGAAGCTTCGCTGGTTAGTGGGGCGGGTCTTAACTTTGCAGGTTCAGCACTCGCGCACTCAAAGGCTTCCAAATGATACTCTGATTAGAGATTTTCTTACTATCAAGTACTCTATCTAAATGGACTTCCTCCCAGGTACCATAATCCATGGCACGATCGCATCCGTTTCCCCGCAAATGAATACCGCTCTCCGCACCGTCAAAATGACACCCAAGAACCGCGATCCGATTGCTCTAGATAGTATCAATATCCGCGGCTCTACGATTAGATATTTCATACTTCCCGACAGCCTACCCCTCGACACACTACTCATCGACGATGCACCCAAGCCGAAGAATAAGGCAAGAAAGGAGGCCGCAGATCGCGGCAGGCCTGGCCGAGGTGGTCCGAGAGGAAGGGGACGAGGTAGGGGACGGGGACGAGGCGGCGGGAGAGGCTTCTGAGCGTGATCGGACTAACGGGGGTGGTATTATGGTAAATTGAGCGGGATAGAAGACCTACTCGCATTTTTACCGGTGCTGGTCCGAAATGCGGTATTACGGAAGCATTACTATCACACTTGACTTTTGTGGAGAGTGTTAGAATGACGAATAGTGGACTGCGCTTCTACTTTATTCGGAGAGTACGTCCCATATGAATTCTAGCGGTGGAATGGGTGCCGGTCTTCCCAAACTCAAGACTCGAAAGACGGTGTTTGGATGGGATTTCATGCAGGTTATTGACCTAGGCTCGACTCTATAGAATTACAAAAACTATAACCCGAACTATCCTGGTCAAGCTTTCTCTTCTATTCCTCTACTTTGGTATTTGAGCGCCTCAAGGGTCTTGTACCACTTCAAGCCCACCTCTTAATCGGGTTGCAACCGTCCATCTTTCCGGCTCACAAACAGACAGATCTTCCAAGCTGCGTTGACCTACTTAACTTAGTCGCAGGCCTTACTTAACTCCTTTCATGCCCAATTGCACTTACACCCATCTATCTTCCTACTCTGCGTCCTCCGGCGCCACAGGTGCCGTATTATCCACCTGGACGCCTCCTCTCCTCTTCTCATCGCTATCGTGGAACGGCAACTTCCACCCTCCCTCATCTTCCGGCGTGCTCAGCCACAATCGCATCAGATGCCTTCGTGGGGCTGGTGGCGGATAATCTTTATATGCCGTACGTGCGTGCAGAACTTGAGCATTGGATAGAAACTGAATATCGCCAATCTCCAAAATCATATGAAGAGAGAGACGGAAACAGGTATCTTCGAGGAGAGCGGCGGCACGAATTTGCGCGGGGGAGAGGGGCGGAATGAGGCCAGCGTCAGAAAATCGGGTTAGGGAGCGAATGTAGTAGGGATCCCATCTTGTGGAATTATAGTCAATTATCCACTTACTTACGTGCGATTGGTCGAAGAAACTCACTTCGCGTACACTCGTCCACTGTCCCCGGTCTCGAGGTAAAAAACGCTTGTCCGAATCCACTCTTCCTGACCCTTGCTCGTCTCGCCCTTGCGGTCAAAATACCAAATCGGCTGCGTCAGCAGCTCCGCGACGTCCGGGTGCTCTTGCTGCAGCGTATTCCACACATGATGGCTGCTCACGATGTCGCTCTCGCCGCCCTCGAGCGCCTTAGCCACACACAACAGGCCGACGACGTCGCTATCGTCGGCATGGAAGTACTGCCGCGCGTTGGTGCGGTAGATGCGCACTTTGTCGATTTGCGTCGCGTCTTCCCCGAGGTCTTTTACATGGCCCAGCACGTGTCCGCGTCCGTTCTGCGACACAAAGTAGCCCAGATATGTCCCCAGGCCCATGTAGGCGACGGCGGATTTGCGCAGCCCCCAAGCGGCTACGGGCAGCCCTTTGAAGAGAATGAAGCCTTTCCCGTTGAGTAGCTCGGCCCGCATGGAATCGAGGAAGCGCGAGAAGTTGGGCAGCGGGAAGTTGTTCTTGGAAATGCCAGTTAGCGGCATGGCATCCGCGAGGAACTTATCGGCGGTTCGGCTTATTTCGGCGATCTCGTCCTCGCTGAACGGATGTGTCCATCGCTCAGGATTGTTAATATAGTCTTCGGCTTTCCAGACCGTGGGCCCGGTGATTTCTTTGGGGAAAGACGAGTAAGGTTTTAGTTGATCGTATAGCGGAGGGTGCTGGCCTGAGGTTTTGATGCCACCGGGGAAAATACTTTTGGGAGCTGTGGTGTTGGTTGATAGCAGGTGAGACGCTGCGGCGGGAGTTTCTGTAAGGCCTGGTGGCATTGCGGAGGTCTACTTTGGGATACTTCACGCGAATTGAGACCGTATAAGTAATTGGAGGGTTTCAAGGAGATTTGAAGAGCAGCAGCTGATTGAAATACCTTTTCCTGGTCTATGATAGGTACACAGACAGGAGGAACAAGAGGAGACGACAGTAAACAACGCTTCATAGTTACCCCTCTTCCCCTTCCTAATTAGCTACGATGGTGACTACATCAGGCCTTGTAGATCCGATTGCGTGCTGGCAGGGTTACGGCACGAGATAAACGCGGTCGTGGTACAGAGGGTTGGGACGGAACGAACCGTAGTAGATTGGGTCAGCAGAATCTCCCCGCTTCCCACCAGGTAGTCTTGACCAGACGTCACGTGGAACCCTTCCCGTGCCTTCATCAGTGCTTGGAGCCTCCGTGGATTTATCTCAGTTGACTCATCCGCTTCGCCGAGGAATTTGAGGAGGCGGCTACCCCCTGCCCCGGCCCGCGCCACAGGAACTTATAAGCTAATCAAACGGTCGCTCCAACTCATGGGTACTTATTAGCCAATAGAACGCCGCGCTACACCCTGCCACCCCTGCCACCCTAATTCCTCTGCGAAGCGTCTGAGAGATTATGGGCGCGATTTGTAAAGGCAGGCCACCTGCCTAGTAGATGACGGTTGTATCACCTTTAACGCGGTATATCGCCCCCTAATACACCACCGC
>Ga0307507_10003913_pt1 | contig 27548 bp, 13 predicted proteins | sample 7_EM_MG_FD_207223 | JGI IMG/M metagenome (GOLD analysis project Ga0307507, IMG submission 207223) | Populus trichocarpa ectomycorrhiza microbial communities from riparian zone in the Pacific Northwest, United States - 7_EM | ecosystem: Host-associated > Plants > Roots > Unclassified | place...
AGAATGGGACAAAATTACACTAGCAGAAATTAGGGTAAGGATTATAGAATTACCTGATAGGTATAAAGCTATTGTTGCTAGTAATGGCTTCCCATTTAAGTCAAAGTTATGGTAGATAATTTAATTCATTTGGTGGTTGGTGAGCCTGATTGCCTTAACGCCTTGACCGACATCGAATAATGCACCCCCTGTGGAATTAACTTTTTGACAAAAAAGGTTAGCGATATCCGCTTGCGGATATACGTATGTCCGCTAATTGATTCTATGGTCTGAGCTTGCTGAGGTAATGACCTTGCTGAGGTAAGAGACAAGCAGTGGTCGTCAAGTCAGCCTATCACATGATTAACCTTGGCACTGAGCTGAACCTTTCATGGATAGGAATAAGGCCGGGGAAATTGTACAATTGAGAGCTTCCATAGCTTCCTTAAATATGGATTCGGCTACGTCTGGCACCCTTGTAGTTCGTGAAGGTGACCACCTAGATATCCCAAATCGTACCTGCCTACCATATATGCATATCCAAGCCCTTGGAATGGGTGGAAGTGCTTTTGTTGGAAAGGTGCAGGACAAAACAAACGGCCAAGTGTTCGCGCTCAAGCACTTCCGCAGATACCATGGCCCCAATATAAACGAATTTAAACGAGGATTCCGGAACGAGGTCAATATACTACGGAGATTGTCCCCCCACCCACATATCATCCGTGCATTTGCAACATGGGCTTGTGGCCGGGAGCTTGGTATAATCCTCACCCCGGTTGCTGATGGTGGAGATCTCGCGTGTTATCTTCAAACCATACTGGACTTAGGAAATCCCCCAACGACAGAACAATGCACTGTCCTTAATCAGGCCTTCGGATGCCTTGCTAGCGGCCTTGCATTTATCCACAAGCAGACAATTCGACATAAAGATATCAAACCACAAAATATCCTCATCCATCAAGACTGCGTTATCTATACTGATTTCGGCATCGCACTGGATACAAGTCAGCTCGATAATACCACCACAGACGGGACAGCTCAAGCATTCACTTTCCGTTACTGCGCCCCCGAAGTTGCACAGTCAGATAAGAGAAATAGAAAGTCAGACGTTTTCTCTCTAGGATGTGTGTTCACAGATATATTATCGGTGCTTGAACCTCAAATTCGACTACCACAGCTCGGAAGAACTGCTTACCATAACATTACTGAGGATCTTCAAGATGTCCTCAGTTATTCTAAACAGGCTAGCCCCCAGCGGAGCCAATTGTTTCATGCTTGTCTTAATATGTTGGAGCGCAGACCCCAAGATCGAATTAGTGCTGAGGAACTTGTTAGAGAGCTAGATTTATTAAGGGAGCGGAAGGGAAATTTCATCTTTAACTACTTTTGTAATGCTTGTGCCCCAGTAAAAGAGCCTGAGAGTACTGCTATTGCAACGCTATTGCTCAGCGAATTGGGTAAGTCAATGCCTATTAGGTCTCATCTACCTTCTGTTTCTCAAATCAACAGACAGGGTGCCACAAAAGGAAAAACACCAAGACTCATTCAGCAGCACTGCTACCTACGCAGACCAACAAGTACGGCATAAGACTCAAGAAGGGGCTGAAGTGCGAAAACACCAAGAACCATTAGCGCAGATAATCAAGCCTTCTTATGGTGACTTCTGGAGCGTGGCGTTTTCACCAGATTGCAAGCTGCTAGCAATTGGATTATATAGCGGGATAGTTGAACTCTGGGACTTGGCGTCGGCGACAATAGCGCTGCGCAGTCGGCTCAAGGTCCATTCGAATGGGGTCCGGCACGTAGCATTCTCGCCAGACGGCAAGCTTCTAGCATTTGGATCTCATGATGGGACGGTTGGGCTCTGGGACTTGACGGCGGCGGCGCTGCACAGTCTACTTCAGGGCCATTCAAGTGGCGTCAGGAGCGTAACGTTCTCATTAGACGGCAAGCTGCTAGCATCCGGATCTGGTAGCGGGACGGTTAGGCTCTGGGACCTGACGACAGCAGTAGAGGTGCAGTACAGCCAATTTGGTTTCCGTTTAGATGGGATCTTGGGCATGGAGTTCTTGCCAGACGGCAAGCTGCTAGTATGCGGCACTGACAGGATGGTTAGGCTTTGGGACTTGACGACAGCAACAGAGGTGCAGCAAAATCTAGGCTATTTACATAGCAGCATTTGCGTGGCGTTCTCGCCAGACGGCAAGATGCAGTGATGGAATTGGACTGGCGTCTATTTGGATCGGCGGTGGAGCTCCAGCTGGATTTGGATCTGGATCCTTTGATCTTGACGCCGGCGTGGCGTGGATTGAAGCTCATGGAGCTCCTGGCGCGCCACAGCCTATACCTCATTGGGAGGGAGGTTGGGCGCTATATAGTCGGTGCGCAGCGAATAGCCAATCGGGGGAGTAAGGAATGACTGCGCGTCCCTTGTATATAGTATTAGCCACCAAATTAAGGACGCCCGATCATCGCTGCTTTCTTACCGCTGCTACGTACCGCAGCTTTGCCTATAATGTCGCTCTTACCAAGGCCGTTCCTCCCTCCACCAACCTCTATTACCACCTCTCCCTTGGTGTTGTTCGCCATGCTAAGGATCCAGCAGCGTCTCTTCCCTCTACGTGTCTCTTCTGCCTCTGACGATATTATTCTAGCGCCGCAAAATGTTAATCCGGACGCGATCGATTTGATGAGCGAGGTGGAGGAGTTCCGCTATGAAGGAAAGGTCTATATTCGCTGTTAAAGCTTAACGAAACCGCCGAAGCATACTAAGCAGCGAACATCATCAATCTGGATGTGGGGAGAGGATATTATATTGAAAGGCAGTGACGGCAAGGAGCAGTTCTATTACTGCTACCTATGTGAGAAGGAACGGCGTTAGTAAGAGCTTATGAGAGTTACAAAGGGAAGATTAACGGCGCTTGATTACCTTGTTAACAAACACCATATGGATAAGGATACTGGCCAGATTTAATAGCCTCCTCCAGAGGATCTAAACCAGCCAACGATTGAGGGTTTTCCTGACGCCCACGCTCTTGATCGCCAACGAGCTTTTGATGGTTTCAAAGCTATGTTAGTCCGATGGATCGTCTACTGCTATATCGCCTTCTTTTAGTTTGAAAACTCGTACTTCCGCCAGCTCCTCTATTGCATGTATCCAAAGCTAGCGAGCTTGCTGCCGAAAGCCAGTAAAATAATCCGAAAGTGGGTAATCTACGCGTTCGATCAGTGGAGGAAGAATATTAAGGTTAAGATGAAGGCGGCGCGGAGCTTAATATCAATATCCTTTGACCTATGGACGTCACCAAACGCTCACGCGATTCTTGGAGTTGTAGCGCACTATATTGACCGATCCGGCAATTGACGCTATGTAGTTATAGGGCTTCGCGAGGTCCTCGGTAAACATAGCGGCGAGAATATAGCGGTCGTCCTAGTCGCTCTCTTTAAGGAGTACGAGATCGCTGGAAAGATTGGCTATTTTATAGCGGACAACGCGGAGTCGAACGATAAGTGCATTGATGCGGTTCTTTGAGCACTATATCCAAATATATTAGCAAAGCAAAGAAAGGCCCGCCGTCTTCGCTGCTTTGGTTATATTGTTAACCTCTGCGCCTAGGCTTTTATTATTGGCAAGGACGCTGAGAAGGTTTGCCGCCAGCTGGAAATAGCCATCCGCGAAGGTAATATAGAGAAGGCTAGTCAGCTCTGGAGGAAGCGTAGAGCAGTTGGTTTACTACAAAATCTCATCCAGTATATTCGTATGACTCCCCAGCGGCGGAGCTTCTTTAAAAGGATTAAAATGGGGGGCTCATTAGCGGAATTTGATAAACTACAGGTATGTAGTGTTAAGAGAGTTTGTGATATTCGCTACCTCGCTTAGTTGATCCTAGAGACTTGATTGGCTATAGAGGTGGATTTATAATAATCCTCTTCTAATTAATTACAACACTAATAAACTAAATAGCTTATTCAAAATAACGCTACACGATGGAACTCACTATTTATAGCTATTGGCCGGTTCCTAAACTGCAAAGAACGCGTTAACGAATTTGTTACCTCATACGCTGCCCTAACCGGCTCAAAACCTCTTACTGAGCACGATAAGCTGAAACCTCGCTACTGGCTGGAGCTCGAATATCTTCATACACACCTGGAAAAGTTCTATGAGGCTACGCTCACCGTTAAGGGCAAACGGACAGACCTTGCAGATTATTTCCAGACGCTCGATTAGCTTCTTTATAAGCTAGAGCAGACAAAGGAACACTTCGTCGATCTCGCTAAGAAGAAAAAGCGAAGCCCAGATGTTAAGACTTACACCTATCTAGCTGGCTGCGCTAAAGCGGCTTGGGCGAAGTGTAAAAAGTACTACCTTAAGGCAGATGATACGGCAGCGTACTATGCCGCGATCGTTTTGAATCCAACACTTAAGATAAGCTAGTTCGAGCAACAGTGGCGCGGCCACCCGGTAAAGAATGATTGGATTAATAGAGTCAAATCCTTAGTTGAGGAGCTCTATTTAACATATCAAGCTAACGAGCGTCCCTTACAGCCAGCGTCTTCCTTACTTATGAGAGGCCGGTTACCCACAAAGCCAAAGAACTTAAAGTCGTTCACCGCCGCCCGAGCTCATAAGCGCCTTAAGGTTGCTCACGAACCTACCGCTGCGGCTGAACCGTCCTTCCTTAATCAACTTATTGAATACCTCGAAACCGACGTCCTCTACCTTACCGACAGCGAGCTAAACGAATTTAACCCAGTTAAATACTGGAACAATCGGTATATAAGTCAACCAGAACTTGCCCGGTTCGCCCTTGATATCCTTACTATACCGCCAATATCAGATGAGTGCGAGCGGCTGTTTAGCAGCGCTAAGATACTGCTGGAGGACCGACGATTGCGGCTTAGGATGGACATAGTTAAAGCAAATGAGCTTCTGCGGCACTCATACGGGCCTCCACCACAGGGCGCCTTTGACGACGATGACGTGGAAGTGGTGGAAGGTGTAGAGGAGCGTGATAAAATGGTTCTACTGGATAAATATAAGCTCGCGCAGGAAGTAATATCACTGTCTTTAGCCGCCGCGGAGCAAGAGGCTATTAGGGCAGAAGACGACGCGGAGCAAGCAGCTGTCGCCGCAGGTGAAAAGCCGCTGGAAGAGACTCTCGCTGCTATCGAGGTCGACGACAACGCGTTAAGCGAGGTGATACCGCTTAAGGATAGCGACAATCCTGAAGAGGAGGACGAGGAGGATGAGCTAGAGGAGTAATATAGTTAATCTCATAATATTTGCCACCCACTACCTTCCTTAACCAACACCAAAATCGTGCCAAGACCTCTATACTGACAGCTGGATATCCAGCAGCGCTCCTGGAGCGCCGCCAAGGATTACATCAGCTGGCGTGGATTTGAAGGCTGCCGCCAATCCACGCCAATCCAGTTCCATCACTGGCAAGATGCTTGCATCTGGATCTTATGACGGGACCGTTGGGCTCTGGGACTTGACGTCGGCGACAATAGCGCTACGCAGTCGGCTCAAGGTTCATTCGAATGAGGTCTGGGACGTGGCATTCTCGCCAGACGGTAAGATGCTTGCATCTGGATCTTATGACAAGACGGTTGGGCTCTGGGACCTGACGACGGCGGCGCTGCACAGTCTACTTCGGGGCCATTCAAGTGGCATTGGGAACGTGGCGTTCTCATTAGACGGCAAGCTACTAGCATCCGGATCTGATGACGGGACGGTCAGGCTCTGGGACTTGACGACGGTAACGGCAGCGACGCGATGACGGCTGCGCTGAGAGAACCCCCTTTGGCTTCTCCCTAGGTCATTCGTCTAGCAGTATTGAATATTCTAAATACCCCCATCCTCATCCACCTTCTTCGTGCACCTATCCCTTTATATGTTTTCAAATAGAATCTACAGAACAGCATTCCACGTCTAAATCCCCTTAAAATCCCCTTTGCTGCATAAATAGCTTTATAGGAATTATAGTTGTTATGTATTGTGTACTAAATTCTTGTGTCCTCTTCTATTTAGGTCTTTCCTCATGAATTAGACCGTGTCCTTAGTATACTTGTTGACAGTGTGTCCAAGAGTCAGCGACGCTGTCAGCTTCGCTGCTAAGAGGCTGATAATATAAGTAGTTAGCTATAAGACTGCAGCTAGCTGACAGCTCGCTGTCTTAGCGGTAAGATTTGGTGGTAAGTTAAAGCTTTTGGTAGAAGTTGAGGATATTCGGATGATCTGGTTGGTTAATTATACGCCAAGCAATGAGAAACCTATGGGAATCTCTCGCTTAGCCATAGTAAATAAAGCGTTTTCCCTAATATCTCCACTGCGCGCCGTAAACCCGTGCTAAAGCTTACTATTTTATTACCTACATAAAATGCAACGTATATTGCATTTTACGCGTTAGATAGGCAGTAGAGCTTCTTCCTCTACTTCCTCCTCTACTTCTTCCTTATTTAATTTACAATCTACATATTATTTAACTCCTTTAGTACCACGTAGGATTTTTGGATTAACTGCTTCCCCTCCTTTCTAATTAAGGATAATGCCAAATTATACAACTAAGATAATTCCGTATTATAAGAGCCTCCTTTAGCAAATCAGAACTATAGCTATATCTTTCTTATTAATTAGGACAATCTCTACCTAATAATATACGGCAAGCTTACTAGTAAATACGGATACCGGGTTATTAATAAGCGTTTACTATTAAGTAAAGCTCCTATATTACTAATATAGAAGTATAAATAGAACCATTTTTAAGATAGTCCTTTAGGTAAAAAGTGGCTCTGGCTATATAAGCTCTGCTATTTAGCTTAAAGACTAGGTACTTTACTTAAGATTAAAATTTAAAGATAAAGACAAATTAAGAGTTAATCTAAGATACCTAGCGTATGGCATATTATTATGGATTGTATATATAGATAATATATATAAAAATATATAAAGCACTAAAGGTAGAAAAATAAGAAATACCTAACTAGGATATAGTAGGCACTAAATAAAAAGATATATAGAAATACTAAGTATATATACGACTAGTATCTAGTAGAAGTTTAAGAGTTAAATAACTTAATACTTTAACTAGAAAGATTCTTAACGGAAAAATACCTAGATAAATAATAGTAGTGAGAATGCCTAGAGAATATATATCTATAGTACGTAGAGAAAAATAAATAAATAAAGTATTAACTAAAAGTAGACTAAGTATAACAAGGATTAAGCTAATAGCTATAAAAAGGCAAGGCCTATAAAACTAGAGGAAGCTAGTAGTAAAGCCTTAAACCTTTAAGGGAATTTAAGAATAATGCCTAAATTTATAAGTTTAAAGTGTTAATAAATAATAGAGTAACTAGGAACTATATATTACTAATAGTAGTTAAAGAATAGGGTTACTATATAGATAGAAGCAGAATCTATATCTACTAGTAATAATTTTAGAAGATCTAATAGCCTATAAAGAAGGCGTAATTAACCTTAAAATAAAACCTATTTGGATAATTACATCGGCAAAATATGGTCCCCTCTCAATGGCCTCAATGGCTGGTGGTTGACGTAATTGGCACGCAGTTAAGGGCATTTGGCAACTCGACCGACTAGCCTATATTATATTTTTTTTAACACGCAGCCTGCGCGCAGCCTATACATAGCCTACGTAACCACAATTATATTTAGAGCTATCTACCTCTTTTATACTAATAGTATATTTTAGATAATAAATAAAGGCTACTTTAAAGCTATTTATAAGGCTAATAAGGCAAATTATATACACTTCTTTATACAATCTATTATATTATTTTAGATAATTTAATATAATATCCTAACTGTCTTATAACATATTTTAAAAGTATAAGACCTTTTCTACTCTCCCTACAACAATAATATACTATAGGTATTTAGCTTTACTAGTATAGTACATATATATAGCTAAAAAGTAGCTACTAAGAGTAGCAGATATAGGCCGAAAGGAAGGTAGATTAAGAGCTAGTATATACAATAAAGAAGCCGTAGTCATCCTATAGAAGAGTAAAGAAAGTCCTATACCTAATCTCCTACTAAAAACTCTACTGGCTTATTAATACTAGAGTCCAGAGCATATATTACAAACTTTATATACTGCTCCTTATTCTTAATTAAATTTAATTTTGCTTTCCTATTACTATGCTAGCTATAGCTATCCTCTGCAAGGCTATAGTACTGCTTAAATTATATAAATAACTTATTAGATTTAAACCTTTCTAGCCTAGGCTTACTAGTTCGTATATTTAGGATAAAGTGGTACATTAGGGCAAAGAATGTATATTCTGCTAAATCTAATAAACTTAGCTGGTTCTAAAAGTTAAATTAGCAAATATTATAGTAGTAGTAGGGCCCTAGATTGTCTAGCGTACTCTAGATCTCTCCCTTTAAAATAGACTTGGTAGACTAGTCTAGCCTACTCTAGAGCTCTCTATTTAGGACAGACTTGGTAAACTAGTCTAGCTTACTCTAGAGCTCTCCTTTTAAGATAGACTTAGTAAACTAGATAGTATAGTTCAGCCTACCAATAAATAGCCTAAGTCAATAACTGCGTTAGTTTTGTCGTCGCTAAGGCTTATAAGAAACCTCTCTCTTATATTATCGCTTAGATCCACTATAAGGTCGTTAAGGTCATCTTTATACGGGTCCTTAATAATTTCTATATTTAATTAATCCAGCGTTAGGCCTATAGCATGTTTAATAACTACAGGCTAAAGCCGCAGCTAGATTCCAGATTATTATTTTCTAGATATCTAGTTCTAGCTACCTAAGAGGTTATTATAGGCTTCTACAACGAGTTAGAGAATAACAATATATAGTAATATACTAGATATATACTAACCGCTAACAGTAGAGCCATAAAAGTTATCTATTCCCTTAGACCTAGTTCTATACTCCCTAATTATATAATATATTACTATTAAAATAAAAGCAATAGTATTGCCAGTAAGCTTTTTAAATATATTATAAGAGTAGGGTAATTAGGCAAGGCTATTCCTTCCTCTACTATAAAATATACTAGCTATACTAGTAACTATCACGTTAGAACAAAAGCGGTTATCACTTGGCTATTAACTCTTATTAGTATTTTACTAAATAGCATAGGCAAAATACCTTTATGTAATCTAGCGCAATAAAATTATAATCAGTTAGCAGTTCTATAATTAGTTTAGGCGTATTATTAAACCCTAGCCTATACACCTCCCTTATAACTATATAAGCCTTTATAATTATATAGTTCCTAAAGTTCCCTATTGCGTTAAATAGCTATACATAATATTAAGATTATTAGTGGATAATTTGATATAATATTTCTAGTATATATATACTGTTCGTATCACTTCCAGTAATATATATCGCTATTACAATAGTATAGGGTGGTAAATGATTTGATTAATGCTTAATTGATTCTTCTATTCTATAGGTAGAATTTAGTGGATTTCCTAAGCTTGCTTAGCTTACGTGATTACGTGCAACTGCATTGTGAAACCTTGTTTAGACACTGGGGGCATTTAGTTTTATAACGGTGCTTAAGCGCGCCACCTGCTAAATTCTGCCAAATTCTGCTATATTGCTAAAGTAACTAATTACGATTTTCTATCCCTGGGATGGAAAATCGCTATTAGCTTGCTTACTACTAGCGCCTTAGCGGCTGTCCTTATATCTTTATACTTTCTATTCCTACCTTTATATCTTCTCCTCTTTCTACCCACTTAATAACCTATATGTCACGGAACGCGGGCAACGGCTACAAAGCGTATATATTCGGGGAGTCTACAAGACGTTACGCGATCGATCGTAAGGGTCGAGGGCGTAAGGAGGTAATATACCCTCGCGTAGCTGACATAAGCTGTACGCGAGGTGTACGCGAGAGTACGGGGTTCTCCTATGGAGGCCCCTACAGTCGGGTTCCGTGACACTACCCCCCCTCCTATTAAGGCGGAGCTCCGGCAACGCTGTGGTTACTATGTATATATAGGGGGAAATGCTTAGGGTATCTAGAAGAAGAAATATTATTATAGGTGTAACGGGCTTATATAGGTGCTTCTAACTTAAAGCTTGTAGGTTGCTACTATATAAAGGTCTGGGCTATAGAGGGGAAGGAGGCTATTGGGGACTTAGTAAGGTGTAAGGGTATTACTAAGGCGCTAGTAGTAAGCGAGCCAATAGCAATTTTCTATCCCGGGGATGGAAAATCCTAATTAGCTGGCTTCTCCTTAGCGTCTAGAATTTAACTAATTAGACAACTTTAACCAGTAGTTAAAGTTCCTTAATATCTTATCAGAGTAGTTACATGACGGTAATATATAATAATTTAGCTATAACGGCTCCTATAGGGGATTAGGTACGAAATCTCTGCTTAGGTCTAGTTTCTATGGGTTTATATAGTAGAAATTACTAATTAGATCTTTTACATTTTTAAAATCTTCCTATAGTTGCCATTCCGGCTAATCTATATTAAATCCTATATAGGTAGCTTTATAGTAGAGCCGCCGTCCTCTGCCTTTACTAAAGTATTTGGAGTTAATAATTTGTTTAATAGTCCACTCCTTATAGTTCTCATCTTTGTTCTTATCTTGGATTAGTACTAGTAGGGGTTTAGGCTATATTTATCCTAGTAGGGGGTTAGGCTAGTAAAGGTATAGTAGCTATAGGTAAAACATAGGCCATATCCCGCGGGTGGCTAAGGTAGGTAGGAGCTCTAGTTTATATATAGCTCCTCTATTAATAACTTGTTTAATCTAGTAGGGGCTAAGGTTCTTATAACTAAGTGACTTTATAGGTCTCTATGTGGAGATATTATATATATCTAACTATACCCAGTCGCTAATACGCATCTTAGGTAGTGGTGTTCTATAACAGTCAGCAAAGTAAGCTTATTTTACTTGGGCCCAGGCCATCTCTCCTTTACAGTAGTTAAGTAGGTCTTTTATACAGTCTGCATATTAATTAGTAAGTAGCATCTTAAGGCATTTTCTATATAGCAGTTTCTTATTAATAGGCTCTAGTAGCTCTATACTGGATTATAGGTAATATCCTTTATTTACAAAAAATAGGGTAAGTCCTATAGTGGCTAAGATATGGTTATTTGCTATAAATTTACCTAGCGGAAGGTAGTCTACCTAGTTGTCCTAACTATAGGCGACTACCTATTATAAGTACGCCTTTATACTAGCGTTAGCGTTTTCTAGTTGTCCTGCAGTTTTATAGTAAAAGGATATGGACATCTTAACAGAGATACTAAGGCGTTAGCAGATCCGCCTCCATATATTAGAGTCAAATTGCGTGCCTTAGTCAGATATAATAGAGTTAGGTAACCTATATAGTTGGTAAACTTCGCGGAGAAAGGCGTTAGCAACGTTACTTATAGCTACGCCTTTAGTTGGGATGTAGTAGCGTTCTTTTATAAGTTGGTATATTATTATAAGGATATTCTTATAGGTTCGGCCATGTTGTTTATAAGGCAGTAGGTTAATAACAAAATTTATAGCAATATCTGCCCATCAACATATAGGTACTGGTAGAGGGTATAGCAGTCCTTAGTACTTTATATAAAATGCTTTAGCATATTTATAGCTGTGGTAGGCGCTTATAAAGTATTTAACTAAGTCTATTATTTTAGGCTAGAAGTAGTATTAGCTAAGGAGCTTATAGGTTCCCCCTTTGCCTAGGTAGCTGCTTAATTAAAGGTTATAGGCCATTTAAATTAGTTGCCGTTATAGGTCTTCTAAGTTAGGGATAAATAGACGGCCTCTATAATAGAGCCTAGTCTCTTTTACTTCTAAGGCTGCTATATTAATCTGGCCTAAGCTTCTAAGGTTAGTAGGTAGCGTATAGGTGCTAGTAATCTTTGCGGCAATTAGTTAATATAGTAATAGGTTAACAGAGGTGTTATATACTATAGTAGTAAGCTTATTAATTTTGGGGAGTAACTCTAGTTCTATAGTATAAAGCTAAGGGGCGGTTAGTTCTATCTTGGGTAGTATATCTAGGGCTAAGTTTTATGCTTTTAGGATTATTTATTATTAGAATTAATTATAAGGGTTATCTTCTAACTAAGGAAGGTCTTATAAATAGCGTATTAGGCTATTAGGCTTAGTACCTTATACTCCTAGTCTATATACAATTTTAAAGTTAAAACTGGAGAGGAATTCGTTCCAGCATGCTTAGCATTAATTTAGTTACTTTATAGTTATAAAGTACTTAAGGTTATAATAATCCATAAGGACTTTAGTTGGCTAGTTAGGTTCTACTAAGAAAAGTTCTAATTAGAACTCTTTAAATACTTATATAATTATAAGAAGTTCCTTATTATAGATCTTATAGTTATATTCTTATAATATAAGCTTAGACAAGTAGAATATAACTAGGTAGAGGAAACCATTATCGCCTATCTAAGAGAGGATGCCTGCATTAACATAGTCTAAGGAGTTAGTCTTAAGATAGAGTTATTATCCTAGTATAAAGTAAGCTAGGATAGGTGCTTTAGTAAACATATTTTTTAGGTCTTAGAACGCCTTCTTATATTTAGGCATCCAGATAAAATATAGATATATTTTTCTTCCTTTTATAAAAAGGCCCTTTATTCGCATTATTGCTATAAGTAGTGCTATAATACCTAAGAAGTTATATATAAATTTCTAATAGAAGTTGGCAAAACTAAGGAAGGCTTATACGTTTTTAATATAGGTAGGGGTTTACCATTTAGTGATTATACATACTTTTTCGGGGTCTATACGGATACCCTTAGTAGTAATAATTAGTTTAAGGTATTTTACTTCTATAACTAAGAATTTACACTTCTTTAAGTTAATATAAAGTCCTATATCTCTAAGGCGCTATAGGACCTTTTAAATATGCTTAGTATACTTAGAAGGGTCATTACTATAAATAAGTATATTATCTAGGTACGCGGAGCAGAAGTCGTTAAGGTAGTCCTATAAGGCGTTATTAATATAGCTTTGGAAGCTACCTAGGCCGTTATATACACTAAAAGGCATAATAGTGTATTTAAATTGGCTAAAGCGTAATATAAATGCGGTTTTCCATCTATTATCTTCCTATATTTAAAGGCGGTTAAAGGCAGCAATAATATTAAGCTTGGTATAGATTTTAGCTTGGCTAAGCCATTTAAGGGTCTTATATATAAGTGGTATAGGATATTAGTTCTTAATTGTAATAGTATTAAGTCCTCTATAGTTAATATAAAATTAAATACTTCCTTCTGGCTTTTTAGTAAAGAGGGTAAGAGTGGCTGCTAGGGATATACTAGGATAAATAAACCCTTTATTAAGGTGCTTGTTGATATACTTTTTAATAACTAGGAGTTTATTTTTTAATATTAGGTAGGATCTCTTATAAGGCAGCGTTTTTTCTTGTTTAATATTAATGGCATAGTTGTTAGGTTAATATAGGGGGAGTGTATCTACACTCTTTTATAAGCATATATTAATAAAGTTATGGTATCTCTTAGGGAGGAGCTTGCGGAGTTCCTTATTAGTAAGTCCTTTTTTAAGCTTTATAAACTTCTTAAAGTCTAAGGGTAAACCATAGAGTTCTACAGGGGCATTATTTTTTGGGAGGTTAACTATATCTATCCTATTACTATAGAGGATGTGGTTCTAATCTTTATTAAGCTTATATAGTCGTAATTAGGAGGCTGCGGCAACGGTCCAGCCTTTTCTACATGCTATACGGTAGAAGGCCGCGGCGCTTATATAGTGGCAGTTGGTTATAGGTGGGGTAATAAGGGGTTCCTTAGGTTAATATCCTAGGGAGTAAATAGAGGCGGCTAGGCTGTGCCCTAGGCAAGTCTCTCTATAGTATTTAGAGTTAAAGGTTACTTCTCTCTTTTGCTAGTTAATAGCGGGGTTATATTATTTAAGCTAGTTTATTCTAAGGATAATAGGGTAGTTTATAAGTGGTGTAATATAGGCCTAGAGCTCCTCCTAGTGTCCGTTTATATTTAGGTAAAGTTGTGCTATATAGGTAATCTTTTATGCAGTATAACTACCGTTAGCGAGTTATAGGGCGCGGGCTTTAGTAAGGGGTAAGGTAGGTAGGTTATAAGTGCATATAAATTAGGTATTTATAAATTTATTAGTAGCTCCGCAGTTAATTATAGAATAGGTTTTATATTGTTTCTTAGCGGTAGTTCCCTCTATAGGTAAGACTATTTACTTCTGTCCTTTTATTCTTACTAAGCTATCTATTAAGTAAGCCGATATATAGATCCCTCTATTATTAGAGTGTCCTAACCTACAACTTAGGGCTAGGACTTTGCGTTTTCCGCTTCCGCGTCTAATTCTACTACCGTTACTATATCTTTGTCTTATGCGGTAGCGGTGTATAGTAACGTATTTAGTGTCTAGGGTATAGGGTTAGGTGTTTAATAGCGGCTACTAAACCTAGCCATTGGGCAGTTTAGGCTATAACTATAACAGCCTTCTTAACGGCATCTATAGCAACGCCTTAGCTTCTAAAGTAGCTCGCGCTCTCTATCTAGTAGCTTCTTTAGGAAGGCTGGTATAGAGAGGTTAATATTAGGACTAGTGGTGTTGCTTAGGATAGTAGGCGTTAGTAGTTTAGTAGGTCCGGAGGGCTTCTATAAGGAGGTTTTTGGGTGGGGGTTTACAGTAGTAATCTGGTTTAGCCGTCGTTTAATCTTCTGTATAGCTGCTACCATATTATAAATATTGTTATAGTTGTGGCTAGTAGCTGCGTGACTAAGGCAATAAGTAACTTTTTTAAGAAGGTCTTCCTAGTCTTTAGCGTCATCTTAGGTAAGAACTCTGGTGTATTCCTAGAATTTAATATAGAACTTATTAAATAATTTAGTAGGATTTATCTTTAGGGCGCGTAGTTTAGCTTAACTAGTAGCCACTAGGTTATGGTCGCGGTATATTTAGTTAAGGTTGTTAAGGACTTCCTAGTAAGACTACTACTTTTAGGGACTACTAGTCTCCTATTAAGCAAAAAGCCTATTAAATAGGATGCCCTTTATTTGTCCAATAATATAGCCAATCTTAGTATCTTCTATAGGGAAAAGGTAGGCGCTCTGGGTTAGTTTCTTACGGATTTATATCTTCTAGTAGCTGTATTCCTTACGGTTACCCTTAAAGATTAGGGGATTAGGGTAGCATATATTAGACCCTATAGTGGTAATTTAGGTTTAATTATTATGGCTTTTATTATTGCTGCTGCTATAGTAGGGTTTCCTATTAGGTAAAGCTACTTAGCGCTAACCTTCCGTTAAGTGTTAAGTAGGTAAGGTTGCTAGGGACATAGAGACTTAGGTAGCATTATATATAGTAAAGAGGTATTTGGTATTATTATAAATATGCTTATTAAGTCAAGATTATAGGTATTTAATTATACCCTCTCTTTTAGTAACCGTAGCAATAAGTATAATCTTGGCCTTCTTTAGTTATTAGACGTCGCGTTTAGACATACAGAGGTCATCTTTAATCTCTTAGCATGTATTATCTGCGAGCGCCTTACAAGCTTATAGGTTTTAGATAATATTATAATCTTAGGCAGCACGCATCTCAGCTTATATAAGCTTTAGATGGTAGTTCTGTAGAAGGCAGTAGTATTTATTAGGTTCTTATACCACCATTTTTATAAATATCTTGGCGTCTTATATCTTAATCTTAATAGGTAGTAGCCCTTTAGCTTGTTTATCTATGGTTATATAGTTAATAAAGGATAAGATATTGTCAATGTCCCCCTTATAGTTGTTATAGTTTTTTAAGTTACTAGGCTTCCCTTTAGGGGTTAAGGCTAGGGCTAATAAATTAAATCCTCCTAGGACTAATTAGTGTCGTGGTTTCAATATAGGCATTAGGTTATTCTTTAAGTTTAACATAGTAGCTAGTAAGGAATTTTGTCTTACTATTATTAATTCTCTAGGAGTATAAAGTAAGGTAACTTATGGACACGCTACTTCTAGCAGCGTCTGCGGTATCATGGAGACGTAGAATTGGTTGTAGGCTAAGCGTCAGTAAAGAAAAAGGCGCAACGTAATGTCATGGAACGCGGGCAACGGCTACAAAGCGTATGTATTCGGGGAGTCTACAAGACGTTGCGCGATCAATCGTAAGGGTCAAGGGCGTAAGGAGGTGATATACCCTCGCGTAGCTAACATAATGTAATGGAACCTTGTAGCAGGAACTACGGTGAGTTCTATTATTGGGCTGGGTATATAGGTAAGAGCAAAATAACAACGTAATAATAACTGGTGGAGTAGTTGCCTAACAGATTAACTCTAATTGTATTCTAAGATTTACTATAAGGAGAGAACTATCTACGGTAGGGACTAAGGTCCTTTAAATATATAACCATACTCCTAAGAAACCCTCTCTTGTATATAAGGTACGTGTTATCTATATTAAATATAACGTCCCTTCTGTTTAATATAGTTAATACATTCAACACCATATAACCTCGGTTACCATTCCTTATTATATGGTTCTACCAGATCTATCCTAGACTATGCCTATATTAACCAACTAGCTTCCTGCAACTCTTCTCCAAGTAGTTATAACATTGTACTTAAAGCGTCTGTAATACCATCTCCCTCCTCTTTATCTTTGTCCTTAAAGATTTCTAACATCTCTAAGTCGTCTACTAGAGGTGTAATGTCCGTTTAATTAGTCTGGTTAATATCCTTGCTTATTATGCCTAAAGCTTCTTCTTCTCTTTCCTGGGTTGAGCGTCGCCTTCATACGGTTTCCTCCATACTGTTGCTAGGTAAAGTAATGGCGATCCCTTGCTCTTGTTGCGCTAAAGAGGGGTTAGTTTGTGTTACGCTAGCGAGTTCTATATCTTAATAACCCTCTTCTTGCTCTAAGTGTACTAAAGCAAACATTTAATTGTCCTGCAATGTTTGCTCTGTCTCTAACGCTAAGTATACGCGTCCTATAACTCTTAACAGTCTTTAAGTTCCCTAAGTAACTTATTATAGGGTCTTGTATTTAATCTACCGCTGCGAAGCTTAATAGTAAGCTGGCCTCTACACTACTTAAGGTTTAATGTGCCTTAGAAGAGTCCGCATACGTCCTTAAAGCTTAACGTTTAGCTTATGCTTGTCTTTAACGTCTTAAATATGTCTGTAAGAAGGTCCGTTCTAAGGAGTAGAAACTGGTTTAACAAGGTCTATCTAAGCTAGGTAATAAAAGGACTGGCTTTCCTCCTACAAGGGAAACAACTCTAAGTAGCTCGGCAATTGCTCCTCTTAGGTCCCCCTTAGGTAACTTATTCTTTGGCAATCCTTCTTTGTTAATACTACCTAACCTACTTTCTTCTAATACTCCTATACCTTTCCTATAGCGTTCTTTAGGTTGCTTAGTGGTTCCTAGGTAGTCTTACTATAGCCTATCCACTTTACTTTATACTATATTTCGTTATCTACATTCTTGTAATTAATAATCTTTAAAACTTGCTATTTGTCTTCCTCTTATCCTCTATACGTGTCTGTCTTATAGACTAGTAGCTTAACATTCCTATGTGCTGGCTCTAGCATTGCAACGTGCTATATAGGGTAGATTTTCATTTTGGCTAGTAGGTTTAACTTATATATAACTAATAAAATTCTTTACTTGACTTTAAAAGGTCCTAGTCTAATATAGTCCAACTTCTTGCTTAGTTGTTAACTCTTGAAATTTTTATATAGTAGCTATACTTTATCCCCCTTCTTAAGATCTGGTCCCTTAGATCTCTTAATATTGTAGTACCTTTTTATTCATTTTTATACTAGTTTAGCTGTTTCTTTAAGGTTTATATAAAGATTTATTAACATCTCTATTCTTTATTTAGCTGTGCTACTTGTCTTTTTTGCTTAATATAGCAATAATGATGTTCTTAGCTTATATCCATAATTTGCCTTAAATGGTAATGTCCCCATTCCTTCTTATAGTATTATATTATATGTAAACTATGTAACTAGTAATAACAATACCTAATTATTCTATGCGTAATTAATATAATGCCTTAGATACTATTTTAGTGTCTAGTTTAGTCTTTCCGTTTATCCATCCGTCTACGGATAATACGCTATAGATATTGCTACGCAAACCCCTTATTCTGCCAAAAACACTTCCTAAAATGCTACTATAAATCTTAGATCTCTGTCTAATATAATCTTATCTAGTGCTCCATATCTTGCGAATACTTCCTTTATATAAATTCTAGCAATATCTTCTACTAATATCTCTTTAGTGCATGCTATAAAGTATCCCTACTTTATTAGCTTATCTACTATTACTAAAATCGCGTTATAATCTTGTCCTGTAATAGGATCTCTTAACTTTAGTAACTTAATAATAAAGTCCTATAATATAACCTCCTATGGTCTTCCTGGTGTCTTGATAGGTTATAGCCCTCCGTACGGCTTATACCTTATTAGTTTGTTTCTTTGACAATCTAGATATTTTTTTATAACTTATTTTACTAGTCCCTAGATTTCTTAAACAATATACTCCTTTTAAAGCCTTAATACTAAGCCTATAGCTCCGTTATATCCTTGTGTTATTCCCTTATAGAATTCCTTAATAAATTCTTCTGTAATAGACTTAGGTATATATATTACTTCTCTATTTTTATATTACTCTAAGTCTGGATCCTTTACCTATGCTTTTTAGATCTTCTATATCTAATTACTCTCTAGTAATTTGTGGATCTGACTTTCCTTAGTCGCTATAATCTTTAGATAATTATACCTAATTAATCTATCTTAATCCTTTTGCAATAAAGCTCCTAATAGCTTTTTATTACTTTATAGTTTAGCCTTTCTACTTAAAGCGTCTGCTCGTGCATTGTCTATACCCTTAGTATACTGAATTTCGAAATGGTATTCTATAAGCATTTTTGCCTATCTAACTTGTCTTTAGTTAAGTTCCTTTGTTATTAGGAATCCTATAAGGTTCTTATAGTCCGTCTTAACCATAAATAGTTTCTTTATGCCTTATAAGAATGCTCTCTATTCCTTAAGTGCTGTAACTATACCTAACAACTCCTTATTGTAGATGTCATAGTTTAACTCTAGTGGTGTTATCTTTTAACTGTAGTATACTACTAGGTGCCATCCATCTTAATATTTCTATATAAAGTATGCCCCTAGTGTAAAGTCTAATGTATTTGTTTCTATAACCATCTCTAGACCTAGTTAATAGATCTTAAGAACTGGCTCCTAGGTAAACAACTTTTTAATTCTCTTAAATAGTTCTTATTGCTCTTTTCCCCATGCCTATAGTTTTTCTTTCTTTGTTAACTGCGTAAATAGCTTAACATTCTGTAACTATTGCGCTATAAACCTTCTGCAGTAATTGCAAAACCCTAGGAATGATCTTAACTGCGTAACGTTCTCTAGTTCTTGCTAATTTACTATAGCCTTGATCTTCTTTGGATCTATACTAAGTTGGCCTAGTTTAATAATAAATCCAACAAAATCGGTCTTCTAGGTAAAGAACTCGCATTTCTTAATTATTACTGGCATCTGTTCTTCTTATAGTCTCTTTAAGACCCATTTAATATATTCTCTATGCTCTTCCTTACTCTCTAAGTAGATAATAATGTTGTTAAGGTATACTATAATAAATTCATCTAGGTGTTCTCCTAATATACTATTAATTCGCTTCTGGAACGTTGCTAGTATATTTATAAGCCCAAATTGTATAACTAATGGCTTATATAGTCCTTCCTTTAACCTAAAGGCTGCCTTCTATTTATCGCCTTCCTTAATTCTAATTTAATGGTACACCTATCTTAGATTTATTTTTATAAAGATCTTTACGTTACCTATTCTATCTTGGATTTCGCTAATTAAGGGTAAAGGATACCTATCCTTCCTAGTAATACTGTTCAACTATCTATAGTCTATACACATCCTAAGTTTTCCGTTTTCTTTAGGATAAATAATACTAGATATCCTACTAATAACTATAATAGTCTGATATATCCCTTTTGTAAGTTCTCCTAAATAAACTCCTTAAGCGCTACTGACTCTGTTTCAGTAAGCTTGTAGATTAAAAAGAACTTTAGACTTATTCCTTCTTCTAATTCTATCTTATAGTCCTATGCTGTATGCTCTAACAGCTTTTTACTTTCTAGTGACTATAACTTTTTACCATACTTGTGGTATCTCTTTGGTATATAACTTAAGCCTCGCTTAGTCTCTTCATATATTACTCTGACTTAGTACTATACTAACTTGGTTTACTGTCGCACTTTACGCTATTATATATCCTTAATATTGACCTGACCTATAACCCAATTAATCTTTAGATTATACTTCTGTAACTAAGGCATTCCTAGTATTGCCTTGTCCTGTCCTAATAGTAGGATATTAAAAGACATTCTAACTAGTCTCCCTTTAATAGTTATCTAAATAGGTCCTATTTTAAGATTAATAATGCCTCCTCTATAGGCTATCTAATCTCCTAAAATTATTGTAAGTGGATACGGGTATTCCTTTTGTCTATATAGTAACCCTATCCTTTCTACTACCTTTGGTGATATATGGTTTTTAGTTACTCTACTATCTACCAATGTTTTAAACTGCTGATCTTGCTATTTAACTCTTAAATTTAGGTACTAACTTTAAATTCCTTTAAGGGTCTAAGGCTCTAATACTAGTTCCCTCTAGTTCCGTATACCTCCCCTTTTCCTAACTATTGGTTGCTAGATCCTGCCTATACTTAGTCCAACTTTAGCTAATACTTAGTTCATTTCTTTTCCTCTATATGCTATAGATAAGTGTTCTCTGGGCACTCCCACCACTATTATCCGTCTAGGTATTTCTCTGTAAGGAATCTTCCTAGTTAAAGTATTAAGTCTCCTTAACCTTATACTTCTACTGGGTGCTAACTATATATATACTTAGCATTCCTAAACCGCTTTTCCTCTAGTGCCTAATATATCCTTGCTAGGTACTTCCGGTTCTTATCTTTAGGTGCTCTATATATATTATACATGTTATCCATATAAGCTATCCACGATAGTATATAATATGCTATATATTTTAGGTTAACTCTTAGTTTATTTTTATTCTTAAGTTTAAACCTATACCTAGTTAACCTAACTACTGGTATTTCCGCTATAGGTACTAAAATTTGTCGCTTGCTTCTCTAGTCCCTAGATCCTTCTTCTAGGTTCCTTAACGTTATAATTAATACTCCTTTAATATAACTTATGCGTCTCTCTATAATAGGTTAGTTTTAGACAACTTTTTTGTCTAGCTATATATAAAAGTCTTCCTATTTGTCATTGTGTCGTTGCCTATACCACTTTCCGTATAACTGGTTTAGTGTGTATGGTTTATCTATTAGAAAGTACCTTATTATCACTACATTGTAATATCCTTTAGTATATCTTTCTCTAAACCTAGTTAGAATATCTAGATCCTTTTCTTATTCCAGTTTATTTAACTATTTTGCCCTAGGTGTCCCTGCACTCAGCCTATTAATAACTCTTTGCATGGGTGCTCTGTTTCTTATACAACCTGGCATAGCTAACCTTTTGTCTAGCTTTTGCTCTTACTATATAATAATTCTTATTCTAAACTTATCTATAGTTTCTTATTTTCTGCGTCTTATAGCTAGATCTTTATAGTTGTCTTACTTTTTAATCCTAGTATTAGCTATTTAATCTTTAGGCTAAACACTACATTTACCTAAGATTGCTAACATTTTTATTTATTCTCCAAACTTGTAGTTCTTAAACTTACGTCCTATACTCATTTGTTTATTACTAAACTGAGTTACTACCCTTTCCCATTGGTTTTCGTCCGTTATAGATTCTTAAATATATCTTATCTTACTTTAAGAATCTTAAGCTTCTCTTATCTCTGCTTAAGAATCTTAAGCCTATAGCCTTTTACCTTTATTAAGTAATAAGCTAGCACTAGCAGTTATCTACTTGCTTAGTTTCTTCTAAACATTGCTCCTATCTTCTTATAAAGTGATAGAAATTGTATCTAACGGTATCATAATACCCATTACTAAACCTTATTCTGTAATAGTCTTAGTCTCTACTTCTATTTTAACTTCTCTAAGGTTTGTATACTCCTAGTAAGCTGCCTTTATTACCTTATTATTGGTAAATGCTTTACCTTTATTAAATTCATTGTCTTTAATGTCTAATCTATAAGCTAGTTCGTTAGTTCCTCTAAACTTAGGTAACAATAGCTCCTATAGCTAATAGCTTACGCTATACTTAGCGTCCTCATGAATTTAGCATACGTTGTTATAACAATACGCAAAACTATTAATTAAACACTCTTTTGTTCCTTATAGTGCACCGTTGTCCCTTTATATGTATGTGCCGTCTGCTGGTCTAGTTCCCTTTACCGTATAGTTACTCTAACTACCTCTATAGTCTTAGGCGAAATAACCTTATTTTCCATAATTTATACAAGCTCTATCTTTAAACCATTTTTCTTGCTATAGAGTCTGCCTAAATGTCTTCTACTGCTAAGATCCCTAGTTTAGCCTCTGCTCCTAGGTCCTTTAATTACTTAATCCTTAACCTCTAGGTTTCTATAGTTTCTTTTCCTACCTTTAGGTTTCTTTAGTACCGCTTAGGTCTATTAGCTCTGCGCCATTCTATAGTTTTTAACTCTATGTCTATTGTTGCGTACTCTGCGCCTTATACAATTATGGAACTCTGTCTTGCCCTCTCTTAGCTTATTCCCTTTAATAGATTCTATTATTAATCTTTATTAACTAATCTATTAACTCTCTTAGAGTATCCGCATCTTCTATTAAGATAATTATGTCCTAGACTTTAGCCTTAAGTCCCTATTTATACTGTGCTATAAGCGCCCTATTGTTTTACTCAACCTATATAGCTAGTATTTAAAACTATGTTGTATACTCAATTACTAAAGTGCGTTATACTAAGTTCTAAAGCTTTTGTTTTACTATAGTTGTGGCTTCCAGGTCTCTAAATATCTATATTAGTCGCTCTACAAACCTGTTCCAACTGGTAAATATATACTATACGTCCTAGTTAGTAGTTATTATGCCATTAGCCTATATTTCTATAAGATATAGCTTAAACCACTTAAGTGCCCTCCCTATTAGGAATAATCCTGCATAGGCTACTTAATCTAACGATATTACTAACTTCGCTCCTTCCTATACTACCTTAAAGTACATCTATGTAAGAAATCCCTTAAGCTTTAACTTCTCTCCTAAGAATTATTTAATTAAAGGTAACTTGATCTTTGCTGCTCTAATTTCATTAATACATTCTTTAAGTATCCTATTATTGTCTTATAAGTGATTAACCATTTCCTATAACTAACCTCGCGTAACTACTTGACAATCCCCCTTATCCATACTGGTATCACCTGGCCCTAAGGTTGTGGCTGCTGTTAACGCTGTCGTGACTAGTGCTGCTCTTGGTGGCATATTATTCGATCTTGTTTAATACCGTAACCTTAGTAGTAAATGTGTAACGGAACCTTGTAGTAGGAACTACAGTGGGTTCTATTATTAGGCTGGGTATATAGGTAAGAACAAAACAACAACATAATAATAACTGGTGGAGTGGTTGCCTAATAGATTAACTCTAATTATATTCTAAGATTCACTATAAGGAGAGAACTATCTACGGTAGGGACTAAGGTCCTTTAAATACATAACCGTACTCCTAAGAAACCCTCTCTTATACGTAAGGTACGTGTTGTCTATATTAAATGTAACGTCCCTTCCGTTTAACACAGTTAATACGTTCAACACCACGTGACCTCGGTTACTATTCCTTGTCATATAGTTCTACCGGATCCATCCTGGACCGTGCCTATATCAACCAACTAGCTTCCTGCGACTCTTCTCCAAGTAGTTGTAACATTGTACTTAAAGCGTCCGTAACACATAAGCTGTACGCAAGAGCATGGGGTTCTCCTATAGAGGCCCCTGCGGTTGGGTTCCGTAACATATAGTTTAATTATATTTATATTAATTAGGTCCTTTAACACCTGGCAAGGCTTTAATTTTATTATAGCGTCTATAGGGTTGCTATTTCTATTAATCTACTTAATCTCTGCTATCTCTCTTTTCTTATATAATTGTTATAAGTATATAAGGTCCACCATAAATTGTTTCTCTTATATTATCCTAAGTTTAACTAAGTAATTATATAGGGATTTTAAATTGGTATAAAGGATAACTAGTAGTTGTTTAAGTTATAGGATTTTCTTAATAGTTACTTTAATCGCAGTTCCGGTATTAAATCCGTGGGCCATTTTATATAATTTAGATACTAAGACACTTTATATAACTCGCTTGCACTTAATAGATAACTAATAGAGAATATTAACCTTGTTGTCTTTATCTATAAGTATAATAATAAAGCTAATTTAGGATAAGAGGTTATAGTTATTTATAAAAGATAAGTCTATAAAGATTATTAATTTAAGGGAGTTTTTTCTAGTATTAAGTTATACAAAACGGAGTCCTCTTAAGGGGTTATTAATTTGCTACTGTAGCCGCTTATTAAGCTGCTTTACGTGTTTCTTTTTTAGATTAATAACCTATACTATAAATAAGAGGTTAAAGGCAGCTTCTAGTTAGCAGACTATGGCAATATAGGCTCCTCTTACTCTTTAAGCAACATACTAGTCATTTAGTATAACTACTTTATAGACTTCCCCTTTGGAGCTAGTTAGGTCTATAGCCTTTATAGTAATTAACTTTAGGTTTTAGCATTAACGTTCTTAGGTAAGGGTTATTAAGTTCTTTTCTTACTTAATATAGCCTCTATTAAACTTAATTAGGGTATTTAGTATAAGCTTTTCTCTTTCTTTTACTAGGAATTTTACCTTCTAAAGCCTAGCTTCTTTAGCCTTTATAAATGTTTTATTAGCAAGGAATAGTATATTATTAGTCTGCAATCCTATAATTCTAAAGCTATTACTATTTATATATAATAAGTAGGGGTTATATATTAACTGGTTTATCTATAGCTTATTAAGATAGTGGCGGTAGTATATATTAAACTAATAGTTACCAGCTTCCGGGACACTATATAGTGGTTTAATAACTTTTAAAATTAATCTACTCTTTAGTCTAAGTTCTAGTAATAGGCGTATAAAAAAGTCTCTATTTAGGTGGGTACTAAACTATATATAAGCTTATAAGATGTTATATAGGTATAAAGAAGCTAGTCTTCTTTTATTTCCTTATAGGGTTGCCATAAGTACTAAAATAATTCTCTAGCTGATATATTAGATAGTTAGTAATTATGTTAAGACTAGATCTTTACTATAGTTATTATAGGCTTATATAACTAGTTTAGACTTCTTAAAGGCCTTATATGTTCCAGCGTTCTTAATCTTATTAATAAATTAGGAGTTAAAGATTCTAACTCCTTCTAGGATGTCTACTATATTAATAAACTTAAAGATACCTTTCTTAAGTAAACCGTTTATCTCCTTATGTCAAGACTCTATAAATAACGGTAAGGTATACTCAAAGGTTATAGTATTAAGTTTTGTTAGGCTGTTGTTAATAAATATTAATATATCTACAATGTTTTGCTAGAACTTTATTAGTAATTATTATGTCTATTTTAATCTTTAGGGGTATATACTAGCTGCCAGTTTCTTAGTTAGTTCCTTAGTTAATTCCTTAGTTAGTTCTTTAGTTAGTTCCTTAGTTGGTTCCTTAGTTGGTTCCTTATTAGGTTCTTCTAGTTTAGGTTATAGGTATAGCTTTACTACTATAGTCCTAAAATTAGTAAGTCTACTAGGGAGCTATATCTTGTATATTTCTCTATTAATTCTAAGCAGCTTAAATAGGCTAGTCCATCTACCACTCTATTTAGTATTACCTTTACGCCATATAAGTACTTCTAAGTTAAAAGGGAGGTTATAGATTATGGTAACAGATGGACCGTTTTATTAGTTTAGTATATTATTAACTTACTTCTTTGCCCTAATCCTTATAATCTCCTCTATTACCTTCTTTATAGCTGCCACTCGCTATATAATAGAGGGTGCTAGTAGGTTAAGTTTACTTATATAAAGATAGGTACTAAAGATAAGAAGTATTGGGACTAAGCTATCTAGGCCAGCTGTATTATTAGCGGCCTTTACTGCCATTTATAAAGCTAGTTCTTTGGTTATTCCTAAGTCCTATAGCCTCTTTATAATTATTTAGTATACTTAGTATAGTATTGTGGGAGGGTACGGTGTCTCTCTCTGATAGGAAGTCAGGATGCTGTCTGTCAGTCTGTCGGTCGGTCGGTTGGTCGTAATCAGTTAGAATTAAACAGTAGAAAGCAGTCAGTAAGAAAGAAAAGAATGTATTTCCGGTAACTGGTAGGTTCGTGATATATATATAAGGTAAGGAGGAAAGAGGGAGGAAAGCCGAAGCTCTATAAATATAGGAAAATGCCAAGACAGTAGGCGACGTCCAATCTACACCACCACAGTATTAGATAAGCTCTTTCTACTATTCTAATAGACCAGTAAGCTTCCACTAGGACGCTCTTAGTTAATATAGGTATTGCCATAGCATGCTATTAAAACTCCTTGCTTATAAAGTTCTTCCCAGTATTATAGGTAATATAGTTAGGTAGTCTAATATAGGTGTTAATCTAGTATAGTTATAGGATATCCTAGGTATATTTTACGGAGATATTGCGTAGCTATCTTATGGCTTAAAATCTAGTAGCTTTATTAATTATATAGAGGATAGGGTTTCTATTAATGTATATAATATTAACAAAAATAGAATAGTTAAAATTAGAATCTTAGTCTTCCTATAATATAAACTTAAACCATCTAAGGGATTGACTATATTTCTGGCAGTAGGAATAGTACTTAGTAAGATAGTTGATAACCTACTTGTTAATGTTATTATGGCTAGAGCGTTTTAATACCTTATATAGCTTATCTGCCAATAGATATCTAAAGTGGTGGTAGAGTTAGCGGAGTTTAGTAGTAGTTAGGTAGTAAGGGTTTTAGTTAAATAAGTAGGTTATAAATAACTGTAGTAACTCTTCCTATAGTAAGAAGGGGTGGCTAAATTAGCAAACTACTAGTACTAATTTTATTGGGGTAACTAGGACGTTCTTAAGGTTATTATAATAGGCCTTTAGTATATCTATATCTGCAAGACATAGTAAGAAAGGTATGTTGGCCTTTATAATATAAAACTCAATATTACTAACTGGTGTATTAACTATAATAAAGCTAATAAAAGAGGTAGAGCTGATGCCAAACTAGACGTTAATAGCGCCGGCCTTTAAGGTATTAATAACGGTATTATAGGCCTTCTTATATATAAGGTATTATTTATAACCTACTATTAATCTCTTTAAGGCTCTAATGTTAATTATTACTTTATAAAACATATTAGAGGTATATTAGCTAGTAGTAACATAGGCAAATAGGTCTAGGTCATTATACATCGGGAAAATATTCGCAGGATGAGATTCAAGTAGACTTTGGTTTTCGCGTTTCGCGTAATTGACATGCAATTTGACCAACTCGACACGCAATTGACTAACTTGACACGCAATTGACCAACTTGAC
>Ga0307507_10003914_pt1 | contig 27542 bp, 31 predicted proteins | sample 7_EM_MG_FD_207223 | JGI IMG/M metagenome (GOLD analysis project Ga0307507, IMG submission 207223) | Populus trichocarpa ectomycorrhiza microbial communities from riparian zone in the Pacific Northwest, United States - 7_EM | ecosystem: Host-associated > Plants > Roots > Unclassified | place...
TTAGCCAATCTTGAAAACACAGCCTGATTCTTTCAAACTCCCTAGAACGTCTGCGAGTTGTATATATAAAGTGGATAGAGCGCCATAGAAGGGACTTCATACCAAAAACCATCTCACATTCAGAACATCCACAACTGCCACCATATTCAGCCCACTAGTTCCAATACTCTCATGTAGATACACCAAGAATCAACCAATATGGCCCACAATATCATCCACGTACGATACGTCTCCATGCATAATCCATGAGCACAGCAGGCTGCGGCGGGGCAGACATACCAACTTCCGCCTAATTCTCTCCTAGGCGTGATCAGCACAACACGCCCTAATCCTGGGGGTCAGTCAATTACTCACTATAAGGGAGCCCTGGGCTTCCCAGCTAATAATGCAGGCGCGGTGGTGTATAAAGAATGGCGGCGACTTGTGAAAGATCAGCTGGTAGCAAGGAACTTTACGCCACTCGCTAATTTTACTATCGCAAAATTCCAGCAAATCGTCGCAGGAATGAGGAGATTGCGCCCTGCGTGCGATCAGCTCGCCACAGAATCAGGTGCGAATAACGTGGCTCTTATGCGGGAGGCCGATGAGGCAATCGTTCAACTTGTTAAGGACTCTATGAGTAAGTTGACAACCACCATGAACAAGCAGCTTCAGGTTGTGGCTAAGGGCCAGCCGGCACCTGCACTGGGCCAGCCAGGAGTCCCCACTGCGCAGGTGATCGTTTCCCCACTGCTACTACCTCTGGGCGCCCCAATTCAATGGGGTCTTGCTAGGGCTGATCTGAACCCAGCTGGCGTTCCCCAAAACGCTCTCCCGGCGATTAACCAACCGCAAGCGCAAGCGCAAGTCATTCCAGGTGCCGTTCCGGCGCAAGCACAAGTCGTTCCTGGTTTCGTTCCGGGTCAACCTCTACTGCAAGGGCAAGGACAAGTCGTTCCTATCGTCCCGGCGCCAGGACAAGTCGCTCCAGGTGTCGTTCCGGGTCAACCTCAACCGCAAGCGCAAGGACAAGTCGTTCCTATCGTTCCGGCGCCAGGAAAAGGCGCTCCAGGTGTCGTTCCAGGTCAACCTCAACCGCAAGCGCAAGGACAAGTCGTTCCTATCGTTCCGGCGCCAGGACAAGGCGCTCCAGGTGTCGTTCCAGGTCAACCTCAACCGCAAGCGCAAGGACATGTCGTTCCTGTCGTTTCGGCGCAAGGACAAGTCGCTCCAGGTGTCGTTCCGGGTCAACCTCAACCGCAAGCGCAAACACAAGTCGTTCCTATCGTTCCGGCGCCAGGACAAGTCGGTCCAGGTGTCGTTCTGGGTGAACCTCAACCGCAAGGGCAAGGACACGTCGTTCCTATCGTTCCGGCACCAGGACAAGTCACTCCAGGTGTCGTTCCGGGTCAACCTCAACCGCAAGCGCAAGGACAAGTCCTTGCTGTCGTTCCGGCGCAAGCACAGGTTGCTCCAGGTGTCGCGCCGGGTCACCCTCAACCACCGATTAACCAACCGCAAGCGCAAAGACAAGTCGCTCAAGCTGCTCACCCGATGCAAGGACAAGGAATACCTGCTCCACAAAACGCTCCCCCAGTGGCTGGGTCGCCGCAAGCACCAATCCTACTCGATACCCTACTCAGCAGCGCAGGCAGCAGCTCAGGCAGTAGCCAAGCAAACAGTCCTGCAAACAGTCCAGCAAACAGCCCAGCAAACAGCCCAGCAAACAGCCCAGCAAACAGCCCAGCAAACAGCCCAGCAAACAGCCCACCTAACAGCCCACCTGACAGCCCTGCGCCGGCACCAATCATACCTTATCTCGCGCTAAATCGCCGGGCACCCACAGGTGAGTCCTTTTCAAAATAATCTGCGTGTTTGGGTTTGTCACTTACTGACTAAGGAGTTGTAGATTGGAGCGCTATACTTGGATGTCCACGCGCAGTGCGTATTGTTTGGATCCGCCACGCGGCTGATAGCCCCGCAGACTACCGTAATTATCGCAGGCTCAATTGGCGCCCTGTCAACGGGGTACAGTTTGCTGAGTTGGATTCCTATGACATGCGTGGACTGTCAGCGATGATTACGAGATCGATACGACATGAGACGATTCGGTACATACTTGGCGCTACAGGCGAAGGACGCCGACTCCTACGAGACTATCCCAACACGCCGCTCTCGTGGATCAATTATGTCTTCATCGATGACGATGAAGCGGTAAGAGCCTGGCTCCTGTCGAATCCAGTTCTTGAAGACCCGCTTGATCTCTTAATCTATTGTCATCGGCCGAATAACGTAAGTAGGGAACCCACACCCCCGTTGAGGGGGCACAACTATCTTGTACCAGGCGCTGTGACCAATTGGGCGAATGAAGCGATAGCACGAGACCAATTGCGTGAAGGTTCATTTGATCCGGAGGCCAGACGACCGGAGCCCAGAGCTAATCCCGGGCCGGCTAATGAAGCAAGTGAACCGCAAGAGGGAGATGACTCTGACGCTTTACTTGTGGCATTATCCGGCGCGTCATGGGATGTCTCCGGCGCCGGGGATGGACGTGAGGGCAGCGTTGGAATGTTGTCATCCGCCAGTGGAGAGAGAAGGGAATCCCCGCCAAACGTATACCACTCGCCCTCAAATCATCGAGCCGGTTGAATATACAACACTCGGCGGATCTAGGACAGCATCCTGCTCAATGCGACATGACACGGAAGCGCAGGGGTCTGTTCGACGACGAAAATTGTAATGAGCGTAAGTCCAAGAGATTTCGCTTGGCTTCCATGACTAGGGAATATTTGGAAAAGCGAGGAGGTACGGAAGCGCAGTGCTTCCTTAGATGACGAGGATGGTCACGAGCGTAAGCCCAAGAGATACCGTTCGAGCCTCTGAGAGTTTGATTTGACGCCGTGTCTATCGTTCGCTGAGTCTACCTAGAGGTATAGTGTATTAGTGATATTGTTTAGCATTAGAGTTCTTAGAAATTTCGAATATATTTCTTATAGCCTGCCTGCCTGCCTGCTTGCCTGCCTGACGATCTCCATCTGATCAGTTCACGTTTGTCTGGCTTCGCTCATGTGTAGTCTTGTGCTTGATGGATGAAAAATTCAAGTGAGGTCGATGGTGCCTTGGCAGAGGCCAAGAGACGTCGCGTCCCTTACGTCTCTTGGCATCTCTATCCTTGTGAGGCTTAAAACCTTATTTCATCACACTCGGTGGAAATCTCTGAGACTCAAAAGTGTTCACGATTATTGGATCGTCTATGTTCTATATCTTTATCCATCACAATTCGTAGATCCGCTATGTGGCTAGTTCATCTGGCCCACGATACCGGTATCCACTTCAGTGTGCAACGTGGTTGTACTAGCACACCCTACTTCACGTTCTTTGCTCGTACGGTACACCCCCCCAGGGCTAACCGTCAGGAAATGTACACCCGGCATCATCGAGGTGAATATAAGGACCCCTCCTACCCCTCCTTCCACTTTGGCGTTCCCACTCTCCATACGTTCCTCTTCGCTCTTTTCCCCACTTCTGGCGCCAGATTCCGACCTACCTACGTCAACCTCCCTCCAGGATCCTCGTCTCTTAGTTGACATATCAATAATTTTTCTCATCTTTTTCATTGAGTTCTATTCAATCTAAACATCGCACAGGTCCCCATGGCACCTCCGAGCTCACGGAAACAGCAGTTAGAGAAGGGAAAGTAAGTAAACTACATCTATATATTCGTGAGCAATTTTAATGTTTCCATTCACTTTAGACGCCCCGCTGCGCAACCCCAAAGGATGGACGCTGAGAGCGGAAAACGAAGAAAGACTCTGCCGCGTATAGTCGCCCGTCGCCCCGCTGAGGAGGGAGTGTAAGTAATCACGGAAAGCACCAGATTCGCATTGCAGGATATAGCGCTCACAACGAACTTTCTTGTGAACAGACACCTGGCGGAGCGCGCGCACTTCGAGCCAGCCGTCGAAGACTCGAGCACTGGGGAGGTCAAAGAAAACCCCCACCCAGGTATCAGAATCTGTCACGCTAACAATTGAGCACAAATTAGGAAGGCGTATAGTGACATTGCGTACGCTAAATCGTAGTGCGGATTCTTCGATCCCGGCGTCACATCTGGTGCCTACTTCGATTGGCGTGAGCAGCTCAAGGCCTATATGACAGCCCGCAACCTTGACCCCAGTCACTTGACAGACGCCCAAGTGGAAGCAATCACTGTCTTCGCTCGCGCCCTTCCGCCCGTGAAAGATCGCGTCACCCACATTAAAAAAAACCACCACCCAGATGACGTTGTTGAACTCACCCGTCACCTGAGTATGCTAGTTAAAGATTCGGCTAGGAAACTCCACACCTCTAACCTGGGTCGAATCACGGAGCACGCCAGTGGTAAAAACGTCGCGAAATCTCGGAGTAAGTGATTATTCCCAGCAATCTCCCGTCAGCCTCGCACTAACTTATTTTGACAGAGTCTCAATGGTCAACTTATTGCCCAAAGGCAGTAAGAATCCATATCATTCACCAAATGGGAGCCCAGAAGTGGGATATCCGTTCCTCGACCATCCCTGGTGTGCTAGCGACTGGGACCGGGGAATCGCATGGGGTGTGTTGACAATACCGAGCATGAAAAATCTGGTCGGGGTGGTTAGAAGACAGCGTGTGGAGGAGGAACTCGGATGCCCACGATATCTGATCGGGGCGACTGGTGAGGGTGCCGTCAGGCTACGTCAACAGCCCAAAAAACCTCTCCTCCTGCGACAACTTATCTTTCTCCATAGCAATAATGACATTCCAGCGTGGTTCCTTGCAAACCATGGCCAAGATCCCATCGATCTCTTGGTCGTTGAGTCACGACCCAAGAATAGAGAGGATGGAGCCCAGACGCCCGAGCCTGCCAAAGGGGGATACCCGTTTCTCAATCGTAAGGTTTGGGAAGATGCCGTGGGTATCATGCAAGCAGATGAGGATGAGGATGAGGATGAGGAGGAGGAAGAATGGCTAGAGACGAGAGCGAGGGGGAACCGCAGGCGCCTCCTGACGAGGGGGTGATTGTTTTGGACGACGTAAGTATCGAGACCTAACGTTAACATGAAGATCAAAACACGATGGCTAATTGACGACGTAGGACAGGAATTGGAAGCCCCAGGCCCCTCGACACGACCGAGGGCTACCCCGCGAGAAATAGAGGACGCCCCGAGCGATAATCCGTTTGCTCCGCTCTCGCGGGAGTCGGCCTCTAGGCCTTCTGCACCATCTACACAAACGAAACTCCAAGACATCCAGAAGGTTCTACGGGAGATGCCCTGGATGGCAGACTACATTACAGGTACCAGGCTGGCAGCTGTGCTGCGTTCGGGACTCGATGGTGCCCAGGACACCCCTTCTTCTAGCCTACCCGGATTCCGCAACAAACGTCCAGTCTCCCCCGCCGTTGCTCCGATTGATGCGCAGGTTCACACAACTCCAGTGAGAGCAACCAAACAAGCAGCTCACACAATTGAACTGGCAGCCGCGCTGGGTTCAGAACATGATGGTGCCCAGGACAGCCTCCTACCAGCCTGCCTGTAATCCGCGACGAACGTCCAGCCTCCACCGCCGTTGCTCCGATTGATGCGCAGGTTTACACAACTTCAGCGTGAGCGACAGAACAAGCAGCTCGCACAATCAAACAGCCGCCCACCACGCTCCCAGCCCCGACAAAACTAGCAGCCCCCGTGACACCCCCGGCGCCCATGGCTTCGTCAACGTCCGGTTTGAGTAGTGCCCCAAACAACACCAAATTGCCATTGCCCCAACCGCGCCGTTCAAAAAGACCCCGGGCTGGATGAAAATAATATGGGATTTCCTAGTTTCTTGGGTATTTTTTTTTCTTTTTCTTTTTTTCCCTAGATCTTATTTCGCTTTGGTCAGAATTCTCAGTTTGTGGTTCGTTAGCTGGTAGGTGATAGTAAACATATCATTGGGCGCCCTTGCTTCAGCTTCTCGTATCCTGTATTGCTAGTCCTTACGCCTCCTTGCGTTAAGATACGAAATTTCTTTTCCTGGATCAAGCACGCCACTTATTCTGTCCTTAACTGGGCTGGCGTCAGCGGACTAAACTAGTCAAACACATGAGCCCATGGCGTGAATACAGAATTCTAGACGTTTAGTGGTGTTGATTCGACGTTAGGTGATGAGGTTCGATAATCCTAATCTGCTTTAGGCGTGGCAAGTGTCTTGCCAGAATTAGTGTTGCTAACAGATACTCATTGTGGCTAGATTTTGCTTAGCCTCCTACATTAGCGACACTCATTTCGTCAAACCTTTTCAACCAGAGTCGGGACGACCATGATACCTGAGGACGTCGAGAGCATGGCGTGAATACAGAATTCCAGACGTTTAGTGGTGTTGATTCGACATTAGGAGATGAGGTTGCGATAATCCTAATCTGCTTTAGGTGTGGCGAGTGTCTTGCTAGAATTAGTATCGCTAATCGATACTCGTTGTGGCTAGATTTTGCTTGGCCTCGTACATTAGCGACGCCCATTCTCGCCGACCCTTTTCAAGTAGAGTCGGGACGACCATGATACCTGATGACGTCAAGATCATGATCATAATGTGGAACAAGCAGAAAACCCCTTTTTACAGGCGAAGATTTTCTTTCAATTCCGAGTGATAGTGTGTGATTCTCCCAACCCCCCCCCTAAGTCCTCGCGCATAAGACCTGACGCGTCCATTCAACATAACCACAGATTCCTCATCTTCATGACACGAAACATACATTCAATTGTTCTACGTCCTAATTCCTATTTTGCCTAACGTTGATCAACTGTTCAGCATTCCACCATGTCTAGACCACCGCAAGCCAATTCACGCAGCCAGCCAACCTCCAAGTAGGAAATCTGGACGGACGTAGACACCAAGTCTTACCCGATGGCATACGATCAGCCCGATCGAGGTCGGGAACGCAACAAAACCAATCCAGCAGCTCGCCGAGCACACTGCCGAACAAGCAGCCATCGCATATGCGCCCTACACCATCAAACGCAACCGGAGCACTCAAAAGACCACCAATGCGGCCCCGCAGAAGCACGATACAGAGCATGACATATACGGATATTGAGACGGAACCTGACGCCCAAGTACCAATGGAAACCGTTCATCTAAGCGATGATAGCAGTGATGAGTACGAAGAGTCTCGCGGATCGGATCAGACTGAATCGGACACTGAGCCCGACGCGGAAGACGATGATATTCCAGATGCTACTGGAGCAGGGCTGCGTCACCGGTCACGAACAGCGGACAAACAAACAAACAATCAGGTATCGACTGTCCAGGTTTCGACCCCTCCGCATCACAGGAGGAAGCACTCATTAGGCGGACGCCAGCAGCTCGAGGACATATAACGCCCGGTAGAGCATATACTCGGCCAGTGCTCCCGTCATCCAGTGTAGCCCGATATGCATCCCCACTGGCCACTCACAGTGCCACTACCTCGGGAGTTAGAAGTTCAAGTCCAGCCTGCGAATCAAGTATGCCACACTCTGACGACATCTTACCGGGTACCCAGTCACGGCGAAATACAGCGAGAGGAGTAGAGGTTGTTCTAGTGACACGGGCCAAAGCTCTCATTCTCTGATACACCCTGTGTGTTGACCCACTCCCTGGCCCAATTACTTTGACATCTGAGGTACACGGTGCTTGGCTTAAGGCGCGTGATTATATAGCTGATGCAGGAAATATGGAAGCGTCAGAGGAAAACATAAAGATAATAAGTGGACACAGATACACAGGGATAACCCCCTACTGAAGCCAGGCATAGTACTAATTCTGAAAGACACGGAATAGACACTCTGGGGTAAGTTCCCAGTTTGTTTCCCACGTTAAAGATGAGATCGGAAAATATACAATCTCCCAGAAGATCCCACGGCGATTGGGCACAGGGTGGACTACCTACTGGTAAAGAATACATTTATGTGCTCCCAAACGGATATGAGGTTGGTGCGCCTTAGTTGGACAACTTTCTACTAATAACTAACAGGTATTACACTCGGCTGAGAAATTGACATTTCGATTTGGGGCGCCCCAGATTCCCGAGGCCATATGGGGTAAGTACTTCAGAGGCAGGAAAATGCATGGGATTGTCGAACCCGATTTTCCTGGGCGTATCAAAGGCACGATGATTTGCTTAACGTGTGCAATCCTCTGGCATACGCTACGAGCATGGCAGATAGGAGTATATAAGGAATCAGGCGAGTTCAAGCCTGAAGCGGTAGGAGGTCAGCCAGAACCCGAACCCACCTCGAATTCTCCAGAACACTAACATGATCTCAACCACTAAAGACCTTTTTGCCCGGCAAACTCAGACGTAGGCCGATTGCCCAGACTGGGTACAGGCAATAATTCTGGACAAGATTAGCGGGACCATCCGGGCAAAGATGGAGAAGGAGCACGGCGTGCGATAAGACCGCAGTGAAGGGTATTCCCACGATTAGGCAGCGGTAGCCGCTGAGCTGCAGAGTCAGGCATCCAGCCAGACTACGCGATGGCCAGCCCACCAAAGCCAAACTCCCGGTGATTGGGTTGTGGTAGCCGCCTAGCTGCAGAGTCAACCATCCAGCCAGGCTACGCAACGGCCAGCCCACCGAATTCAAACTCCGAGCAGCCGGCTCATTGGGACCCCAGTGGGGCAGCAGGATAGTCAAAACGATTCGCAGGACACTGATTTGTCTTTTGATTTCCTCCAGACGTCAGCTGCCCGGGTCCTCTGATTTCTCGATTCTTCTCTGCCGAGTACAGATGGTTCACGGGAGGTGACCAGGGAACTATCGTAGGACAGGACTGTGAGTCCTACTCCATCACGACGCCTCTCGCTGAGCCTTGATGGAATAGAGCCAGCACAACAGGAGACAAGTGATAGTGAGCGGGGGGATGTGGAACAGGGGCGCAATGGGAGCGTTGGTGAGTGTAATTAAGAAATTATGTGTCGAATATGTCGCGTATGTGTTGAGTAGCTTAATTAATTAATACTATTTGTTTGATGGCGATGTGTTGATATGAGAACGTAAAGGCTAATCTGGGCGTTCGGAGTACTAGTAGTAGAATCAATAAAAGGGACACGCCATGGGGGCGTCTGGGCGATCTTATAGTAAACGTCACGGGCTGACGTCGGAAAGAATTGGATAGAGCGTGCGCAAGATCGGCATTGTGTCAGGCAGTGTTGAGATAGTTCCCCACGCGTCTGGGAGGCATCATGAGGGCATCTAGATATCACGTAGGAGCGTACAGATAGAATAGAAAAGGTTAAGCTACGATCAGGACACATAGCATGTAGAGAGGGTGAAATCAGGATAATGGTGCGCCGGCAGAGAGTGTCTGGAGGTAGAAGCCAATGGAGGGAGATACCAGGACTAGAGAGCTCAGGATCATGGGATCATCATGTGAGGCGTTGGAACGCGCGAAGGCCAGGCGCTGAAGATAAAGACGGGACATCAGGACAGAAGACGCCACGATCTGTGGTGATCAGGATGGAGCGGCGGATTATCAGGCGTTGCCCTGGTGCAGCAACCGAGAATCAGAGGTGTTCAGGATGCAAGAGGAGAGGACGAGGTGCAGTCAGGGCGCAGAGAACGTAGGTTCCGTGTCAGCATAGCGTCAGGGCGTGGCACGTCAGGTGATGCAAAACCAGGATGCAACGTTAGATCGACGTTGCGTCCTGATTTGTGATTCATGTTATGTGGGCTAGGTGCGCCTAACGCATGGGGCGCCCCTGGCACAGCATATTATTTTTGCTGATGTGCTCTGAGATGCATACAGCAAACTGGTGGTGGGATACAAAGGTATGAAATTGGTCCTGACAAGTTTCAACTGGTGGGTGTTTCAAGTACGAATAGCCCAATATGTTCGTTGGTAGAAAACGCTGCTCCCCGGGTCAACAGTGGTACCCATTATCGGATTGTGGGACCAGACTCAGCTTACCAATTTTTCGGGAGATAAGAAAGCCTGGCCGGTATACGTGATGATCGGCAATATCCTTTCGTGGATGAGAAACAGCCCTGTCAAGATGCCAATCCTGCTTCTGGCATTGCTTCTGGTGCCGCCCAAGTTGACTGGTGCATCAGCCCGTGCCGACGAAGCCCAGCACCAGATGAATGCGGATGTCCTGCGAACTGTCTTTGATCTTGTCCTTGCGCCATTACAACAGGTTGTCCAAGAAGGTACTGTAATGGATTGTGCAGACGGCAAAACACGCCTTTGTTTTCCCATCTTGTCAGTCTGGATTGCGGATCATGCTGAACATACAGCCTTGCACGGAATAGGCAGTAAGTCGTGCCCAAAGTGTGAGGTTCCGTGCAAGAACCTTGGTGGGAATCCGCTGAAGATGTATGAGACCCGCGACTACATTCCATATAGAGAAAAAGCCTTGAGGCATGAGCCGGCAGAAGTGACCTCAATTGCAGAATACTTTCAGCAGGTGGGCGTGAAAATAGGAAATAATGTATTCGCCGGACTCGACCGAGTAAACCCCGCCGACCTACATAAGCCGGACCTCTTACACAATATTTACCTTGGTCTAGTCAAACATATGATGGAAGGGGGGAGGGGTTCCTGCAAAAGCATAAACGGCAGCAGACTTTCGACGATGCCTGGAAAGAAATTGCGCCTTATCCCGGACTCAGCGTACCAAAAAAGGCCTATCGTCAAGTTACACAATGGCAGGGAAAGGAAATCCGCAACCTCGACCGCTGTATTTGGGCCGTATTGGCGTCCACATTGCAAAATCTGGACAGTTCTCAGTATCACGATTTCAAGAGCGCTTTGAAGTGTGTCAGCGCACTGGTTGACTTCTCTCTCATGGCCCAATAACGCAGCCATACACCAGATACACTTGTCTACATGGAAAGGTATCTGCAGACATTTCACCGGACCAAGGACATTTTTCTTGAGTTCTGTACCTCGAAGGCTACGCGTGCAGTAGCAAATCCTCAGGATCGGGATTTAAGGGAACTAATAGCGAATCAACGTGCTAATGAGGCCCGCCACAACACTGCCACCGAGCGCCGTCAGCAGGTGCATCAAGAGAGGCTTGAAAGGGCCAATCAGCAGGCGGATTTAATACGGCGCGAGAATCACTTCAACTTCATCAAGATGCACTACCTGAGTTATTTTGCCTCATGCACGGCATTTTGGGTCCATATCGATGTATTCTACTGAGATCGGTGAACTAGAACATAAGGAGCGGATTAAAGACGGTTACCAGAGGTCAAACAAGAATGAAGCTGCCCGACAGATCTTGTCGCAATATGGCCGCCAGCCTGCTCTAGGAATGCGCTTGCAGACTACAGAAGCACCTTTGAAAAGAGGTGTGATCGTGGTAGAAAATAGCGGGAGGGACATGCTGACTTGTTCAAGCCGCAGTGCAGCTTGGCGAATGCTCAAAGGCCACACCTACATTGGCACGCTCTCTGAGCTATGCCGAGCCCATGAGATCGAGCATTGCGACCTAATGGATGAGATACTACATTTTATCAAGCAGACTGCAGCGGATGACCTGCGGCTGCCTGCTGATCTCACCCCAACTGGGATTGCTTCCCATAGAGCGATTTACCCAGCTTGAAATTCGGTTTGTGACTTTCAGGAAGCTGACGTTTTCCAGATCCACCGGGCCCGCTGCACTGGAACAATGGCTTTCTGCAATGGGGGTACTTAAAACGATTGGGTATAGGTCCAGACTGGCAGGGAGGAGAGTCATGGGAATTTGCGAGGACGGGCGGTGGCGCGATTATTAGCACTTCTCAAGATAAGAAATGTTCTACGCAAAGCGGCAGGCATCCATCGGCTGGCATTGGTTCGCGTACTCAATCCGATCAATGGTGGTAGATTTCACCTGGCAAGCGGACATATACGCGTCGGCAAGCGGTCCTCTGGTTGAGACATGCGAATAGTCGGTATAGGGACAGTAATTGGACAGGCCCATGTAATTCGTCGTGGGGAGAGGCAATAGATAGTCAATTATTGGATTGATCTGCGGAGGTTTAACGATATATATTAATTATATTATATTATTCTACGGGATTATGTACAGTATTTATGCGGCCTCAACTAGGCCGTGTGAGTACTACAGAAGAAATCTGCAGACGTTTAAGGAAATATAGATGCGGCCGAGCTGAGGCCGGACACCTAAGGTGGCAATTCCTACCAAAAGTGTCCGGCTTCAACTGGGCCGCTTGCGTATCAGAGGATTAACCTGCGGACATTAATGAGAATATGAAACTACTGCACGCTACGGAGCCCACAGGTGAGGAGCATGTTTTATAAGAACAAATCTAGACAACGTAGCTTTAGCCTCAGCGGATCGTAACCACAAGGCTATTCTCCATACTACGGTACGCATGCCTATAAAATGGCGGTGAGGGGCAGACTACAAATGAAGCGTTCTGGGATGCCAGCGGACGGATTCAGGCCGCTGGAAGTGGGGGAGTGGCGAGGGCGGCACCCAATGCGGACAATTTTGTAGTGGTACGCCGGACTCCGGAGACGAAAAGGTAAGGTGGCCGATGGTGGTGGAACAGAATAGGCCGCGACAAGCACGCAGGGGGCTTGGGGAAGGAGAAAGGGCCGTCGGGATGCACCAGATGCAAGACATAATACGCAAAGAACGCCCGGACGGCCAGGACGCAGAGGACGCATGGTGTGGAGGCGGCTTTTCCGGACGCGGGCGTTCTGCCTCCGGAGTGAAAGTTGCTTTTGCTAATGCGGTCTGGCACGAACTGGCTGCCTCAGCTTATTCACTAGGTGAACTCCTTACTGACAGCTTCTAACGCGTTCAGCGCTGCTGATTTGACGTCCGGAGATTAGAGTAGATATTCCTAATACTCTTTTGGCGTGACGAGTGTCTCGCCAGCAACCAGATCGCTAACCGACACTCCTTGCAGCTAGATTTCGCTCACCCACCCAGCCACATTCATGTCCGCGTATCTTTATTTCACATAACACTCACAAGGTGAACCTTGCATACAGCCCCCAAGACGTTCAGTGCTGCTGATTTGACGTCTGGAGATGAGAGTAGATATTCCTAATACTCTTTTGGCGTGGCGAAGGTATCGCGAGCAACTAGATCTCGAGCCGATACTCATTGTAGTTAGATTTCGCCAAGCCAGCGACACTGGCGACGCCTTCATTTCATCTAATATTTCCCGCAATGGACCAGTGAGTCTTCCGATAGCTGAGAATGCCTAGACCATGAACTCAGTATTGAACACCCCTAAAACGCCTTCCGTAGGCACATCTTTCTCTTACATACCAAGTGAGAGTCTGTGAGCCTACCATCCCCCCTGATTCTAGTGTACTAGTATAAGACCTAACACGTTCGCTCCAACACAAGAAAACTACACAAACTCCTAGCCTTTCAGCACGCTCGAGATCCAGTTACCTTGTCATCCTTCGTATTTCCTCTCTTATCCAATGTTCACTAGCCATCTAGTATCAGACCCTCTATGCAATCGAATTCCCAGAGTCAGCCAACACCCCGAGTGGGAAATCTGAGCCGGCCTAGGCGCACTGTCATACCCGACATAACGGGAGCCAGTCAACTAATTGCTCAAGTCGGCAATCTGAGCAGATGTAGGCACAATATTGTGTCCGACACCGTTGGATCGGGTCAGCTAAGACCCCGAGTGGGAAATCTGAACAGGGACATACGCGAAGTTGTATGCGCGAACAGGGGAAGCGGATCTGGAACGCAGCTGGACCAATCCAGCAGGTCCCACAGTACCCCACCAAACTGCCCGTTATCAAGTCGGAATTCATCCCTACCACTAATTGGAGGTGTTCAGGGAAGACTATCAAAGCGCCCGCGGAGGAGCACAATTCAGACCAGAGAGAATACCGAACCTGAGACGGAGCCTGATGGACAAGGACATATAGTGTTAGGCATACCAAGAATGCCAACCCATAAAACTCACGCACAGACCCCTGCCTACCAATCAATCAAAACAGATACATCTCGGTCTAGCTTAAGATGATAGTCACGGGCCTCTGACTATAAGGTCACGTGTTCGATTCACAGCTGCGTCATAGTTCTTATTAGTTAAAATATAATTATGCAACAAGTCATATAATGACGGCGATAATAGCGCAAAGACGTCTGAGAGATTTAAGTGTGTGTTCCCGTTTTAGGATGCCCATAGGGTAAGAACGAGAGTTCTCTGAGATGACGGACGGAATCAGAATAAACACTTAAGTAAAAATATCGTATAACAATACCAGAAGACACATAGCGGAGACCTCCAGGCCCGCTCAGAACCAGTCAGTACGAATAAAAGATAATGAGCGCAAATTGCTATTCGAGCGATTGTGGCCACAAGTCAGTTCGAAAACCTGATGCGCAGAAGATGACAGACCCTCGGGTATTGAATGGTCTGACGCCTTTGGAGTTGGCCGCTTCACACACGGTTCGGTGAAGAGATATTATCACAATGGCATTAGTAGGCTACGTGTGTCCTAGACAGACCTATTATTCATGGGACTGACACACCCTCACGATAATATGGTAGTCTATGTCTTCATAATGTGAGTATGGAGTTGAAAAGTTGTCAGGGTCAAGAGGTGTTCGCACTTACGAGTTTAGAGAACTTTGTTTGGTCGATACTTAGTTAGTATGGTTAGAACATGTATCCCGCGAACACTCAGACGCGGAATATAAATATTGAAGTGCCTCCCTCGCTTAAAAACAGAATCATCAAGCACCGGAGAAGAGATCTTATCAATATAATAAGTTACCACAATTATTCTCTCTATTATTTTATACCAGGCGAGTAACTTAGTTACACTTTACCACTAGCTTTCCTAGACAAGATTCTCCATCTATAGAACTACTCGAACATAAGGCCTAGTCCGGTATCACAAGTTACCTTGACGGCTACCCCTAACACTATATTGATAGTTCTCCTTGTTATCAAGGCTCACTACACATGAATAAGATTGTCACGACAAAGTATATAACCGAAAATATACATCAGACAGTCAGACACAACCTTTTCGAGAATCAAACACTACGAAGATATCTCGAACCATTATCCCGCAGAGATCATCCCCTATATTGACCTATCATACCCAACGGGGTTATTATCGATCAAGAGCTAGACGAAATCCGGATTCACTGTACCCCATAATATCTCCCGTACTATATGGACGACGGTCTTATAGCACCAACCTCCACCGTATTCATTCGGGCATTTCTGGAGACATACCAAGAAACAGAAGAAGACACAGAAGAAGAGTGGAACACCACCTACCCACCTTCAAAATCCAAATATCACTACGAAATACCAGCTATTTGCACATATAGTCGGACGAATTGCCCAAACCAAGACAATTCAACTCTACCGCTGCCGGTAAAATAGGCAGACGAACTGAGACAAGCTGGAAACAATTTCCTTCGTGAAAGAAACCTTTCACACCTTTGAAGGCGATCAGTGGATCTACGAAATCTACGAGCAAGACATCCTCGAGTTGGATATCCCAAACCCATCAACTCAAAAGACTTACCCAATGTCTCTGTTTCCCCGAATCACAAGTGGAGATCAAATGAACACATCCGGTGGCGAACCGGCAGACCCGTTGGAATGCATAACCGAGCCTTCAGTAATCTCTGGCAATGAAGGACCAATCCATTCAGATAAAGTACCCAGGAGGACGGGCTCCCCATACCGACCAGGACATCTACGCGGGATAGGTGCAAGAATAAAAGACTCGGGCTCCGGCAGACGACAAGGATCACCAAAGCCGAGAGACGATAATGCCTTCCTAAAAGCCCTAGCGGCAAGAGCAGAGCTAGCGATGAAACACCTCGACGGGAAAATAGCAACAAACCAAGTAAAACTTGGGGATTTGGACGAACGAGTACAAGGACTTGTACATGAAATCCAGGATATCCGACAAGAGGTCGAGAACGGAAAGCAACTTGATGCGGAAAAAATGATAGCCTTCGAGGGAATAATCATTGTAGTTGAAAATGCGACGCAAACCCGACAGGAGGAAATAACCAGACTAGCCCTCGAGCTAGACCATGTGAGGAAGCAGCAACAGGAGGCAAATGAGCGACAGACTCGTCCTGAAGTAGTAAGTTCCCAACTACATGCTGACATAATGGGACAGGGCGAAACTTCAGCAAATAGGGCAAACGCCCTAGAGCAAGAAGTAATCAGACAAAGGGCTTAATATGCAACAGACGTTGCCACCCTTCAGCAAGTGGTTAACGGACATGCTGAAACTCAAGAACGCGTAACCGAGGAGTTATTCGCCCAAATGACCAATATAATGCAAAAACTGGCCAGTTTCCAACCAACCCCTACCACTACAACCCCGGCTCCACTGCCCACGCAAGTTCCTGCAGCCCCACAAGTCATTACGAACCCTGATCGAGTACAACGATGGGCACAAGAGAGACGAGAGTAAAATGCAAGAGAACAAGGCAGGCAAGACAAAGGGAACCAACAGGAAGGAGAACCACCAAGGTCGGATAACCCAGGAGGAGGAAACCAAGGCCCCTCTCCACCGCCACAAGGCAATAACCCCGATCCCAGTGATGATGGATCAGACCAAGGTGGAGGAGGAGGAGGCGGTAACCCAGGATGGCGGCCGGACTGAGGAGACCCTATCGACCCACAAGTCGCAATGATGGCTCAAGCAATAGGAATAGCCATCGCGAACAGTGGTAAACGACAGACGGATGCCCCACTCCCATTCAAAAACCGAAAGGACCAAAACGTTAAACTTTTGTTACTTCAGTGCGAGGACTACTTCAAAAGAAACCCTAACCAGTGGAGATCGGAGCAGGACCGAATCAAATACACACTGGGGAGAATGGTAGGAGAAGACGTGTCGGCATTTGCATTTACCTATCGAAATAAGATGACTGGAGAATTAGGCCATCTGAAGATCGTGGGTTACAAGTTCTGGGAGGCCATTAGAGGACAGTGCATCTTACGATTTGCACTCACACATGAGGGAGAAAGATCCCTAGCATTAATGACAAAAGTTACCTAGAAAAGGTAACATTGACCGCTACCTCCTCGAAATAGAAAACCAGAACACCCACGTGGGAATGAGTGGAGTCGCATGGCGACAAATGGTAGAGCGACATATCCGGAAAGACGCACTACGGCGACTATCAACCGAGGAATACGCAACGGATAGTGCTTGGATCACAGCACTAAGAACAGTCTGTAGGCGAGAAGAAATATTCGTGGAACAACTCGCCCTACAGCACGGTGGTCCCAGTGTTTCCCGAAACGACTTAGGAGGAAAAAGAAAGAGAGAAGAAAAGGCTGTCACAAAGCCTAGGAAACAAAGAAAACAATACTCGGCCAAAGAAAAAGCGGCCTACAAGATAAAAATAGAAGCTGAAAGAAAAGGAAAGGGCCCAGCACCGACGTTGGGAAAAGTAGAACATACTGATTGGAATAAAGCCCACGAAGGGATCACGGACCAAGTAGTCCAAGATCGGAAAAGGGCACAACAGTGTACCCGTTGTGGGATGAATAACCACAAATGGGCAAACTGTAGAAAAACAATCCAGGTATCCACAATTGGTACACAACCAAGGAAACAGTTCAGTCAAAGACCAAGACATCCTACGTCCCGACAATGGAAAGCCGGCCCTATAAACCCCTTTCGACGACCCCAAACCTCGACGGTGACCAGACAAAAATCACCCCAAGGGACACCCCGTGTCAACCAAATTGAGAGACCCTTGGCAAGGGATTTTGGCGACATGTAGTTAACATGAGTTACTTCCGGCCCCGATGGCGACGGCACTCAGGTACTCGGAGGATGCCCTCTCTCCGAAGTCGAAATCAAAAATGAGAGACTACGACAAGTAGATCGGACGTCACCCTAAAGGCCAAAGAGAATAAAGCGGAGCGAACTGGGGAAAGTATTATCCGGTACCCAGATGAAGAAAAAGAGTTAGGATGGCAATAAGTAAAAGAAACTCAGTATGACCAGTCCAATGAGGATCCCAAGGGAAGGTTCATACTAGTAGCAACTAGCAGAACAAGGAATCGCTCCTCGAGACCAGGTCCCGAGAATTTTACCCCGGGACCGATGAGGTGAGTGATAGGACACCTACGTCGAAGTACCTCTATACTATCCAACGAATACAAGGTTCGGTTGAAAGATAAGCTTGAGTTCGCGGATCTGGCTTTGAATCCCTTCATACCTGAACTAAACCACTAGAAAAACTTTACTAGCAGTTAGTCAGAGAGCTGGTACACCAGAGGCTATGGGAATTCCTCGGCAGGAAATAAAGACCCCTAGTAGTGGGCTGCCCGATAACCAAAAGAAAAAAGACGTTTTCGTTTGTCTGAGGAGACCTCGAGGGTCGAAACTACCCGGGCGTAGTAACAAACCCGTGTTACTTACACCCAAAAATGATGAACGATAAACGAAAACGCAAAGACACGCGGCCAATTGGCAAACGACTTAGGACTCAGGTCCCGAAACCTACACACTACGAATGCCCGGAAGGACCCGCATTTATTGAAGCAGCCGGAAACCGAATACGCGTCCGGGTACTACTGGACTCAGGCTCAAACATCTTTATGATCAGCAAAGACTTAGTCGAACACTTCGACATACCTTACGAGACTCGCCAAAAAGCGCTAAACATCCTAGCTTTCGACGGCGAAGTTAATTCATCAGGAGGAAAACACTTTACACATCCTATCACCCTGGAAATAGGAAATAATGGCCACCGCACAAACATATCTTGTGAAGTAGCCACGGCAGGAAAATACGACCTTATCATCCCATTTGGATGATGGCACAAGGAACACCCTATAGCTAATATCGATGAGCCCCAAAATTGGACATTCACCGAACAGTGCTGTCTGGGACACGTCGAAGATGAAGGGATAGGAGGAATGTTTGAATGGGATGAAAAGGTAGCTTTCGACGAGGGGGCTCAGTATGTTGGCAGGATATGTCGACAAGAAGACCCACACCAAGTGTTGTGGGATAAAATACCACAATACTACGAGGACTATCACAAACTATTTCTTACAGCAACGGCAGAGAAATTAGCAAAGCGAAGAACGTTCGATCATGCGATAGACCTCAAACCAGGGGCCGAACCCCCCTGGGGACCAATCTACCCGATGTCGGCATACCAGCTAGACACACTGGACAAATTCCTAAAGGAAATGCTGAAACAAGGAAAGATTGTCCACAGTCAATCACCCGCAGGAGCACCAATCCTATTCGTCCCAAAACCAGACGGGAAGTTACAACTGTGTGTCGACTACCGAAACCTCAATAAACTCACGATTCTAAACAAGTACCCACTACCATTAATGGGGGAACTGAAAGACCGAGTAGCACGAGCTAAAATATTTACCAAGTTGGACCCGAAAGACGGATACCACCTGTTAAGGATGTGGGAAGGAGACGAATGGAAAACCGCATTCAGAACCCGATACGGTCACTTCGAATACAAAGTCCTGCCATTTGGACTCGTCAACGCTCCTGCCATATTCTAAGCAATGATGAACCAAATCCTACGAGAATTTCTCGACCATGGAGTAGTAGTTTACCTGGATGATATCTTGATATACTCGGAAAATGAGGAAGAACACATTGAATTGGTTAAAAAGGTCCTGGCCAAGCTAGAAGAGCACCAACTGGCAGTATCGGTAACCAAATCGGTTTTCCATGTTGAGTCTGTCGAGTTCCTAGGATATATAGTGGGAATCGAAGGAGTCACAATGAGCGAGAGAAAAGTTGAGTCAGTAATGAACTGGAGAGCCCCACGGTCGTTAAAAGAAGTACAGATTTTCATTGGCTGTGCAAATTTTTACCGACGGTTCATCAAAGACTTCTCAAAAATCTGCACACCTATAACGGAGACGTTGAAAGGCAACAAAAACAGATTTCACTGGGGCCCGAAGCAGGACCAAGCGTTCACAGAACTCAAGAGGCGATTTGTTACGGCCCCTATTTTGAAACACTTCTACCCTGATAGAGATATGGTAATGGAAACAGACGCGAGTGACTTCGCACTCGCATGTGTACTATCCCAATTCAAGGACAAAAGACTGCACCCGGTAGCATTCCACTCCAGAAAGCTGAATCCCGCGGAGAGAAACTACCAAATTCACGACAAAGGACTACTTGCAATCCTGGAAGCTTTTAAGGAATGGAACCACTACCTGGTAGGAGCAGATAAACACGTGACGGTATACACTGACCACCAGAACCTACAAAATTTCCTCACAACAAAAGTCTGGAATCAGAGGCAAATCAGGTGGGCACAGAGATTGGCAGATTACCATTTCAAGATCGTATACCGCCTGGGGAAAAGAGGAGGAAAACCAGATGCACTGAGCCGACGGCCGGAGTACCGTCCAGAGGAGGGAGCTAAGCATAGCGAACAGTCGATATTGAAACCTGAACACTTCCAAATATCACTCATCCACGAAGATGACGAGGACGAAGGATACATTTCAGAACCAGAACCCACGATAAAAAAGGGAATCAGGGTTAAGCGACTGTCAAGCAAAGCTATACCACCAACCAAAGGATCAAGGCTAGCGGCAGGGCACGACATCTACGCGATAGGCGAGTTCACTATTCCAGCTCGAGGACTTGTCCTAGCAGAAACGGGAATAGCCATTGGACTACCAAAAGGGACCTATGCCCGGATTGCCCCACAAAGTGGCCTAGCAAGCAAGAAAGGCATAGCAATCAACGGAGGCGTCATCGATGCAGACTATACTGGCGAAATAAGGATTGTCATGGTTAACCACGGCAAAGCAGATTGCAGGATCCAGGAAGGGGACCGAATTGCCCAGCTCATTATTGAAAAAATCAACACATCCGACATGATGGAAGTGGACGAGTTGGAGTTAACGGAACGAGCGGACAGTGGTTTTGGGAGCACAGATATGTCTCCAAAACGCACGATAGCAATCACGAACGCCCAACCTATGATATGCTTTCTGCAGGCAGACCCCAATAACAACGAATACTTCGATGCCGAAGATATCGGCAACCATCCTAGACTGAGACAGGAGCATGTCTTAATGTCAAGCGCCATTATCTCACAAGTGGAAATGAAAGTATTTGAGGCCGACTTCATAGCAATAGTGGTAGAGGCAAGCGAAAGGGACCAGGAATGGACGGCACGAAAAAGGGAACTCAGGAAACTAGAAAACGAAGGAAAAGAGTTCCCAAAAAACTGGACGAACAAAGATGGACTGCTCTATTATAAGAATCGACTATACATGCCAAACGACGAAGGGTTACAAACAACCATCGCAAAAGAGTGTCATTATTCGCAAGTAGCAGGACACTTCGGACAGGAAAAAACAATTGAAATTGTCACCAGGGATTTTTATTAGAAAGGGCTCACGGCATGGATAAACGATTACATACGATCCTGCGACGAGTGCCAACACGATAAATCACCGAGGCATGCACGGTATGGATTACTACAACCACTACAAATCCCCTTTGCGGCATGGACCTCCATCTCGACGGACTTCATAACCCAGCTACCAGAATCACAAGGTGATACAGAGATCATGGTAGTGATAGATCGGTTCACAAAAATGGCACACTTCATCAGTTTAAAAGAAAACGCGACCGCAAAAGATGTAGCCGATACATTTCTACGAGAAGTCTGCAAACTTCATGGTCTACCCACCGAAATCATTTCAGATATGGACGCCAAGTTCTCAGGAGAATTCTGGGAGTCGCTATGCAAGTCACTGAGCATAAGACGCAAAATGTCCACTGAATACCACCCCCAGACTCGGACAGATAGACAGACGGAAAGGACCAACCAAACGCTGGAAGGATACCTACGCAATTTTGTCAATTATGACCAGAACGACTGGTATCAGTTACTACCACAGGCCGAACACGCATACAATAACTCGACCACCAACGCACATGGAATGTCACCGTTCTACGCCAACTACGGGTTTCACACACAGACACAGTGGATGAAGGAACGAGAAGCTCAAAACCCGGGAGCAGGACTATATGCGCACAGGATGCAGGTAACCCACCCGCATGCCAGAAAAGCGCTAGAACAAACTCGAGAAGAAATGTGTAAATACTACGATTGGAAGGCCTGTCAACAACCAGACATTAATGTCGGAGATTTGGTAATGTTGAATGCCAAAAACATTCGCACCAAACGACCGACGAAAAAATTAAGTCCAAGAATGCACGGGCCGTTCAAAGTATTAGAAGTCAAGAAAGGAGAGCGGGCTTTCAAACTAGAAATATCACCGCGGTGGAAAATCCACCCAATATTTCATGTATCGCTACTGGGACCTTATCGAGCATCAGCACGAGAAGGAAAAGAACAACCTCCACGAATTCCAGAAGATATCGAAGGAGACCTCGAATGGGAGGTAGAAAGGATCGTGAAAAGTGAAGTTATCACTCATACGAGGAAGGTTGGAAGACGTAACCAAGAGTTCAAGGAACTTCGTTACTTCATTTAATGGAAAGGTTGGGCAGAGGACGAGAACACCTGGGAACCACCAGAAGGGCTTGGAAACGCAGAAGAGCTGGTGGGAGAGTTCCACAGACAAAACCCGGAAATGCCCGGGCTAGCGGCGGTCGAATGAAGAGAAAAGGTTTTCCGCATGTGGCCAACCAAACGCATGAGGGTTTTCACCCTACTACTTCGAGTTTGGAAAAAGATAGCAAAATTGGGTATTCAGGGACGAAACCTAAGAGGAGGGAGCTCGTGTTAGGCATACCAAGAATGCCGACCCATAAAACTAACGCACAGACCCCTGCGTACCAATCAATCAAAAAAGATACATCTCGGTCTAGCTTAAGATGATAGTCACGTGCCTCCGACTATAAGGTCTCGTGTTCGATTCAAAGCCGCGTCATAGTTATTATTAGTTAAAATATAATTATGCAAGAAGTCATATAATGACGGCGATAATAGCGCAAAGACGTCTGAGAGATTTAAGTGTGTGTTCCTGTTTTAGGATGCCCATAGGGTAAGAACGAGAGTTCTCTGAGATGACGGATGGAATCAGAATAAACACTTAAGTAAAAATATCGTATAACAATACCAGAAGACACATAGCGGAGACCTCCGGGCCCGCTCAGAGCCAGTCAGTACGAACATAAGTTAATGAGCGCAAATTGCTATTCGAGCGATTGTGGCCACAAGTCAGTTCGGAAACCTGATGAGCAGAGGGTGACAGACCCTCGCACATTGAATGGTCTGACGCCTTTGGAGTTGGCCGCTTCACATACGGTTTGGTGAAGAGATCTTATCACAATGGCATTAGTCGGCTACGTGTGTCCTAGACTGACCTATTATTCATGGGACTGACATACCCTCACGATAATATGATAGTCTACGTCTTCATAATGTGAGTATGGAGTTGAACCGTTGTCAGGGTCAAGAGGTGTTCGCACTTACGAGTTTAGACAACTTTGTTCAGTTGATACTTAGTTAGTATGGTTAGAACATGTAGCCCGTGAACACTCAGACGCGGAATATAACTATCGATGTGCCTCCCTCACTTAAATACAGAATCATCAAGCACCGGAGAAGAGATCTTATCAATATAATAAGTTACCACAAGTATTCTCTCTATTATTTTATACCATGCGAGTAACTTAGTTACACTTTACCACGAGCTTTCCTAGACAAGATTCTCCACCTATAGAACTACTCGAACATAAGGCCTAGTCCGGTATCACAAGTTACCTTGCCGGCTACCCCTAACATATAGAAACTGTTCGTCTTAGCGACTATAGCTGCGATGAGTACCAGGCCTCACCCCCGGGGGACGAAACTGAACCAGACACGAAACCTGATGTAGTAGACCACGATAGTGCTGACAACACTCCATCTGGACGGCATCGGAAGTCTTAAGCGGCTGGGACAGTGAAACAAGTTCGTACACGTTGTGCGAATTTTGACCACCTCCAGATCACAGGAGGCAGGGCTTGTCCAACAGACCCCCGCGGCTCGTGTGAGAATAATTCCCGGTAGAGCCTACACCCCACCGCTGCTCCCATCATCAACTGTAGGACAGTATTCATCTTCGCTGGGCCTCACTAGTGCTGCCACGTCAGGCGTCAGAAGCTCCAGTCCACCACTAGGGGAACTAAGCACACCACGGCCCAGGCGCATCCGGCATGGGATTAACTCACAGCGCAATACAGTGACAGGGGTAGAAGGTGAAGTAGTAGGCGTGAGAAAGTATCTAATGATCTAGGACACCCTTTTGGTTGAACCACTCGCGGACACAGCTGCTTTGACGTCTGCGGTGCATAGTATTTGGAGTCACGCACAGGATGAAATTGCTGATGCCAGGAATATTGAACCCTCCGAGAAAGGTCTTGACCTTGTAAGTGGACTCAGACGTGATAAGATACAGGGTATTTTATTAACTATCAAAGATACGGCAAAAACACTCGAGCGTGCGGGGGCAATTCGTATATCATATAAAACATGATATAAGGAGGTTATACGAACTGCCGGATGACCCGACAGCTGTCTCTCGTAGGGTCGAATACCTCCTCGAAGACAACATGTTCATCTGTCCGCCATATGGGTCTGAGGTTGGTATCCACGGATTGACAAATTTGGACTTTGGATCACTACTAACCATTAATTTGGCGTAGGGAAAAACTGACCGGTTCCTGGCGCCCCAGATTGCCGAAGCGACATACGGTAAGTATTTCAGTGGCAAGAAAGCGCTGGGGATACTGGACCCACCCTTTTTGGAGCAGATCAATGACACGCTCATCTGCCTCACGTGCGTAATTCTCTGCCATACACTACGGCCATGGCCGACTGGAGTATATCAAGACCCTCAGGACTTCAAGTCCGAGGTAGTTACGGGCAAGAGTCTCGGAATCTCTGAAAGATTTGTTAGGGACCTTGGAGGCTAACTGATTTCGCAAGATCTTTTCCTATAGCAGAGGAACACGTGGTGCAAGTTCCCAAGGCCGACGCATAAGCTGACGCTGCGGAATCTGCATGAGACGATCACGGACAAGGTTCAGCAAGCACATCCTGTAATGGCGAAGGAGCAGCGCGAAGGCTTTATCGACGATCATGACGAAGTCCACGCGGAACTTGAATGTCAGCGATCCCGCAGGAATCCTAGAGAGGCTGCTGGACGAGAACAGACACCAATCAGAGCTCACGCTAGGGGCCTAGAGGAACACCGGGATAGTCAAGAAGGGTCGCAGGAGAGCGACAAGTCATTTGACTTTTGTTAGCGGAGCATTGCGTGGGCGCTTGGAATGCTAGATTCTGATCCGCCGAGTTTAGTTGACTCGCAGGAATTGCCACTGGAACTGGCGCGGGAGAGCGCTATGAGTCCAGATCTAGCCGATCACCTCACCCTGAGCCTGGATGACTCTCAGGAAGGTCAGGGGAATTTGTCCGTCAACAAGAAGATGAGGGACAGGACGCTGAGCGTGGCGGGAATCGAGATTTGGCAATAAGGTGCATGTAGACTAGATAGATTTAGTAGTAGGCCAAACTGTGCTGCCGTAGTGGATGCTCAGGCTAGGGAACAGCGTCAATAGCAGGAAGATGTGGACGTAATGACGTGGGTTAGATATACGCAAGTCGCTGGATTGAAGATGCGCCTTGTTTGGCGCATCTTCAATCTGGCGAACTATGAAGAAATTTAGCGATCACTGTGACGAAGAGGTCGTGGCGATCACAATGTACTTAGTGGTAAATGAGATAAAATATCAGAATAAATCTCTGAAGATACGAGGCGCGGAGTGGTGATGGAGTCGGAAGCCCATGAGAAAAATGGTGAATTTATCGAAATGCCGTCAAGAATAGATATAGATAGCCATCACGACGGCGTCCCGAATAAGAAATGGCTATCTCGACGGCATCGAGAGCGTATAGGTGTACTATCACGACGGCATTGTGTGCGTATAGGAGAGCTATTACGACAGCCTCGTGAGGGCATTGGAGAGCTATCACGAGGGCATCGAGAGAACATAGGGGAGCTATCACAACGGCGTCAAGAGCGCATGGGAGAGCTATCACGACGGTATCCTATCGGTGGTCAAAGAACACAGTGTAGTGTCAGGAGGTGATAGTTAATGTAGCTTAGATCATAACGAGAGACATCAAGAAGTAAGATCGTCAGGAGCTAAGAGCCAATGATCAGAGGCCGTCAGGAGGGGAGGGCATGGCATTGGCGGTATTCAGGACACGGGGGATGCAGGGGGTGGATGTCAGGATGGCGTCAGGACGTGGCGTAACGGGGGTGGAAACGTCCAGACGTAACGTCCGACCGACGTTACCTCATGAATCGCAGTTAACGTTTAGAGCATCCCGAGCGTCTGATGCAGAGGACGCTCAGAACGCATATAATAATTTTTGCTGATGGGCGATTGAAATCTCAACACTATGAGAATTCATCGTCAACATCTACCCCTGCAGTTTCAGTGAGCTGCACCCCCACCTCTCGCCTTACTTCCCTTATCATGGCCTTGGGCCCTGGCGTCCTTGTTTCTAGGGGTCGTTTGGCTCTATCACCCTCTCTTTTCGCTTGCGTTTTGCCATCTTGCTTAGCGTTCGCACGGTCGGCAACACCCTCTCGCCCATGTTACAGACGGCTAGAACTACAATTCACAGTAGGAGAAACCTTTGCAACAGGCTACAGTCAATTTCTCCATTCTCTTCACTACCTTTAGAGACTGCCTAGTCAGACACGCAAACAGTTACCGATAGTTCCTATAGTTATTGGGTCTACCCCTCCTCTCTCCTCTCAAGGTCTCATCCCGTTGCTTGGTTACAGCTAAAATCCACTCACTCGGCTGGCATCCTTACTACACCTTCGCCTCACCTTGCAATTTCTCCACTGTCACACCCCTCAGTTATGCTCAGTCATCATATCACACTACCTCAGTAACGGATGTCAACGCCTTGGGTTCTGAGTAATGCTAGCAATGCTGCAACGGTTTAGGGTGGCCCCCGCACCTCCATCGTTCTTCTTTCATTGTCGGTTACTTTGGGTTTCATAAGTGGTTATAACAATTATTTATTTTGTTGGTGTCTACGGCAAGGGTTTTCCTGTTGATTCCTCCCAATGTATTTATTTGATGTTTCTTATTCCACCCTTTTAGTCGGAGTTTGATTCCTTATTTTGCGTGGCTGGTGTGTGGTTGCTCCCATACCAGAGGGACTTGGGTTGATGGCTTTTTCCCTGGCACTGGTTGGTTTGTCACGGAGGTTTTTCTTTACCATAGCTTGCGCTGCACGTAGTCTTTGTACCTAGTAGACGAGGAAAATAATAAAACAAAGGACATCATAAAAAAAGAAAGGAAAAAAAAAAAAAGAAAAAAAGGTGTGGGATTTGGGTCACGAACCATCTCCTCTACACACCCGGCGATTGAAATCTCAACACCATGGGAATTTATCGTCAAATCCACCCCCGCACTCTCAGTGAGTTGCACCCGTACTCTCTGTGAGCTGCACCCCCCCCCCCCGCCTTACCTCCCTCGCCATGTCCTTGGCCTCTGGCGTCCTTGTTTCTAGGGGTCGTTTGGCTCTACTCCCCTCC